>Ga0163109_10003735_pt1 | contig 11641 bp, 9 predicted proteins | sample CRUFie1St13metaG_FD_108704 | JGI IMG/M metagenome (GOLD analysis project Ga0163109, IMG submission 108704) | Marine microbial communities from the Costa Rica Dome - CRUD Field 142mm St13 metaG | ecosystem: Environmental > Aquatic > Marine > Oceanic > Photic zone | place: Costa Rica: the Eastern... | reverse complement strand
TCATGCAGGTGGTAATGGTAGCACTTTAAATATCGGTTATTTCGATATAAACACTAGTGCGAATACTGCATACTTTGGTGACATGCAAGGTATGTTTTCTCAGATGGGTGGAGTAGGTGATGGTGCTAGAATAGTAACTATGGGAGGTTACAATAACTCCCAATCAGGAATAAAAAGATCAAACCAAATTCAATATTGGGCATCCGCAACCACAGGTAATGCTTCAGACTTTGGAGATCTTATTCGGGCAAAAGAAAAGACTGATGGTGTGGTAGGCGATGCTACTAGGGCAGTTGTTGGCGGTGGATATGGTGAAATACCTGGTTTCTTAACTCAGGTAAATGAAATGGATTATATCACTATTCAAACGACAGGCAATGCTTTAGACTTTGGAAATCTTACTCAGGCACGTGATGAGATTGGTAATACGAATGATGCTACACGTGGGGTTTTTATACAAGGGGAAATCTCAAGTCAGGTGAGCACCCAAGATTATATTACAGTTCAAACGACAGGTAATGCAACAAGTTTTGGTAATGCTACTCATGCTGTGTATGGATGTCATTCAGGTATTTGTGCCGATGAAACAAGAGGTCTGTACATGGGTGGTATAACTTCAGGAAATAGTTATGCATGGGATACGATAGAGTACGTAGTTATACAGACTACAGGTAGTGCTACAGATTTTGGTAATATGGATAACGGTAGAAGTAGTGTTATGGCATGTAGCGATGGAACGACAGGTGTGATAATGGGTGGTTTTGCATATCCTACAGGTCCTTCTACTCAACATATGCAAAAAGTAACTATACAAACCACAGGTAATGCAACCGATTTTGGTGGAGACATTTTTGGATCTGGAAGCAATACGCAGGATGGTGCAGGAATGTCAGGGAATGCCGCATAAATGCCCTCTCTCAAAAGCATACGTCAAGGGGTGACTACACAACTTGGTGTGGGGTTTGTTTCTATTTACGATAGTCTTGGTGAACTACCAATCAGTAATATAAATCAGGGTGATGGTGCTTATGTAAAAAGCGTAAATGGTTATTATATCAGTGATGGTATTGGTTGGAGAAGTACAACATTAGCAAATAAAGATCCTTACTGGGAAATAGAACCAAGTGGTACTGATCGAGAAATAGTTGACTCGGCAACTCCTCTTATCGTCATAGCAAAAGCAAATGACTCGGATAACCCCAACCTAGTTAATCAAAGCGTGGGAACGGACTCTGCCCAATACATGGTAGATGTCACAAACGATTCCTCGGTATTTACATTCACACCAAAAACTAAACTACAGATAGCAGACGCAGTTGCGGCAGGTAATCTTACGGATTCCAATGGAGACTTTGTATATACTTTTAAATGGTCAGACGGTATTAATTTTGTTAGCAAATCGCTTACTATAACTTATAATACTGTAATTCCAGGATTTACTAGAGGACTTATTAGTGGGGGTACATACACAACTGGTGGTTACTCCAACATAGATATGTTTACTTTGGCAACTGGTGGTAACACTACATCGTTTGGGAGTATGAGTATAGGTAGAGGTGGTCACACTGCTTTTGGTAATGCATCTAGATCTTTATTTGCAGGTGGTGAAACTGGCAGTTCTGCTAACTCTGAAGTTAGTAGTGTTGAGTATGTTACTCCTTCGACAACTGGAAACGGAGCATCGTTTGGAAGTATGAATATGAACAGAGCATGGATGGGATCTGTTGCGAATCTTACAAGAGGAGTGATAGGTAATGGTGCAGACTACAGTCCACCAGGTGGTGGGGGTAGTTGGACTAATTATAATAGATCTGATTATTTTACTTTTGACACTCTTGGAAATGCTAGTTACTTTGGTTATATGGGTGGTTACGCGAGAGGAACAAGTGGTGCCGCTAATAGTGGAGATAACACCTATGGAGTATTCGTAGGTGGAATTAATCCAAGCACAAATGCATATTCTTCATCTATGCAGAGAATTACAATTGATACTACAGGTACTGCAAGTTCTGGTTTCGGTAGTTTTGGTCAGACGCAAAAAGCATATGCGGCAGGTTGTGCAAGTAGTTCGCATACATATTTTGCAGGAGGATTGTACCCTACAATAGATGATATTGAAAAACATTCTATTACTACTGGTGGATCGGCAACAAACATAGGAAATTTAAGTGCCGACAAATATTCTCTTGCAGGTACGCAGGACGCAGGAAATTATGGATTCTTTTCAGGTGGATATGGATCAACATACTATAGCAACATAGAACAAATAAATTTTTCTTCAGATGCAATCGCGGCAAACTTTGGTTCAGGACCTAACAGATATAGATTAGCATCAACTTCTGGTGGTGGTGCGTAATTAAAACTTATAAATAGTACCAAATACTTTTAGTTTTTGGAGACTATTATGGCAGTTCCTAATTCAAGACAAGATCTTATTGATTATGCCAAGAGGCGACTTGGTGATCCAGTTTTGGAGATCAATATCGATGAAGATCAAATGGAAGATCGTGTAGACGAAGCACTGCAATACTATCAAGAGTTCCACTCTGATGCAACGGTAAGAACATATCTAAAACATCTTGTAACTGCTACAGATGTTACTAATCAGTATATTCCTATACCGACTAATGTATTGACCGTGACTAAACTATTTCCTATCGCTTCTTCTTTCAACTCATCGTTTAACTTCTTCGACATCAAATATCAAATGATGTTGAATGATATTGCAGACCTACAGAACTTTGCAGGTGACCTAGCATACTATGAACAGATGCAACAGTATCTGTCTTTGCTAGATACAAAACTAAATGGTCATCCTCAAGTGCAATGGTCTAGACATCAAGACAGACTACATGTATTCGGAGACTTCCAAGATCAGGATATCAAAGCAGGTGAATATCTTGTAATGGAAGTTTACACCATAATAGATCCAAACACTCACACATCCATATACAATGATATGTGGTTGAAAGATTATACAACTGCACTATTCAAGCAACAGTGGGGAATGAACCTCATCAAGTTTGAAGGTGTTCAATTGCCAGGTGGTGTTACCTTTAACGGTAGACAGTTATACGATGACGGATCAACTGAGATAGAAAGGTTAAGAGAATCAATAAGACTAGAACATGAAATGCCCTCTGACTTTTTTATAGGATAACACAATGGCAAGAAACCTTTACTTCTCGGAAAAAGTAAGATCTGAAATGGATCTCTATGCAGACTTGGTCATAGAGTCATTGAAGATATATGGTCAAGACGTTTATTATTTACCGAGACAATTAATGAATCACGACACTTTACTAGGAGATGATGTTACATCTCGGTTCCCAACATCTCATAAGATAGAGATGTACATAGAGAATGTAGAAGGGTTCGATGGAGAGGGAGATCTCTATACTCGCTTTGGAGTTGAGATCAGAGACGAAGCAACATTCGTAGTTTCTAAGACAAGGTTCTCTGCACAGGTTCAAAGACCAGATAATGAGATCGATACGGATAGACCAACCGAGGGAGACTTGATCTATCTACCACTTACAAATAAAATGTTTGAGATCCAACACGTAGAACACGAACAACCATTCTATCAAATAGAAAATATCCCAGTCTATAAAATGAGAGCAACTCTCTTTGAATACACTGGCGAGGATCTGGATACAGGAATTGACGATATTCAAGATATCGAGAAACTTGGTGCATACCAATACATCGTATCTGTCAAACCAACAGGAGACGCAGTTGCTGTGGCATCTATCAGTTTCACAACCTTTGATAGTCCGATAGGAAATGTTGGAGACGTTGATGCGGTATTCTTGACAGATAGTGGTAACTACTATACAATACCTCCGATAATTACATTTACTGGTGGTGAATCACCTGCTTTCTCACTGGGTGATAGTGCTTCTGCTACTGCTACAATAGACGTATCGACTGGAAGAGTTAATGGTATTACCCTCACTTCTTCTGGTACTAATTACGATTCTGCACCTACTATCAACTTTAGCGGTGGTAATCTTGGTACTGATTCAGATTATCGTATTGGTGATACAGTACAACAGATACTCGCAGGTGGAATTAAAATTACTGGTGAGGTACAAAGAATTGTCAAAGACTCTGCAGGTGACTCCTCTGATCACATCTACTTGGCACATGTTGGTGCTGATGATGGCAAATACCACTCATTCGTACCTGGCGGTGAGATCATAAATATAACCAGAGGTGGCGTAATAGGACGCGGATTGACTATAAATTCTGTAACAGAAGATAACAAAATATCTGAAACTGAACAAAATGATATTTTCAGAGATCTTAGTAACGACTTCTTAGATTTTACAGAAAACAATCCATTCGGTGACGTGGAGAATAATTAATGTTTGGCACATACTTCTATCATGAGAAGATAAGAAAGCAGGTTTCCCTGTTCGGAAGACTGTTCAACAATATCTATGTTCTCCGTAAAAATTCATCTGGTGGAATTTTAAATCAATTGAAAGTTCCTCTTGCTTATGCACCTAGAAAGAAATTCTTAGAGAGAATAAACCAACAACCTGTATTGGAAACGGATGAGAAGACATCTATAAAATTACCTAGGATGTCATTTGAGATTACCAGTTTTGCATATGACTATGCAAGGCAGTTGACCAAGACTAGTAATTTCAAAACAGTTGGTACAACTATAAACGACAGGCAGAAGTTCTATTCACCTGTTCCGTATATGATAACTTTTGATTTGAACATATACGCAAAGAGTCAAGATGATGCATTGCAGATCGTAGAACAAATACTTCCTACGTTCAATCCACAATACACATTGACTATAAAACCTTTTAGTGAGTATCCAGACTTCAAAGAGGATATTCCAATTATAATTCAAGGGGTGACGTTTTCCGATGATTTTGAAGCATCTATGGAACAACGAAGAACCATTATATATACATTAACTTTTGAAGTCAAGACTACATTTTATGGACCTATTACTGAAGGTAAAGTTGTTAGAAAATCTATCGCAAATGTCTTTCAGCAAAACGATGGCGCAAGTCAGGATTCCGATATCCAACTTGAGACCATCACTGTAACACCAAATCCTGTCACTGCTATCGGTATGCCAGATAGCGATTTTGGATTTGACACAACAATTGATCTGGCATTTGACGATAGTGCGTAAGGAGAAATAAATGCCCATTACACTAAGAAATACGAAAGGTAGTGAACTTACGTTCAGTGAACTTGATGGTAATTTCACTCACCTTGACGCAAGAATAGATTCTACTGGAGATGCCTCTTATCTGAAGAGTGTTATAGACTCGTCATATGTTTTGAGTTTTGTTGACTCAGATCATCTGGCAACAATAGTAGACCAAACATTTGTAAACTCTAGGTTAGACACACTACAATTCCTAGACTCTGCAGAAGCAATACAACTAATTGACAGTGCTCACGTTCAGGCAAGAGTAGGTGACTTAGTGGATAGTGCTGATGTTATCCAACTGATTGATAGTGCTCACGTTCAGGCAAGACTTGGAAATCTAGTCGATAGTGCTGATGTTATCCAAATTGTTGATAGTGCTTATGTCCAAGCAAGACTTGAGGATCTAGTCGATAGTGCTGATGTTCTAAACATTGTCGGAGACATGGTTGACAGTGCTGACGTTGTAAGCATCATAGATAGCGATCATGTACAGGCACGTGCAGATACAGTAAAGTTAAGAACTTATACAGTTGCAACGTTACCTGCAGGAGTAGCAGGACAATTGATCTACGTCTCAGATGGTGACGCAGGAAGTCCTACTCTCGCAATGTACGATGGAACTGCATACAAACGTATATCACTAGGTGCTACTGTTGATGCCAGTGGTGGAGGCGGTAGTTTCTAACCGTTGACAAATGAATGATGATAAAATAAATAATGATTACGACTATTCTCGTGAAACTCTCTATGAATTAATAGAGAAGGGAAAAGACGCACTTGAGAACATGATAGAGGTTGCTCGTGAATCTGAGCATCCTCGTGCCTATGAAGTATTATCTGGTTTAATTAAAAATGTTGCGGATGTCAACGATAAACTTCAAGATTTAAATAAAAAACAAAAGCAACTGAATGACGAGGAAAGACCACAACAAGTAGAGAACCAACAGAACAATTTCTATCTGGGTTCAACCTCTGATATTCAGAAAATGCTAAGAGAAGATAATGTAGTTGATGTTGAACCAGAAGAACACATATCTAGGGAATCCTAATGTAAAAAAGGATGGTGTCAATGAACAATGGACACCAGACCTACTACAAGAATATAAGAAGTGTATGGTTGATCCAATATACTTTGTGGAAAATTATTGTAAGGTTATATCCTTAGATGAAGGTATAGTCAACTTTAAGTTGTACCCATACCAAAGAAAAATGTTCAAACAATTTCAGGAGAATAGATTTAATGTCGTACTCGCGTGTAGACAGTCTGGCAAAAGTATTAGTGCGTGTGCCTACTTATTATGGTACGCACTCTTCAACCCAGAAAAAACGGTCGCTATTCTGGCGAACAAAGGACAAACTGCAGGGGAAATGCTCTCGCGCATTACGCTCATGTTGGAGAATATTCCGTTCTTTATTCAACCAGGATCTAAAGCGGTCAATAAGAGAAGTTTGGAATTTTCGAATAACTCAAGAATCATTGCTTCTGCTACTAGTGGTAATTCTATTCGTGGTATGTCCGTTAATCTCCTATATCTTGATGAGTTTGCTTTCGTAGAACGTGCATCCGAATTTTATACATCAACATATCCTGTTGTCTCTGCAGGTAAAGATACTAAAGTCATTGTGACTTCTACTGCAAATGGTATCGGTAATCAGTTCCATAAGATCTGGGAAGGTTCTGTTCAAGGGATAAACGAGTTTAGTAGTTTCCGTGTAGACTGGTGGGATGTGCCTGGTCGAGACGAAGAGTGGAAACAACAAACAATCTCAAATACAAGTCAACTGCAGTTTGATCAGGAGTTTGGTAATACATTCTTCGGAACTGGGGATACACTTGTAAACGCAGACACTCTTCTGGGGTTACGAGCAAAACCACCTATAAGAACAATGGAGGGTGGATTACTGAAAGTATATGAAGAACCCATAAAGGATCACGACTATGTTATGACCGTGGATGTGTCGAAGGGAAGAGGACAGGACTATTCTACATTTACTCTGATCGATATTAGCAGTCGCCCATTCAAACAGGTTGCTGTGTATCGCAACAATACTATCTCGCCATTACTCTTCCCAAATATTATTTATAAATTTGCGAAACCTTACAACGAAGCATATGTTGTGGTTGAATCGAATGACCAAGGGTCAGTCGTTTGTAATGGATTGTATCATGATTTAGAATATGAAAATATGCACGTAGAGTCCTCGGTCAAAGCAAATGCAATAGGAATAGAAATAAATCGCAAAACTAAACGTCTGGGATGTTCTGCGATAAAAGATATTTTAGAAGAAAAAAGGTTGACAATCAACGATGAACAGACTATATTAGAAATATCAACCTTTGAAGCAAAAGGTCAGTCATATGAAGCATCTGAAGGAAATCATGATGATCTTATGATGAATTTAGTTTTATTCGGATATTTTGTATCTACTCAGTATTTTTCTGATATGACAGACATCAACCTAAAACAAATGATGTTTGAACAGAAAATGCAAGAGATAGAGAATGATGTAGTGCCATTTGGTTTTATAGATGATGGTGAAGAAGCAATAGTAAAGATAGAAAATGAAGATGATCCATGGAGAGTACGAGAGGATACGCGCAGGTTTATCTTCGATCCAGACGATCTAGTCTTGTAATATTATTTTATTATAAATAATGGTATGTTGACTAATCGTATCATGGAACATATAATTTTTAACAGAGGAAGATAAAATGGCACTTTCAACACCGTCTGCTTCTCCTGCAGTTGTTGTCAAAGAAATAGATCTGACTGGTGGCGTACCAAACGTTCAGTCAACTACTGGCGCAATCGTAGGGAACTTTCGTTGGGGACCTGCAGAACAAAGAGTATTGATAGACAACGATACTAAACTCGTTGACACCTTTGCTTCTCCAGACTCAGCAAACACCATAGACTTCCATAGCGCATCTTACTTTTTACGTTATTCTGGATCTTTACAGGTTGTACGTGAAGTTACATCTGCCGCCAAGAATGCTCGTTCTACTATAGGACAGTTGGCAACAGATAATAACAACACACTACCAACACCAACTGTAAAAAATGCAGATGACTTTGCGGCACAAGATGCTTCTTTGGATTCTGATTCACACACACTGATAGCACGTTATCCAGGTGACCTTGGTAACTCGCTTGAAGTACACATATGTCCACCTAGAGATTCTGCATTCTCTGCTTGGGCATATAAAGACGAATTTGATACTGCACCAGGCACATCATCATATGCCTCAACTCGTGCGGCATCAAATGACGAAATTCACGTTGTAGTAATAGATTACGATGGAAAATTAACAGGAACAAAAGGTTCCGTAATAGAAAGATATCCATACCTTTCAGTAGCAAAAGATGCTAAGAATGCGGATGGAACAACCAACTTTGTCGAAGATGTGATCAACGGACGATCAGAATATATCCACTGGGTAGGTTTTGATTCTGATTACACAGTGGCACGTGGTAATGGAATGGTAGACTCAGGAGATAATTTTGATCCTGGTCTAACTTCACATACCGCGCACACCTTTGATAAGGGTGTAAACTCAGGAGCATTAGGAACAAGCGAATATATGCAAGGTTATGATCTTTTCGAAGATAAAGACATTGTAGAAGTTGACTTCCTAATAGCACCATCAATGAATAGTCGGGACGCACAAACGTCTATTGTAAATGATCTAATAGCAACTGCACAGAACTTACGTAAAGACTGTGTTGTTACTGCATCACCTGCAAGAACAGACGTTATCAATCTGACTAATACTGCAACAATAACAACTAACATCACTACAACTGCAGATACATTTACGAACTCATCATACTTAGTTGCTGATGGTAACTTCCTAAAAGTATATGACAAGTTTAATGATCAATACATTCATATTCCTGCCGCATCATCAACTGCAGGGATCATGGCGGCAACTGACTTACAACGTGCACCATGGTTCTCACCTGCAGGTACAAGACGTGGTCAGTATCTTGGAATAACTGCAATCTCTTGGTCGCCAACTAAGGCACAAAGAGATACGCTATATAAAGCAAGTGTTAACCCAGTTGCGAATATTCCAGGTCAGGGTGTGCTGTTGTTCGGTGATAAAACTAAACTAGGTCGCCCATCTGCATTCGACAGAATCAACGTAAGACGATTGTTCTTGGTTCTTGAACGTGCAATTGGTAAAGCGGCAGAGCAAGCAATGTTCGAGTTTAACGATGAGTTTACTCGTGCAGAATTTGTCAACATTATCGAACCAGTACTTCGTGAAGTAAAAGGTCGTAGAGGTATAACAGACTTCAAAGTTGTCTGTGATGATACCAACAATACGGCGGCAGTGGTAGATAGAAACGAATTTATCGCAAACGTGTTTATTAAACCTGCACGTTCTATCAACTACGTGACTCTAAACTTTGTCGCAGTTCGTACAGGTGTTGACTTCGAAGAAGTCGTAGGCACAGTGTAAGGAGGAAACAATGGCAATTTTAGGAGTCGATGATTTTAAAGCAAAACTGAAGGGTGGGGGCGCACGTCCTAACCTGTTCCAAGTTACCATAAACTATCCTGCCTTTGCAGACGGTAACCCAGAACTAACATCCTTTTTATGCGAAACTGCAGAACTACCTGGTTCTACATTCGGTCAAATAGTTGTACCTTTCCGAGGTCGCCAATTAAAAATGGCAGGGGATCGTACATTTGCTGAATGGACAACAACTATTATCAACGATACAGACTTCGCTATCCGTGACGCACTAGAGCGTTGGATGAATGGTATCAATGGACACAATGCCAATACTGGTCTTGGAGTTCCTGTTGCATACGAAGCAGATCTGAAAGTTGAACAGTTGGATAGAGATGGGGCAATTCTGAAGACGTATAACTTCCGAGGTGCATATCCACAGGATCTTGCGCCAATTCCATTATCATTCGGTGACAATGACAACATCGAGCGATTTACATGTACTTGGGTATACCAGTACTGGGAGTCAAATACAACAACCTAAATAAATAACAGATAGGGCGGTAATACTGCCGCCCTTCTATTTTTATCTGAGGACTACAATGGCAGAAAATGATGGATTAAAGTTATTTGGTTTCGAAATCAAACGTGCCAAAAACAAACAAGATGAGAAACTACCCTCTATCGTTCCCCCAAGGGATGATGAAGGTGGTAGTTATGCCACAGCATCGGGTACACATTATGGTCAGTATCTTAATATGGATGGTGACGATTCAAAGGACAACTATCAATTAATAATGAAATATCGCGGAAATGCGATGCACCCAGAAGTGGATGCCGCAATCGAGGATATTGTCAACGAAGCGATTACTGGTAGTGAACTTGATCAAACACTAGATCTAAACCTTGACCAAGTAGAAGCACCCGATAAAATCAAAAAATTAATTAAAGAAGAATTTGATACAATCTATTCTATGCTCAACTTCAAAGAGTTGGGACACGACATCTTTCGTAGATGGTATGTCGATGGCAGATTGTACCACCACTTAGTGTTGAACGAGGGCAATCCTAAAGAAGGTATTCAAGAGATTCGTCCTATCGATGCCGCTAAGATGCGTAAGGTTAAGAAAGTTAAGTATAAGAAAGATCCTGTAACAGGAGCAAAGATAGTCGAGAAGACTGAGGAGTTCTTTGTATTCCAAGAGAAACCTGGCAGTTCTACCAATGGCATCAAGATGACGAATGACTCTGTCTCTTATGTCACATCTGGATTGCTGACAGAAGATCGAAAGAAGATTATATCTCACTTGCACAAAGGGTTGAAACCAATCAACCAGTTAAGGATGATGGAAGATGCGTTGGTCATCTATCGTCTAGCACGTGCACCAGAGAGACGAATGTTTTATATTGATGTAGGTAACTTACCACGTGGTAAAGCAGAACAGTATATGAAAGATATCATGGCACGATATCGAAACAAACTTGTATACGATGCAAAGACTGGTGAGATCCGTGATGACCGTAAACACCAATCACTACTTGAAGACTTCTGGTTACCAAGACGTGAAGGTGGTCGAGGAACTGAGATCAGTACATTGCCAGGCGGAGAAAACCTAGGACAGATCGAAGACATTATCTATTTCCAAAAGAGAATGTATCGTTCACTAAATGTTCCGATGTCTCGATTAGATCAAGAGTCGGTTCAAGGTATCCTTGGTAGATCTACAGAAATTAATAGAGACGAACTAAAGTTCCAGAAGTTTATTGACAGACTGAGAATGAGGTTCTCTCACCTTTTCTATGGTATCCTAAAGAAACAACTCATTATGAAAGGTATTTGTACTGAGGATGATTGGGATTCATGGAAGAGCGACATCACAGTTGATTATGTAAAAGACAATCACTTTACAGAATTGCGTGACGCTGAAATGTTACAGAACAGATTAGAGTCCCTAGATAGGATTGCTAACTATGTTGGCGAATACTTTTCT
>Ga0163109_10003734_pt1 | contig 11641 bp, 13 predicted proteins | sample CRUFie1St13metaG_FD_108704 | JGI IMG/M metagenome (GOLD analysis project Ga0163109, IMG submission 108704) | Marine microbial communities from the Costa Rica Dome - CRUD Field 142mm St13 metaG | ecosystem: Environmental > Aquatic > Marine > Oceanic > Photic zone | place: Costa Rica: the Eastern... | reverse complement strand
GGTTCTTCATCTCTGCTTCTTCTGTTAACTGCAAGTGTGAAATTAGCTACGATACTGCCAGATTCAAAATATCTGACATCTGGTTCTCTTCCTGCTCTGCCAACAAGGTTAATAGTGTTAATTTCCATAATTTTTTTCTTTTAATACTAGTCTTTTTTTTAATTTCTGCTCAAAGTTTTGCGTGCTATTCATAACTAAATGAGAGAATTGTGAGAGCTCAAAGAAAAATAGATATATTATTTATAAAAAGAATTCTTATCGTGATTTTTAACAGATTTAAATTTTCAAGGGACATCGGCATAGATTTGGGAACTGCCAATACTCTTATACATGTATCAGGAAAGGGAGTGGTTTTACAAGAGCCTTCAGTAGTGGCTATGGATTTAGAAGAAGGTGTTCCACTGGCAGTTGGAAAGGAAGCAAAGTTAATGCTTGGGAGAACACCTGGCAATATAAGAGCTGTAAGACCACTAAGAGATGGAGTTATTGCAGATTTTGATGCCGCAGAGCAAATGATAAAAACATTTATTCAAAAATGTAATGAAGGTAGGGGTATATTAGCCCCAAGAATAGTTATTGGTATACCAAGTGGAGTTACTAGTGTTGAGCGTAGAGCAGTCAGAGAAGCTGGATTAGCAGGAGCTAGAGAAGTTCATTTAATCGATGAACCGGTAGCTGCTGCAATCGGAGCATCATTACCAGTAACTGAGCCTATAGGAACCATGATTGTTGATATTGGTGGTGGAACTACTGAGGTTGCAGTATTAAGTTTGGGGGGGACTGTATTAAGCGAATCTGTTCGAATAGCTGGCGATGAAATAAATGAATCAATTGCTTTATATCTAAAAAAAGTTCATAATTTAGTAGTTGGAGAGAGAACTGCAGAAGATATTAAAATCAAAATTGGATCTGCATTCCCAGATGATGAATTTGATAAAACTTCTTTAGAGGTCAGAGGTTTACATCTTTTATCTGGTCTACCAAGATCAGTTACTTTGACATCAGGAGAAATTAGAGAAGCTATGGCTGACCCACTTAGTAAAATAGTTGAAGCTGTAAAAAGAACTTTAGAGCGAACCCCTCCTGAACTTGCTGCAGATATTGTTGATAGGGGTATTATGCTTGCAGGGGGTGGGGCCTTAGTAAGAGGCATTAATGATTTAGTGAGTGATGAAACGGGAATTTTTACTCACATAGCAGAAAATCCACTTCTATGTGTAGTTAATGGTTGTGGAGTTGTTTTGGATGATTTCAAAAAACTTAGAAGAGTTGTTGATACACCAGATTTTATAAGGAACGCGATTAGAGATTAATTCTATGTTAAAAATCCGACGAATTGCTACTAATCGTTGGTGGAATACAAAGAAATATTGGATTTTTTTTGGTATTTTTTTATTTTTGGTTTTTGTAAGAATATCAAAAGGTTCTCTTTATAAGGATTTTTATTATTTTATTTCAAAGCCCTTTTGGCCTGGTCAATTCCAAAATGAAATCATTCTTAAAAGTATAGACCAAGAATCTTTCATAAAATTAAATCTTCTCAAAAAAGATAATGTAAGATTACGGGAAATTTTAAATCTTCAACAATCAACTAATAACAATATTTCAGCCGCAGTTATTTCGAGGAAAACAGGTAGTTGGTGGAGACAAATAATATTAAATAAAGGTTCAAAAGATGGAGTGGAAATTGGTAGTGCTGTTATCGGCCCAGGTGGATTATTAGGAAGAGTAAACAGTACATCTTTATTTACTTCGTCTGTAAGACTATTAACCTCTCCAGAAAGTAAGGTCGGTGTATTAGTGAATAGAATTCAGATTAATGGTCTATTGGTTGGTTCGGGCGATAATTATCCTAATTTAATACTTTATTCAAAAGATGCTGATGTAAAAGTCGGAGATTTTGTATCTACTTCTCCTGCTAGTACTTTATTACCCCCGAATATCCCAATTGGTATTGTTCAATCTGTAAATGAGCCATTTAAATCAAAGAAAACTGCAAAAATATTACTTTTGGCAAAACCTCACGTAATAGATTGGGTGCAAATTTTAAAAGAAAAAATTAATGAATAAATTTTTCATAAAAAAATTATCTATAGTTTTTTTTATTTTTATCCCAATTGTTTTTTTATGGCATCCAAATTGGCTTGGTTTGTTAGGTATTCAGCCATATTGGCCTTTATTTTGGTTGTTGCCATGGTCAATGATTAATGGATCAATTAATGGAATAATATTTGGGTTATTTTTAGGTCTTATTTTAGATTCACTAACCCTCGATAGTAACTTTACTCAAATACCTGGGTTAATTTTATGTGGACTTTGGTTTGGGAGAATTAAAATATATAGTGATTCTTTGGTTAGTCATTTTAGGTATGGTTTAATTTGTTCTTTGGGAAGTTTTTTTTGCGCAACTCTATACTTTTTGCAAATTTTGTTTAAAAATTTTTCAGATAGCTCTTTCTTACTGTTTATCCCAAGTGTTCAAAATATCCTAGCTGAAGTTTTTCTTACAGGTTTTTTTGCTCCTTTAATTTGCTCAAAACTTTTAAGAATCTTCAAATCCTCTAAGGATAAAAACATAATAATTAATTTTGTAAGGAAGTAAAAAGTTTTCTAAAAAATTTATATCCTTAAATTATCTAAAATTTTTGTAAATCTAACCAATATCCTTTTTTGGGTTCATAATGTTATATTTTTAATTGTTAGAATGAAAACTCAATGCAATAGATATTTGCTTTGAAATATCTGGAAATCTTTTTTAACTATGTCAAAAGCAAGAATTTTAGTTGTTGATGATGAGCCAGCAGTCTTGAAGGTATTAGTTACAAGACTTCAACTAGCAGGATATCAAGTTTATTCGGCCACTAATGGCGAAGAAGCCCTGGAATCTTTTCATAGAGATTCTCCAGACTTGATAGTTCTCGATGTTATGCTCCCAAAAATGGATGGATTTGCAGTTTGCCGCAGAATTAGAGCTGAATCCGTTGTTCCAATAATATTTTTAACTGCTTTGGAAGCAATATCAGAGAGAGTTGCAGGTTTGGATTTAGGAGCTGATGATTACTTATCAAAACCATTTAGTCCAAAGGAGTTAGAGGCTAGGATTGCCACTATTTTGAGAAGAATGGGTCCTACTGTATCCGTTACTGAAACGAAAGAGGTTCCTTCTGGTAAAGGTGTTATGAAATTTGGAAGTTTAGTTGTTGATACAAATAGAAGACAAGTTTCTAGAGCCGGCGAAAGAATTAGTCTAACTTATACTGAATTTAGCCTTCTAGAATTATTATTTGATGAGCCTGGCAAAGTTGTCCCTCGAGCTGAAATTTTAGAACAGTTATGGGGTTATCCTCCTAGGAGAGCTGCAGACTTAAGGGTTGTAGACGTTTATGTGGCGAGACTAAGAGGTAAACTGGAGCCCGATCCAAGAAATCCAGAATTAATATTAACTGTAAGGGGTATTGGTTATGCCTCTCAGCGAGTTGGCGAAACAGCAACATCTTTGGCAAGTTGAGCCTTGGTCTGATAATTTTATTAAATAAAACAAACATATTTTAGAGTAAATTTTGTCTGAAATCAGAAATGCGCGATTAAAAAAAGCTAATTTACTTGTTAGTAAAGGATTCTCTCCTTACGCAGAAAGTTTTAAAATTTCGCATACTACAGGATTTCTTCTTCAAAAATTTGATTTTTTAGAAAATGGTCAAGAAGAGAATTTTAGTGTTTCAATTGCGGGCAGAGTCATGGCAAAAAGGGTAATGGGTAAAATTGCCTTTTTTACAATAAGCGACCAAGAAGGTCAGATTCAGCTTTATTTAGATAAGGGAATAATAAATCTAAATTTAGAAAAACAAAAATTACTTTCTTTTGAAGATATTAAGGAAATAGTAGATATCGGTGATTGGATAGGTGTCTACGGAACTATAAAAAAAACTAATAAAGGCGAGCTTTCAATTAAAGTAGAGAAATGGGAAATGTTATCCAAATCATTACATCCTCTACCGGATAAATGGCATGGCTTATCTGATATTGAAAAAAGATACAGACAACGTTATTTAGATTTAATAGTTAATCCTTCTTCTAAAAATGTTTTTAAAAAAAGAGCACAATGTATAAGTTTTATTAGAAAATGGCTAGATAAAAGAAACTTTTTAGAAATAGAGACTCCAATTCTTCAATCTGAAGCTGGTGGAGCTGAAGCGAGACCATTTATTACTCATCATAATACTTTAGATATTCCCCTGTATCTCAGAATAGCTACAGAACTACATCTAAAAAGAATGGTTGTTGGAGGATTTGAGAAAGTTTATGAATTGGGAAGAATCTTCCGTAATGAGGGAATTAGTACGAAACATAATCCAGAGTTTACTTCGGTTGAGATTTATCAAGCGTTTTCAAATTATGTCGATATGATGGATCTTACTGAGGAACTTATTAAAGATATCGTGGTTAATGCATGTGGGTCTTTGGTTATAAATTATCAAAATAAGGAAATTGATTTTTCTAAACCTTGGTTAAGAGTATCCATGAAAGATGTAGTAAAGAAATATACAGGGATTGATTTTGATTCTTTCAGTGGAGACTTTCTCGCAGCAAAACGAGCGGCTAAAAGCATAAATATCGAATTTTCTACTAAAGTAAATTCTATAGGAAGACTTTTAAATGAAGTCTTTGAGCAAAAAGTAGAGGCACATCTCATAGAACCTACTTTTATTATTGATTATCCTATTGAAATTTCTCCTTTGGCTAGGCCACATCTTGATAATAAAAATATGGTTCAGAGGTTCGAATTGTTCATTGTTGGTCGAGAGTTAGCAAATGCTTTTAGTGAGTTGATAGATCCTGTTGATCAACGAGGGAGAATGGAATTACAACAATCTCTTAGAGATGAAGGAGATTTTGAAGCTCATTGTATAGATGAAGATTTTTTAAATGCTTTAGAAATTGGTATGCCTCCCACTGGAGGATTAGGTATAGGTATTGACAGACTTGTTATGTTAATTACTGATAGTTCATCAATTAGGGATGTAATCCCTTTCCCATTATTAAAACCAGAAATAACTTTGAATAAATAATTAAAAATTAACCTTGAATGAAGTAAAATAAACAAATTGATCCAATACGAAATTTTTTTAAATGAGTGGTGAACGTGTTGGTTTCCGTTTTAAACATGCGGATGCAGTAGTGAAAAGAAATCCTCAAGGCCGATCAAGAAGGGGATGGGTCATTGAACCAGTAGAGCAAACTACAAGTAGGGGTACAAAAATGCCTGCGTACAAAATTCGCTGGAGAGATAGTGAAAGACCTGAAACTGTTCTACAGCATATGTTAATTGCTGATCCCGATCCATCACCTCCACCAAGTTCGGTGAGTTTAGATTCATAGTCTGAATAAGTCTGAATAATATTTTTATCTTTTTAATGCAGAATTAATTTCTCTTCTAACAGTTCTTTGTTTTTCAGCTTGTCTCTTATCATGTAATTGTTTTCCTTTACCTACTCCAATAGTTAGTTTTATCCATGAGCCTTTTAAATAAAGAGATAATGGGATAATCGTCATTCCTTTTTTTTCTGAGTTGGATTTTAGTTTAATTATTTCTTTTTTGTGTAGTAGCAACTTTCTATTTCTTAATGGATCATGATTGAAAAAAGAACCCACATTTTTGTGTGGTGAAATGTGGACATTTAATAATAAAATTTCACCATTTCTAAATGAACAATATCCATCCCTTAAATTTGCTTTTCCGTTTCTAATAGACTTTACTTCAGTCCCTAAAAGTTCAATCCCAGCTTCAATTGTTTCAGATATTGTATATTGAAATTTTGCATATCTATTTTCAGCAAGTCGTTTAAAATTATTTTCCTTTTTTGTATTTTTTTGTACCTTGTTTGAATTTTTTGCCATTTTAGTTGTAAAGAATCTTTCTACTCAGAACAATTGCAATTAACCTTTTATTATGGCAATAATTTCTTCTAATATAGATGATAATGATTTTTCTTTTCGTAAAAAAGAGTTTAGGATAATTGATTCAAAAATAATTCCAGAAGAAAAAAGAAATAATAATCTGAACTTAGCTAGGCCTGCTAATTTAGGAGAATTTATTGGTCAAGAAAAACTTAAGTCTTCTTTAAGAATCGCTATAGACGCTTCAATTTATAGGAAAGAACCTTTGGAACATACTCTTTTGTATGGGCAGCCTGGCTTGGGTAAGACTACCCTAGCTTTTTTGATAGCCAATGAAATGGATACAAAATGTAGGATTGCTACTGCACCTGCAATTGAGAGACCTAGAGATATTGTAGGGCTACTACTTGGATTAAAAGAAGGTGAAGTTTTATTTATCGATGAAATACATCGTTTAAATAGATTAACTGAAGAGTTGTTATATTCTGCAATGGAGGATTTTAGACTCGATTTAACTATGGGAGCTAATAGAGGAGCACGTTGCAGAACAATTAATCTTCCTAGATTTACTCTGATTGGAGCAACAACTAAATTAGCATCAATTAGTGGACCTCTAAGAGATAGATTTGGTATATCTCATAAAATTGAATTTTATACACATGATGAATTAAAACTAATAATTGTTAATTTCTCTCGATTAATTAAGCTTAATTTAGATGACGAAGCATCTTATAATTTGGCAAAGATATCTCGCGGAACTCCAAGAATTGCTTTGAGATTATTAAGACGAGTTAGAGATTATGCTCAAGTTATTAAAAAAACAAATGTGATCTCCGTGAATTTAATAAAAAAAGCTCTAAATTCTTATCAAATAGATGAAAAAGGTTTGGATTCTTTAGATAGACAATATTTATCTTTAATAAACCAAAACAATAATATTCCAATTGGCCTCGATTCAATCGCAGCTGGATTGGGTGATGATTCTTCAATGTTAGAATTTGTAGTTGAGCCATATCTCATCCAAATTGGTTTCCTCAGAAGAACTCCTCGAGGAAGATTGCTGACTGCTTTAGGGAAAAATTACATTGATTCAAAAAATGATAACTTTTAAAAAAGTTAGGATTTGTTTTTTATTAATTTTTGTTTTTTTTAATATATTTTATGTTGCACCATGTTATTCATTATCTTTAAGAGAGGATTTGTTTAACAATGCATTAGATTTAAGTTCAGGCGGCAAATTTAATCTTGCTTTAGAAGCATGGAATCGCTATCTAGATTCTTATCCTGATGATTCCGCAGGTTTGAGTAATAGAGGAAATATAAGACTTGTCATAGGAGATGTAGAGGGATCAATAGATGATCAAAATAAGGCAATAAGTTTAAATCCTACTGAAATAGATCCTTACATTAATAGAGGCATAGCAGAAGAAGCATTGGGTCTGTGGTCGCAAGCGAAAAAAGATTATATGTTTGTTATTTCACAAGATAGTAAAAATTTCTCTGCATTATATAATCTGGCTAATGTTGAAGGATCTATATCTCAATGGGAAAAAGCAAGAGATTTATTTTCAAAAGCTTCTTTATATAATCCTGGATTTGCTATGGCCAGGTCAAGTTTGGCTTTAGCAGATTTTCAGTTGGGTAATATTGATGAATCTGAAAAAGAATTAAAAAAATTAATAAGACGTTATCCAACTTTTGCAGATGCTAGGGCAGCTTTAACAGCTTTGAATTGGTCCAAAGGTGAATCTGGTCAAGCAGAGAGTAACTGGATAGCGGTGACTGAATTAGATCCTAGGTATAGTGATGAGGAATGGTTAAAAAACATTAGAAGATGGCCTCCAAAACCAATTAAAGATTTAATGAACTTTATAGATTTAAAATAGGAAATGAATAGAGATCAGTTTCTTAAAAAAATTGATTCGTTTAATGATGAATTAATTAATTTAAGAAGACATATCCATGCACATCCGGAATTAAGTGGACTTGAAAATCAAACAGCAATTTTAATAAGTGGTTTTTTAAAAAATATTGGTTGGAATGTTAGAGAATCTATAGGAAGGACTGGAGTTATAGCTGATTATGGTCCTTTTGATAAAGGAATTATAGGCTTAAGAGTAGATATGGATGCTTTACCAATATTTGAGGAAACTAAATTAAGTTTTTCTTCAAAAGTAGATGGTGTTATGCATGCGTGTGGACATGATTTGCATATATCGATTGGATTGGGTGTAGCAAAAATTGTGAAGGATTTAAATCTTAATGTTGGAACTAGGGTAATTTTTCAGCCCGCTGAAGAAATTGCGAGTGGAGCAAGATGGATGATTAATGATGGGGCAATTAATGGTTTAACCCATATTTTGGGAGTTCATGTCTATCCTGATTTATCTGTAGGGACTATTGGGATTAAAGAGGGGAGTTTAACAGCAGCAGCTGGAGAACTCAAAGTAGAGATAAAAGGAAAATCGGGTCATGGTGCTCGACCTCACGAAGGGGTTGATGCTATTTGGGCGGCCTCTAAAGTTATTTCGGGAATTCAAGAATTAATAACTAGGAGGTTAGATCCTCTAGATCCTGTGGTAATTACTTTTGGGAAAATAAATGGAGGAAATGCATTTAATGTTATTGCAGAAAAGGTTAATTTAATTGGTACTGTTCGATGTACAAACCTTAAATTATTTAAGCATATTGGTAATTGGCTTAATGAAAATATCACTTCTTTAGCTAATAGTTGTGGAGCTGATGCAAAAGTAATATTTAAAGAAATTACTCCACCAGTTAATAATAATACTGAAATTAATAGAGTACTCAGAGATTCTGGAATTAAAGTTTTGGGTAAAGCAAATGTGATCGAATTACAAAAACCATCATTAGGTGCAGAAGATTTCGCTGAATTCTTGAAGGAGATTCCTGGAGCTATGTTTAGACTTGGAGTTTCTACTTCTAATGGATGCGCTCCACTACATAATTCCAAATTTGATCCAGATGAAAGAGCTATTGCTGTTGGAATTAAAGTGATAACAGAATCAATAGTAAAATTAAACAATGAATTACTTAATAAAGTTGTTAAATGAAAATTAATAAAAGATTTATTTTGTCTTTCGTTGCTCCTTTAATGATCCTTATATCTGCTACCGGCTTGATATTAAGGGACAAAACTAAGAAAATTTTTTATTTACCTATAGGCTTAATGGGTATTTCAATTATTTTGGAGCAAGATGTAAGGAGAAGATTTGATAGGGGGAATATTTTAAAAAAGATAAAGTCTTATCAAAAAGGTGAATAAAATTTATTTATTTTTACGCAACATGTGATGACTATTTTTTTGAAAAGAGCTATTAATAAGATTAAAGCTAGGGGTGCTAAGAAATTCAACTTAGCTGAGATCATACCCTTTGAACCTGAATCATTGATAATGAGACAGGGAAGTGGAGATTTGATCAAACTTTAGTAATAACACTCTTAAAAATTTATAAATTATGAGAAGTTCTTGGATTAAGCCTCGTCTTGGTAAAGATAATGTAACTCAGATGAACTTTGCGAGAAACGGATATATCACTGAAGAAATGGATTTTGTTGCTAAAAAAGAGAATTTGCCTGCTTCTTTAATAATGGAAGAAGTGGCGAGAGGAAGATTAATCATTCCCGCTAATATTAATCATTTGAATCTTCAGCCAATGTCTATAGGTATTGCTTCTAGATGCAAAGTTAATGCAAATATTGGTGCTTCCCCAAACGCAAGTGATATTAATGAAGAAGTAGAGAAACTCAAGCTAGCCGTTAAATATGGTGCCGATACTGTTATGGATCTTTCTACAGGAGGCGTAAATTTAGATGAAGTACGGCAAGCAATTATTCATGAATCTCCTGTTCCCATAGGAACAGTTCCTGTTTATCAAGCTTTAGAAAGTGTTCACGGTTCAATAGATAAACTAACTGAAGATGATTTTCTACATATTATTGAAAAACATTGCCAGCAGGGCGTAGATTATCAAACAATCCATGCTGGTTTATTAATAGAGCATTTGCCAAAAGTTAAGGGAAGAATTACTGGTATTGTCAGTAGAGGAGGAGGTATTTTAGCTCAATGGATGTTGCATCATTTTAAGCAAAATCCCCTTTATACGAGGTTTGATGATATCTGCGAGATCTTTAAGAAATATGATTGTACTTTTTCATTAGGAGATTCACTCAGACCTGGATGTTTACATGACGCTTCCGATGAGGCTCAGCTAGCTGAATTAAAGACTCTAGGCGATCTTACCCGAAGAGCATGGGAACATAATGTTCAAGTAATGGTTGAGGGTCCTGGTCACGTACCTATGGACCAAATTGAGTTTAATGTAAGGAAACAAATGGAGGAATGTTCAGAAGCTCCTTTTTATGTGCTTGGTCCATTAGTAACAGATATATCTCCTGGATATGACCATATATCAAGTGCTATTGGAGCCGCGATGGCAGGTTGGTACGGGACTTCTATGTTGTGTTATGTAACCCCAAAAGAACATCTAGGTCTCCCAAATGCAGAGGATGTTCGCGAAGGATTAATTGCTTATAAGATAGCTGCACATGCTGCTGATATAGCAAGGCATCGAGCAGGAGCTCGTGATAGAGATGACGAACTTAGTAATGCAAGGTATAACTTTGATTGGAATAAACAATTCGCACTTTCATTAGATCCAGACAGAGCAAAGCAATATCATGATGAGACATTACCTGAGGAAATATTCAAAAAGGCTGAATTTTGTTCAATGTGTGGACCTAAACATTGCCCAATGAATTCTAAAATTTCTGATCAATCTCTTGATCAACTAAAAGATAAACTTGAAGGATGTAATACTTCAGTCTAGTGATCAATTAATATTTATAGAATTTCTTTTGTCTTATTAACAACGTTTTCAACTGTAAATCCAAAATTTTTCATACATTCGCCACCAGGCGCTGATGCTCCAAACCTATCCATAGTGATACAAATTCCATCAAAACCTGTATACTTATGCCAGCCAAATGAATGGGCAGCTTCTACTACAACTCTCTTAGTCACGCTACTAGGTAAAACACTTTCTTTGTAAGATTCTTCTTGTTCTTCAAAAAGTTCTACGCAAGGCATAGAAACAACTCTAGTTTTTTTACCTAAGTTTGAAATCTCCTTACTTGCTTCAATACAAAGATTTAGTTCACTTCCAGTGCCAATAAAAATTAAATCTGGTGTTCCTTCGCAATCAGAAACTATATATCCTCCTAATGCAACTTTTTCAATTGAAGTATTCTTTTGATTAGGCATACCTTGTCTGCTTAAGCAAAGGGCAGAAGGTCTTTTACGATTTTGAATAGCAAGCTTATAGGATCCACTAGTCTCATTACCATCGCCTGGTCTAAAAACTAGCATATTAGGCATCGCCCGAAGAGAAGGGATAGTTTCAATAGGTTGATGTGTTGGACCATCTTCGCCTACGCCTATTGAATCATGTGTCAATACATAAATAACTCCTAATTCGCTAAGTGCTGAGAGTCTCATTGAGCCTCTCATATAATCGGCGAAAACTAAAAAGGTCCCACCATAAGGTATTAGGCCACTATTGTGATAAGCAATACCATTAAGTACGGCTGCCATTGCATGTTCTCGTACTCCGAAATGTAAATACCTTTTTTCAGGGCTATGGGACTGGAATGATCCAGTTTCTCCTTTGATATCTGTGTAGTTAGAGTGAGTTAAATCTGCTGATCCACCAATTAATTCAGG
>Ga0163109_10003733_pt1 | contig 11642 bp, 6 predicted proteins | sample CRUFie1St13metaG_FD_108704 | JGI IMG/M metagenome (GOLD analysis project Ga0163109, IMG submission 108704) | Marine microbial communities from the Costa Rica Dome - CRUD Field 142mm St13 metaG | ecosystem: Environmental > Aquatic > Marine > Oceanic > Photic zone | place: Costa Rica: the Eastern... | reverse complement strand
CGGTGAGCCAGAGGGTCGCGCCCTGCTGTCCCATGTTGTCCTTGCGCATCTCGGGAGTCACGTCCCCGTCGTGCCAGGTGATGTTGGTTGCGACCTGTTCAGTCATCGTGTTCTTGGCTCCAGCTGGGTTCCGTTGTCTTGATCCGGCCTCTTTCGGCCGGCCGTCGATTCGATTTTCAGATCAGGCGGTCGGTACTTCGGATGTCGCCCACTTGATGAGGACGTCCGCCACCTCGCCGCGCGAGAATTCACCGGGAGGACGCTCGCCGCGGGAGAGCATTTCCCTGACCTTGGTGCCGGAGAGGAAGATCTGGTCCCCCTCGAGCTTCGGAAAGGTCTTTGCCGAGACCATGCCCTGTGCCTTGATGCTGAACGCGGCGTGCTCGAACTTCAGGGGAATGATCCTGATCTCCCCCTCTTCGAACTCGTCGAAGATGTTCTGGGCGTCGTAGGTTCCGTAGTAGTCACCGACCCCGGCATGGTCTCGACCGACGATGAAGTGGGAGACGCCGTAGTTCTGGCGGACGAGCGCATGCAGCACCGCCTCCCGAGGTCCTGCATACCGCATCGCTGCCGGCATCACCGTGAGCATGGTGCGTTCCTGAACGAAGTAGTGCTCGATGATCGTGGTGTAGCAGTCCATCCGGACGTCGGCGGGAATGTCGCCGGGCTTGGTCTCACCGACCAACGGGTGGATCAGCAGGCCGTCACAGATCTCCTGAGCGCACTTGCAGAGGTACTCGTGGGCGCGGTGGATGGGGTTCCTGGTCTGGAAGGCGGCGATGGTCTTCCAACCCTTCGCGGCGAAGGCCTCGCGGGTCCTGCTCGGGGGAAGACGGTGCTCGGTGAACTGCTCGCCGGGTTCGTTCTCGGGGGTCACGGTCAGGACATGGATGGGTCCGCCGACGAGCCAGTCACCTTCGGCCATGACCGCGGCGACGCCGGGATGGGCCTCGTCATCGGTTCGGAACACGTTGGGGATCTCCAGCGCCTTGTCGTGCGGGAAGATCTCCTCTACGTCGATGACCGCGAGCAGGGTGCCATCGGAATGATAGAGGGCGGCCTGGGAACCGGTCTCGAGCGTCGCCTTGACATCCTCGTCGACCGCGAGCGTGATGGGAATGGGCCAGACCGTGCCGTCGGCCAGGCGCATGTTCCGACAGATGCCCTCGAAGTCGGCCTGCCCGACGAAGCCCGTCAGGGGACTGAAGGCCCCGATGGCGATCATCTCGAGATCGCAGGCCTGCTTGTCGCTGAGGTGGATCGCGGGCAGTGATGCCGCCTTCTCGGCAAGCAGAGCACGGTCGTCTGTTGGGACCATGCGGTCCACGAGAGTTCCACCGTTGGCTTCGATCAGCGACGCGGTCGACATTGTTCAGTCCCTTCGTTTAACGCGGATTCACCGCGAAATATCAATTTAAAGAGCAAGAGGGCAATGCTAGCGATTGGCTCCAGATGAAGCAACCAGTAACCAAAACAGGGATTGTTATCGACCCTCGGCCTTCTCGCGCATCGCGATAAGGGTCGTGAACCCCCCTCCGAAGCCCGGTGTCGGCTGCCGGGGTCAGCCGAATGCGAGGCGAGCTCGGCGCAGGATGTAGCGGGGGAGATTGCCCGACCTCGATGCGTTCGCGAGGGTCGCGCGGACCAGGACCGGTCCGGCCGATGCCAGGTCGGCGACCAGCCTCAGCCTCGAGACCGCAGGACGCATCGGCTCGTAGCCGGCGGCAGTCAGCATGGACCCGGAGGTGTACTCGATGAGGGCGATCTCACGAGGGGTGAGCTTCGTCTTCCAGCGGGTGGCGGCGCCGGTCTTCACACCGCCCTTCCGCTCGTAGCTCTCGTAGGAGCTGTTCTGCACGGTCAGCTTGCTGACATCGACCCGCTCACCGCTCCCGATCCACTCGCAGATCCCGTTGAAGGTCTCGTCTGGTGCGTTGCAGATTTCCTCGTACCTGACGATACGGACCCGATCCGGCCCGAAGTTCTCCACAGCGGAACGTGCCGCTCTCAGCGCGGCCTTCCAGAGGAGGGTGATGATCACCGGGTGGTAGCTGCTCCGGGTCCGTCGATGCTCGTCCTCGAGGACGGGGACGTGATCGGGATCCGACTCGAGGTCGAAGCCTCCCTGGTTTCGCCAGTCCCGGTAGGAGGCGACGACGCCACGTGGATCCCGAAGCATGTAGATGACCTTCCCGCCTGGGAAGAGATCCAGCATGTCGTCGATCCGAAATGCGTGCCGGGGCGTCTTCTCTCCCCACAGGGTGCCGCCGTGTTCCCTCATCTGGATGAGGCAGTAGGCCATGAAATAGGCATCAGGGCACCCACCGAGCGATTCAGCGGCCTCGCGGAACTCGACCCTGCACATGCTGGCCTGTTCGGGATCGCCTTGGTGGCCGTAGGGCCGATGGGTCAGGGCGAGGAAGTAGTCCTCGCAGACCTTCTTCTGCTCCTCGCCGAGTTCGGCGCCGAGATGGTCGGCCATCCGGACCCGGAGGTCGTCGAAGTAGTGGGTCTCGCCGCAGACGGCATATTCGGTCTGCTCCCGGAGGGTCGACGACACGAGGTTCGTCCCGGAACGCGACGTTCCGCAGACGAAGACCGGCCGTTCGTTCTGGAGAGTCGACTGCTCCAACGGATCCTCCAACCGATTCGAATGCCGGAGGACGAAGGTGTGAGCCGTTCTCCTCCCGCCATCGGCAAGCACCGATCATGATATTCCACGAGGCGGGAATGACGAGATCAATCCGGAGTCCGCGGACAAAACCGGATCTCGGTTGAAACCGGTACACCGATAACAACGAGGGTCGATCAGAATGGGAAGAAGATCGGGATGATCGCGGTCGCGATGCAGGCCACGATCAGGAGCAGTGGTGCTCCGAGACGAGCGAAGTCCGTGAAGCGGTATCCACCCGGACCGTAGACCATGAGATTCGTCTGGTAGGAGAGCGGGGTAAGGAAGTTGCATCCTGCGCCCGCCATGAGCGCGAACATGAACGGCTCCGGTCTGGCGCCGAGCATCTCGGCTGCGGACATGCTCACGCCGAACATGATGGTCGCGGCGGCGTAGTTCGTGATCAGCTGAGCCAGAAGAGAGGTCAGGATGATCATCATGAAGATGGTCATCCTCGGGGAATCGCCCATCAGGGAGGTCACCTCGAGGAAACCGGATGCCGCGATCGCGGAGAGTCCGGAACTGCTCACCGCCGCTCCGAGGCCGATCGCTGCGCCGATCGTCAGCAGGACCTGCCAGTTGATCGCCGTGCGCGCCCGGGCTCCGGAGACGCAACGGGTCCCGATCATGGCGAGGGCGCAGAACCACACCACGACGACGCGGTTGATCCCGGTTCGGTCCGCCGTCATCAATCCAACGAGAAGCAGACCGAGGATGAAGAGGGCGACCCATGCCCTCTCGTGCTTCACGTTCTGCGCTCCGGTGACCGTCGATACCAGGTAGAAGTCCCGGCTGTCCTTGTGCGTGGGCGTGAAATCCACCCCGGCGTCGAGGAGCAGGGTGTCACCGGACCTCAGTCGGAGATCGCCGATCTTCCCTGAAAGGCGCTCACCACTCCGGTAGGCGCCGATTATCGCTGCCCCGTAGGTGGATCGGAACCTCGATTCACGGACCGAGAGACCGATGAATGGCGCATCCGGCGAGACGACCGCCTCCACGAGAACGCTCTTGTTTGCCTCGTTCTTGTCGACCTCGTCCGAGACCAGTCCCCGGATGCGACGAAGATCGACGACCGATTCGAGGATGCCCGCGAAGAGCAGGCGATCGTTCGCATGAAGGGTCTCATGGGGACCCACCGCGTGCAGCGTCTTCCCCTCGCGCTCGATGCCGAACAGGTACAGGCCGGGCAGGGAACGCAGACCGGCCTGCTCGATCGTGGATCCGACGATGGAGGATCCGTCCTCGACCCGCATCACGACCTCGTACCGTCGAGCGTCGGGTGCCACGTCGGACACCTCGATGCGTGCGGCAAGAAGACGTCGTGAGAAGAAGGCGATGAAGAATATTCCGAGTATCGCGCACGGAATGCCGCTGGCTGCGGGACCCCAGAACTCCGCGCTGCTCGAGAGGGGGGACGAACCGAGCTCGTGCGCCCACTCCGCGGAATCGCTCTCGATCCAGGGGACGTACTCGGTGAGCACGACGAGATTCGATGCGGTGCCTATCAGGGTGAGCTGACCGCCGAGTATGGCGGCGAAGGAGAGGGGCATGAACAACCTGGAGGGGCTGAAACGCATCCGTCTCGACCAGTCGGAGACGATGGGCAGGTACATGGCGACGATCGGAGTGGTGTTCATGAATCCGCTCAGCAGGCACACCGGCGACATGAGTCTGAACTGCGCGTTCAAGAGCGACTTCGGACGTCCGAGCAGGAGTTTCGCGATCCGTTCCACCGCACCGGTGTCCCGCATGCCTGCCGCGACCACGAAGAGACCTCCGATCATCAGTGGTCCGTCCTTGATGAAGCCGGAGAAGGCGTCCCGGGTGGACAGGACGCCGAAGAGCATCAGCAGCACGAGGGATCCGATCACGGCCACGTCGGTGCCGACGCGGGTGAACATGAGGAAGCCCACCAGTAGGCAGAGCACCGCAAGTGTGATCCACATCTCGAAAGTCATCCGTGGTCGGTCCCCATGGGTCCTAGAGATTCATGTCGGTGATACGTCCGATGATCCGTTCATGCACCGCGGGGATCGAGCAGACGATGCCGCGGTTGTCCTCGAGGCCGCGTCCCCTGGAGAAGTCGAGGGGACGGCCGGTGATGTCGGTCACGATCGCGCCGGCCTCGGTGGCGACGAGGGATCCTGCGGCGTGATCCCAGATCCGTTCGACGTATCCGGGACGCGTCGGGAGCCGGAGGTAGGCATCGGCCGCACCGGAAGCCACGACCCCGTACTTGGTCTGACTGTCCAGGCGGACCGCCTCGTGACCGGGGAAGATCTCCACGATGCGGGCGCTCGCGTCATGGCTGGAGTGGGCGGACTCGACCGATTCGCAAGTCCGTATCGGACGGTCGTCGGTCCACTCGGCGACCCGGAGTTCCCCGGCGTCCCCGGGGGAATCCCCGATCCGCCAGGCATGAGCTCCCCGGCCGCGGATCGCACGACAGATGGTGCCGGGGACCCGTACGGATCCGCCGCTCGGATCGGCCGCGACTCCCCAGTGCGGGCATCCCATGAGACCCATCTCGACGCGACCATCGACGATGAGTGCAAGTGCGAGCGCGAACTGACCCCCCCGAAGGAAACCCTTCGTGCCGTCGATCGGGTCGAGGGTCCAGAAGCTGCCCGTCGCGCCTCCGGCATGGTCACCGGAGTCGATCGCGTCGATCACCGATTCGGGAGTGGCGTCCGGAAGCACGCGTCGAACGGCTTCGACCACCTCGTTGCGGACCGATTCGTCCTCGCGGAGTCGTGTCGCGTCCTCCTCCCCGACCATGTTCTCGACGGGACAGCCGCGGAAGGAGAGACCCACGATCGCCTGAGCCGCGAAATCGGCCACGGTGACCGGGCTGCGATCGTCCTTCGTGATGGTCCGGATCCGCTCCAGCTCAGAGGAGAGATGAGCCACGACCTCGGCGGCACGGGTGATCGATACGGTGGCGGCGTTCTTCAGGTCTTCGATGTCGGTCATCGTCGTGGTCGATCCTTGGTCGCTTTGGCTGGTGGGAACACTCTAGAATCGGCATTCGGGGGTCTGCCCCATGCGTCTTCTTGATCGAAAGTGCGGGCGGGGGGATGGGTTCAATGAACCGCCCCCTCCAGCGGATCGGCGATGGAAATCTACCACGGTCCCGGGGCATGGAAAACGGCAACCACGTTCACGCCGATGGACCGTCGGATGCAGGCGTCGTGGCGGGTATCCCCGACGTCCAATAAGCGATGTGGGTGAACTGTCATCACCCCTCGGCGGACATCGAATGCAGGGTGAGCCCTCGCACGGACTTCCTGTTCCTGAGCAGGAAGCTCGACAACCAACCGGCGGTGACGCAGGTGACCACTCCGAAGGCTGCGTAGGTCAGTCCGTCGAATCCGAACCAGGCACGGACCAGGACAAGAACCAGCACGCTGCTGACGATTCCGATGATCGCGCCGCCGGTGCCGGCGCGATTCGTGAAGATGCCGAGTACGAAGAGGCCGCACAATCCTCCGCCGAAGAGACCGACTATCTGGAGCCATTGGTCGAAGATCCCCTGTGCATCCGATGTGGCCATGAGCAGCGCCACCCCGGTTCCGATGATTCCGAGCAGGACCGTTATCCATCGGGCCAGCCCGAGATAGTGGGATTCGGGATGATCCGGGAGGAAGCGCCGGTAGAAGTCGGTCACCAGAGCGGTCGCCGAGGAGTTCATGCTGGAGTCGAGGCTGGACATGGCGGCGGCGAAGATCCCCGCTATCACCAGACCCGCAAGTCCGGAGGGTATCTCGTTGACGAGGAACCAGGGCAGTATCTGATCCGTCTTCTCGAGCGGAACCAGCCTCTCCGGATTCGCGTCGTAGAAGCCGAAGAGGGCGGTACCGATCCCGAAGAAGAGGATCGAGGCCGGGAGGGCGAGAATGCCCCCGAGCCAGATCGCCCGACGAGACGCCGACTCGTCACGGGTCGTGAGGTAGCGCTGGACCACCGACTGATCCGAGGCGTAGGGAACCAGGTTGATGAAGATCCCCCCGAGAATGACGACCGGAAGCGAAGCCCGCGTGAAGTCCCACCCCGCGTCGAGGTCGACGAAACGAAGCCGATCGGCGGCGCTGGCACGTTCGTGAAGCTCGGAAAGACCGCCGTCGACCCCGGAAACGCAGGCGATGATGATCAGGACCGCTCCACCAAGCAGGACGAACGCCTGGATGACATCGGACCAGATCACGGCCTCCACTCCGCCGAGCACTGTGTAGAAGATGCAGAGGACTCCCATGATCCCGATGCAGAACAGGATGTCGATCCCCGTCACGGCGGACAGGGCCAGCGCAGGAAGGTAGACCACGATGGCCATCCGACCGAACTGGAAGAGGAGATACTGGGAGCTGCCGAAGAGCCTGATGCCGACACTGAACCGGTGTTCGAGGTACTCGTAGGCGGTTGTGACGTCGAGCCTGCGGAAGAACGGGAGGAACAGGTACGCGACCACCGGGGCCATCGCGAAGATGCCGAGGCTCTGTATGAAGTAGGTCCAGTCGGTGTGGTAGCTCTTTGCAGGTATCGCCATGAAGGTGATCGCACTGAGCTGGGTGGCGAAGATCGACACTCCGGCCGCCCACCAGGGGATCCTCCGTCCCGCGAGGAAGAAGTCCTCGGTGCTGCTCTCTCGTCGCGAGAAGTAGAGGCCCATGATCACGAGGACCCCGAGATAGACGCAGAGCGCGATCCAGTCGAGGGTGGAGAAGCTCGGTGGATCGAAGGTCGGCGTCGCGATCCAGACCCGTGCAGAACGGACGCGCGGTCGGATCTCGCCGCTCGGAATCACGTAGGAACCGTTCCACTCGATCACCGAAGTGGTGACCGGGGGAAGACGTGAATCACCGGGACGGCCAGCGGGATCGGGACCGGGATCGCGGGGGAAACCGTCACGAACCGTCCAGTTGTCGGTCAGCACGTGATAGGCGAGCAGGTCGTCGGTGAAACCGGGATGACGATCCCGAAGTTCGTCGATCCGGTTCACGTTCCGGCCGTCGTCTCCACCGAGCACTCCGAGGAAGGACTGTCCGAGGTTGAACGCCGGCGACGGAGCGGCGACCGAAGCTCGGGGCATCGGTGACAACCTCGTCCATCGGGAACCGGCGGGTCGTCCCGGATCGTAACGCCAGGCATCGTCCAGATAGGTCCGCACCGGCACCCCGTCGTCCCCCGGGGCGAGGGAACAGCCGCCGAATACATAGAGGGATCCAGCATGCACCCCGGTGACCGCGAGCATGCGGCCGGTCGAGCCGGGGATGGGCTCGACCGCGTTCCATTCAGGAACGACCGGGGATCCGGGAGCGAGGCCGGAGAGGTCGATGGAGTGTATCCGGGGCGAGGCGGTGACCGAGTTCACCTCGTTGGTGCCACCGATGACGTAGAGAACGTCGTCAACCACCGCTCCGGTCGCGTAGGCGATCGGTTCCGGAAGAGGTAAACCGAGATCGACGGGCACGGTGTCCCCCGGACCGATCCTGCGGATGTCGGCATGGTGCCGGTTCCCATCGCTGCCGCCGATGAGGAGGAATCCATGTTCGGGGTGCGTCGCGGAAACCCCGTAGGCACGAGGAAGCGTCATGGATCCGGACGTCGTCCAGCCGGATCCGATGTCGTCGAGACGAAGCTCGTGGATCGTTCCGTGCCATGCCTTCTCGCTACTCCATGCCGGTCCATCCGGGAAGTTGGCGCCTCCGACGACGAGAAGCCTGCCGTCGACGATTCCCGAGAAAGCACCGGCGTACCCGACGCCCCCGGGGATCGGATCGACTTCGGTCCACTCGAGGAGCGATCCGTCTCCGGGACCTCCTTCGTCGCCGAGGACCGGGCCGACCGGAAGCAGGAGAAACGGAATGACGAGATTTAAAAATCGACTCATGGCCGGCATTCTCCACGATTACCCACGGGTCCGCACATCTGCTATTTTGTCGACGCTGCAGGAAGTTCCAGCAGCGAGTCGACGGCAGATGGAACGTGGTGAGAATCCACGACGAACGCGTCACCGTGAACCCGGTTTCGACCGGGCAAGTCGGGTCACCCTGCCGGAAACTGATCACGGTCGCACCGCGCGAATCGGTTCGACTATCAGATACCTAGATGAAGAAAGAGAATGAAATGTCCCGTATCACAGCGGCCCTTGCGGTCCTGACCATCGGTTCGCTCTCCATGAATGCGAGCGCCGAACTGGTTGCCGAGTTCGATCTCGGAACTGGTTCCAACACCAGTCAGATCATGTTCCAGTTCACCAACCAGAACCAGTATCTCTACACCATCCGCTACGAAGGGGATTCGACTGGTCAGGAACTCGTCGAGTTCATCGCGCAGGAACAGCCCGACTACTTCATCCCGGTGATCGAGAGCTTCTCGTTCGGTGACGCGCTGTTCGGTCTCTCGATCGGCGAAGACCAGGACGCCGGTTTCGGAACCGAACCCCTTTACCTCGACTACTGGCACTACTGGACCAAGGAATCGGAGAACGACGTCTGGGAGAACTCGATGGTCGGATTCGGATCCCGGGTCCTCACCGACGGGTCGATGGACGGCTGGGTGTTCAACTCGAACGACGCGCCCATCCCGGCCCCGGCGGTCATTCCAGCCATCCTCGGCCTCGGAATCGTCCGGCGCAGACGCGGCTGACTGGAGGATCGAACCTATACTTCTCGTGTGAGCGAGAACGGACCGATCATCTTCTACGACGGCACCTGCGGAATGTGCCACGGCTTCGTCCGATTCGCGATACGTCGCGATCGACGAAGCCGTTTTTTCTTCGCTCCCATCGGCGGGGAGACCTGGTGCTGGCGCTTCGGTGATTCCTCGTCCCGGGACCGGGAGACCATCCACCTGCTTTCGGAGGAACGAACATACGTGCGGAGCAGTGCGGTCTGTCGCGTGCTCGTGCACCTGGGAACCACCTGGAGGATCCTCGGTGGTGCGTTGTGGATGGTTCCGCTTCCGCTCAGGAACATCGGATACCGGATGGTGGCGCGGATCAGGCACCGGATCGCCGGCAGGGTGGATGCCTGCACCCTTCCCGATGCCGATGCCGTCGATCGCCTTCTTCCCTGATCCATGACCACCATCCGTCCACATGAACGACCGGCGCGGATCCTCGGACGACTGTTCGTGCCGCTCGTGCTCCTGGTGGGCGCCTGTCGTGCGCCGCTACCTCCGCTCCTGCCGTATGCCGGAACCGATCCCGGACGGTGGAACCTCGATGCGGAAGCACGGACCGAAGGGGTCGTCGATCGGATGAGGTTCGACGACGACCCCGGGGTGCGGGAGCGGGCGGAACGAGTGCGCGAGCAGATCCTGCTGCTCGAGAACGAGCGCGCACGAAGGCTCGGTGCACTGAAACGTGATGAGATGAGCGACACGGACCTCCTGAGCGACGTCCTCGTGGTTGGGGTGGATGCGACGGGTCTGAGCGGGGACGATCCCTCCGTCATCAGGAACGAGATGGTCGACCTGTCGATCGAGGCCGAGGAGGAAGGACGTCTTGGTCAGGCGCTGCAGTACGCATCCATAGCGAACGGCATCGAGCGGTTGAACGGCATCACGGACAACGAGGAACACTCGGCGGGATCCCCCCGGGACATCGAGCGTCGCATCGCCCGGAGACTGGATCTGATCCGGATCGCGTCTCCGAGCATCGCTCTCGCGCTCGTGGAGAGTGATTCGGAGGTGGTTGTGACGCACCTTCAAGGCGATCGAGACGACCCGGTCGCCACCGTGTCCGACGCGAGAGCTCTCGTCGAGCTGGTCGAGCGTCGACACGCGGATCGACCGGATCGCGATCGACTGATCGACGGGGGAATATCGGAGGTCGAAGCCGTCCTTCTGATCCTCGATCGAAACGGACATGCGAACGCGGGCCTGATGGTCGATGCGGTCGGGATGCTGCGTGACGGACGGGAATTCGATCTCGACGAGGTCCTGCTGCGTCTCGTCGGCATCGAGGAGGTCGGCGGTCTCCCGAAGGGTTTCCTGGTCCGGGTCTTCGCCGAAGGAGCGGCTGGAGTCGTCGATCGTCGCACCTCGGTGATCTGGCCCGACGAGGTCGAGCGATACCGCCGGCAGATCGGGCGCCGCTACCGCGGAATCGGATGCGGGGTATCGCGTCAGTCCGATGGCCGGGTGGAACTCACCCCGATGCCGGGTGGTCCCGCGGCCCAGGCCGGCGTGCGGAGCGGGGACCTCCTCGTCGGCATCGACGAGGTACCCGTGGATTCGATCAGCCTCGAGACGTTGACCATGATGGCGACCGACCCGGAACGGGATTTCGTCGACCTCTCGATCGAACGTCCGGGCGAGGATGGAGACGAACGGATCAGGGTGAAGCTCGGACCGGTCTACAGACCGCACGTGACCGGGTGGCGTCAGGCCGGTCTCGACGAGTCAGGTGGCCCGACCTGGGACTGGATGGCGGATCGCGATCGACGCATCGGCTACGTCAGGCTCGAGGGATTCAGACCCGGTGGCGACCGAGCTATCCGGATCGCACTCCAGCAGGCCCAGTCCCAGAGTCTGGAATCGGGGGGCCCGCTGGAGGGATTGGTGCTCGACCTGAGGTCGAACGGCGGCGGTCAGGTGGACATCGCCGAGGCGGTCGCGAACCTCTTCCTTTCCGAAGGGACGATATTCAGGGCGACCGACGGAAGGACGCGGATCGGCGATGAGCGAGCCGATTCCGATCGGGCCGAACTGGAGGGAATGCCACTGGTCATCCTGGTCGACGAGACGAGCGCCAGCGCGGCTGAACTCGTTTCGGGGCTCCTCCAGGTGAGGGCCGACGCACTCGTGATCGGCGAACGCACCTTCGGGAAGGGTTCGATCCAGACGCCGATGAGAGCCTTTTCCGAGGACTGCATGGCGCTGGTCACCACCGGCTGGTACCTCCTGCCGAAGCCCGGCTCAACCCCGGAAACGCCATGGCGCTACGTGGATCGTGATCGGAATCCTG
>Ga0163109_10003732_pt1 | contig 11644 bp, 12 predicted proteins | sample CRUFie1St13metaG_FD_108704 | JGI IMG/M metagenome (GOLD analysis project Ga0163109, IMG submission 108704) | Marine microbial communities from the Costa Rica Dome - CRUD Field 142mm St13 metaG | ecosystem: Environmental > Aquatic > Marine > Oceanic > Photic zone | place: Costa Rica: the Eastern... | reverse complement strand
GACGATATTGTGAAAAATAAAGAGGGATAAGCAGACATAACAATATAACTTATATTGCTAGTAATGGACTTATTGAAAAAATTAAAACTGATGAATATGAATTAGGCAAAACATTAGTATTAAAAGGTATAGGCGGAAAAGATTTAATTGAAAAATATCTACAGTCAATAGATGTAGATTATAAAATATGTAACGTTTATGAGCGTATATTAAACAAACAAAATTTAGAAATAGTCAAAAAAAAATCTAAGAATGGCGCAATAATAATTGGTTTTAGCAAAAGTAGTGTGGAACCATTAATTTGCGATAACAGTTTAGATTTAAAAAAACTTCATTTTTTTGTTCTTAATAAATCAGAAGAGAATATTATTGACAGTGCACAAGTGAATTCTCTTACAAAGATAGATGATATTTATGATGTAGAAGACCTAGCTGAAAAAATAGGAAAGATTAATGGATAAAGTATATATAGTTGGTAATGGCTATATAGGTGATTTTATTAGCAGTAAATTTAAGGATAAATATCACTATGTAGGCATATGTAGATCAAACAAAACTAACTGCAATACAAATTTACCATTAGATATTTCAAAAGATGATGCGTTATTGCGAGACCTGTTAGATAATAACGCAGTTATTATATATCTAGCAGCACCACAAAAAGATGGTTCTACGGATACTACGCTAAGTAATTTTTTAAACAAGATAGATAAAAAGAAGGTTAGGAAAATAATTTATGTGAGCACAAGTGGTGTGTATGGTGACAAAAAAGACAAGATGGTAGACGAGAAAGCAAGTCTTGAACCAATAACTGACAGAGCAAAAAGGAGGGTTGATGCGGAAAATCAAATTCAACGCAGTTTAATTAAATACACTATACTTAGAGTGCCCGGTATTTACGGTCCGAACAGATTGCCTATTCAAAGAATAAAAGAGCAACTCCCGCTTATAAAAAGCAATATTTGCAAACATACAAATCTCATACATGCTCAGGATCTGTCAGATATCATTATAAACTGTATATCAAATGACAAAACAGACAATATAATTATGAATGTGAGCGATGGCACGCCAATAAAAACAACGAGCTACTATCTTAAAATTTACGATGCATTGAAAATTGAATACCCCTTATTTATTGACTATGTAGAAGCTAATAATATCTATGATGAAAAAAGAAAGAGCTTTATTAATGAATCTAGAATGCTCGATGTTTCTTTAATGAATAAGGTTATGCCCGGTATTATTAAGTTTAAGAATGTAATAGATGGTATAAGAGATAGCCTTAAATAATACTACTTGTTTTTCTTTATCTTTAGCCATGATAAAAGTGGTTTCCATTCTTCTCTATCTTGTGCAGTCATAGATTCACCCATTTCGAAGACACCAACCCCTTTTCTAGATGATGTTATATAATTTGTGTTATCTCTAAATGCTGTTACATACCTAATGCCTTTTTCCTTTACTAAGTAGTCATCAAGCTCCATAAAGATATTAGTATTTGCACGACATCTATTTGCAACAAGACAAATTTCTGTCCTATTACGAATAACACTTCCTAAGCTTCGAATAGATTGTAGAAAGTCTCTAGCGGCCGCCATATCAATAGGAGATGGTAGTACTGGAATTATAATTTTCCTCGCTTTTTTGATATAATTTTCCAATCTTGCGCCATATATAGCAGCAGGTACATCGAATATTGTGATGTCATTGGACTTTTTTGATACTTTCTTAGGCATTATAGATGTTACTCCTTTGATTTTGGGTTTAGTAACGGGTCTCGAAGCCAGCCAATTTAGAGCAGAACCTTGAGGGTCTAAGTCCACAAGAGTAACATTGAATCCTGTATTAGCGTAATAAGATGCTAAGTTTGTTGAGATAGTAGTTTTACCCGAGCCGCCTTTGGCGTTAATGACCATTATAGTAGACATATCAACTTCTCATTTTAATATATCAGAATAGGGGTATTAGTACAGAAATCTTTTTAACACTCTATCATCACAGGCGCATGATCAGACGTCTTAGGTTGTGATTGACACCAAGATTTATGCCTTGTCTCTCTGTGTACTTTATATTTCTTTATTTGACTATTTAGCTCCTTACTGGCCAACAAGAGGTCGATTCTATAACCAATATCTCTATGAAATGCTCCACCACGATAATCCCACCATGTGTATGGCGACTCTTCATCATTAGAAATATAAGAGTCTATAAGACCAAGATTAAGGATTGATTGTAACGCATCTCTCTCACCAGCTGAGCATAAGATGTTATCTGGAGAGAATTCATATGCATCAGACTCGTTGGGCACAATATTGAAATCACCAAGAACTATCAACTTTGGATATTTGACAAGTTGTTCTTTAATATATTTCTCTGACATCCTAAGCCATTTAAGCTTATGCGTATATTTATCACTATCAACAGCCTGCCCGTTAACAACATAAAAATTAATGATCCTTATATCATTATATGTACCCGCAATAGATCTTTTTTCGTCTTTATCAATGTGAACTGGGTTATATTCAATATCTTTAGGTTTGCACCTAGAAATTATAGACACGCCATTATATGTTTTCTGACATGATTGAATAGAGTGATAACCTGCATCGTTTAGTTTGTCTAGTGGATATTTTTCTTCTAAGCACTTAAGTTCTTGTAAGCAAAGTATGTCAGGTTCAAAATCTTTTAGGTATTGCAGGATATTCGGTAAACGCACGTTAACAGAATTTACGTTCCAAGATACTATCTTCATTATACATCAACATAGTCAAGAGTATTTGCAGTAGACACAATGAAATCACGACGTTTTTCTACATCATCGCCCATAAGTGTATCAAATATTGAATAATCATCGTCTGGTATTTGTGACACCTGTAACAAACTTCTAGTATCAGGATTCATCGTTGTTTCTGCTAATTGGGATGGGTTCATTTCACCAAGACCTTTGTAGCGTTGAAGAGAAATAGATTTCCTAGCAAGACTAAAGGCGTGATCTAATAAAAGATGTATATGTTTAAAGTTTAAATCTCCAGATTGCTGTTTAAGTATTATTTTGTCGCCAAAGAAGGTGTGCAAATCTAGCGCTACAAGATGTTTATAGGTTTGAGATAAAAAGAATTTTTTATTAATTGGGACAATTGAAACGTCTGGTATGCCATTAATTTTTTTTACAACATTAATCTGAAAAGATTCATGTTCAAGTAGCTCCGCTGTGAGCTTGTATGTAATATTAATAGGCGCCAAACTAGATAGAACAGATTCTAGGTTTATTATATATTTATCAAGATCACTTTTATCGAGAGTTGTTGATGTATCTAAAGGCTTAGTCAATGCCATAGATTTTACGATTAATTTATCTTTAGACTTCGTTAAGTTTCTTAAAATAGAGTCAATTTTACAATAATTGATGAGATGCTTAACAGCCTTATTTCTATCTATAGTTTTACCATTGAGGATGATAGAGCTCTCTTCGAAAAAACTACTAGCTAAAAAAGTATTGAGTTCAGTGTCATTAGAAATGTATCTTTCATTTTTACCTTTTTTTATTTTATAAAGCGGTGGTTGTGCAATATATATTCGACCTTGGTCAAAAAGAGGTTTCATTTTTCGGGCCAGAAGTGTAAGCAACAAAGTTCTAATATGAGCACCATCAACGTCTGCATCTGTCATGATTATTATTTTTCCATATCTAAGTTTGTCTATGTCAAAGTCACCATCAGATTCATGGTTAAAACCACAACCTAACGCAGATATTAATGATCCTACTTCTGATGATGATAAAATTTTATAATCTTGAGATCTTTCACTATTTAATATTTTACCTTTAAGCGGAAGTATAGCCTGAGTTTTTCGATCTCTAGCTTGTTTGGCAGATCCACCAGCTGAGTCACCCTCTACAATGAAAAGTTCACAGAGTTCTCTATCTTTCTCTTGACAGTCTGCAAGCTTTCCTGGCAAGTTAGCAATGCCCAGAGGGTCTTTTCGACGTATTAAGTCTTTTGCTTTCCTAGCTTCTTCACGAGCCATTGCCGCTTGTTGTATTTTGCCAATGATTTGTTTAGCATTTTTTGGATTTTCTTCTAGAAAGTCATTTAAACATGAAGACAAGGTTGTCTCAGTAAGTGATTTAATTTCAGATGAAACGAGCTTATCTTTTGTTTGTGATGAGAATTTAGGATCAGACATCTTAATAGAAATGATAGCAACTAAGCCTTCACGACAATCATCTCCTGTAATTTCATATTTCTGTTTACCGTTTAATTTATTAGAGTATTGATTAATAGACCGCGTCAATGCAGATTTGAAGCCGCTCAAATGTGTTCCGCCATCCTTCTGGAATATGTTATTTGTAAAACATAATATTTGTTCAGAATATGATGTGGTCCATTTCATAGATACTTCTATGGAATTCTTTACGTCAAGCTTAGGTTGGACATAGATTAGATCACTATGGATTTCCTTTTTGTTCGTAAGAATTTCGTTTATATATTCACGCAAACCGCCCTCATAATAGTATGTGGTTTTCTTTCCGGTTATATCGTTGTTAAAATTTATGCGTATACCTGAGTTTAGGAATGCTAGCTCTTTCAATCTTTTTTTGATTACATCTTCTTTATAATTGAGATCTTTAAAGTATTGCGTGCTTGGTAAGAATTGAATGACCGTGCCTGTTAAATCTGTTTTACCACATTTTTTTAGTGGTTTTATCGGAACACTATTTTTATAGTCTTGTTCATATGTATATCCATCTTTGTATACAGTAATTGAAAGCTTTTCAGACAATGCATTGACAACTGATACACCCACGCCATGTAATCCACCAGATACTTTATAAGAATTGTCATCAAATTTACCACCAGCATGAAGCGTGGTCATAATGACTTCTGCAGCTGATTTATTCTCACTTTTATGTGTATCTACGGGTATACCTCTTCCATCGTCTTTGACTGTAACTGACGAATCTTCATTTAACGTAACATCAATATTCTCACAGTGTCCTGCCAACGCTTCATCTATCGCATTGTCTACTACCTCATATATCATCTGATGAAGACCGCTTCCGTCATCTGTGTCGCCAATATACATTCCAGGCCTTTTTTGTACGGCCTCTAATCCTTTTAATACCTTTATGCTCTCTGATGTATATGCGCTTTTTGCCACTACTTTGCTCCTACGTCTACTATTGATATTTTTTTGTTTGCTTTGCAAACCTCTTCTAATATTTCTCTATATATATTAGGTGCTGTCATAACAATATTACTGTTTGAATAGATTAATAATTTTATCACAGTCTCAAGGTTTTTATTATCTATTCCAAAAAATAGATCATCTATCAATAACAACGGTTTGAATCCGTGTTTCACGTGAAACGTTTTGATTTTTGCTAAGTACATAATGAGACATGACAAAACCAATGTAGACATTGATCCTGATTCCTTCACGAGTTTTCCTCTAGACTTGATCTTGATATCAGCCCTATGCGTGCCTATTGATGTGAATCCTAGTGCGGTGTCTTTGGACAAGCCTAAATCTAGTTGTTCTTTATAACTGCCTTCCCAACCCTTGTTATAGACCAGCTTAATGGATGAGATTTCATCGTATATTTCTGGCATGTCATGTCTAAGAGAGTCGAGAATACCGACGAACTCTTTATTTAACAAATCAAAGTAACGATTTCGTGAGTGATGTAATATCTCATTTGCATTGATAAGCTCTTCTGTCCAGAATTTAATATCATCGTTCTTTTTGGCTTTAAGCAGAAAGTTTCTCTGCTTTAAGGATTTTACAAAAGACAAGTAGTGTTTTTGGGTATCATGTTCCACGTGGAACATCCCAGAATCAAGAAAGTCTCTGCGGTAAGAAGAATCATTAAGAAGTATATTATTGAAACCAAAAACTAATGAATAACAAGGAAAAGTAATCATAAGCCTTTTTTTTAAAATTTTTTTGTTGTTATATAGGCATTTAGCTGTTTTTAATGATTTTTCGATGGAAATATTGCTTTTTAATTGATTTTGAGTGAAATTAAGCGAAATTTTAAAAAATTTAGAAGACTCTAAAATTAGCTCTTGATTGGGAACAGGTTTAAAAGATGACAGGTTAGAACAAAAATATAAAGCCTCAAGAATGGTGGTTTTTCCAGCATTGTTGTGTCCGCAAATTACTGATATGGGTGTATCGAATTCTAAATTCAATAAATTAATGGACCTAAAATTCTGAATAGATATAGAGTTGATATGCACTATCAGACGCGCATAGGCATAATTACAAAGATGCTGTTGCTGTCAGTGGGACCAGACAATATACAGCCGGAATTTTGATCGTTAATGAGTATTTCTACGCTGTCGCTATCTAATGTATCTATAACATCTTGCAAATATGAAATATTAAATCCAATGGATGTATCTTCTCCGTCATAACTAGCATCAATTTCATCCTCACCTACCTCGCTCTCCGTGTTGCTAGTAATAAGATGGAGAGCATTAGATGTCGGGGTTAGCTTGACACCTTTATATTGTTGGTTGACTACTTTAGATATGATGTTCAGAGAGCTTTTGAATGTAGTCTTATCAACAGTAATTTTTGATTTCGTTTGCTCGGGTATTACTTTATTAAAATTTGGATAGTTCCCCTCTATCAGTTTTGTCGTTACAAGATAATTGTTAATTTTTATTTGAAAGTTGTTCTTCGATACACTATATTCTGTTAAATTCTTTGAATCGTTGCTAAATGAGCCTAAAATTCGATTAATTTCTAATATTCCTTTCCTTGGTATAATAATAGAAAGAGGCACGTCACAAGTCGCGCTAGACTCGTATTTAGATAATCTGTGCCCATCAGTGCATACTGAAATAAGCTTATTGTTTTCTGTACATAAATGTAAGCCGTTGAGGAAATGACGGGCATCTTGATAGGCCATTGCAAATGATGTCTTGTTTATAAGCTTCGATAACTCAGTTGTTTCGATCGTTGATTTTTGATCTGGTTCATCTAAATTCATTAAAGGAAAGTCGCTTGCTGGCAATGTGGGTAAAGAGACTTTACTTTTACCTGCTATAACATCTGCCTTATTTTCTGATAAATTAACTTGAATCTCATCATGTCTTGCTAGTGCATTACACACTTCTAAGAATTTTTTAGCGGGAATACTAAATGTTCCATCAGCATCACTCTTGCAATCAACTTCCGACGTTATCTCAATTTCTAAGTCAGAAGCTGTAAAAACCGCCCTGTTGTTACTCACTACAACAAGCATGTTGCCAAGTACTGCTAGAGTTTGTTTAGCTTCTGCGGTAGGTGCAATATTTTTGATTACTGAGATTAGTTCATTTGTATTAAAAAGAATATTCATATTTATATTATATGTTATTTTTACGCTTTCTTTTTCATTATTTTCAACAACGTAATCTTAGTGACTACTGTTATTAAGATGTATTAATGTGTTGTTTTGACTGTTGATTGTTTGTTGATAAATTAGGTTAATATTTTTATTAACAGTTTATCCATTATTTAATATATGAACTATATTAGTATAATCCTGCGATATTTGTGAATCCTCTTTTTTTAATTTTTGTATCTTCTTGTTAGCATGTAGCACAGTTGTATGGTCTCGGCCTCCAAATCCATCTCCAATTGTTGGCAGACTGTTGTTTGTCAAATCCTTACAAAGCGTCATCGCCATATGTCTTGGTAAAGTATTTTTCTTGTCTCTTTTTGACGAAAGTATATCGCTTACCCTAACTTTGTAGTAACTTGCAGTTATTTTTTGAATCTGCTCTATCGTAATGAGTCTTTGATTTAAAGACAGCAAGTCTGCAAGCGTCTCCTTTGTAAAATCCAAATTAATTTTACTTTTTCTAAATTTTGCAGTTGCTACTACTCTTCTGAGGTTTCCTTCAAGCTCTCTGACATTAGAATTAATATTCTCAGCTAGAAAAAACGCTACTTCAGATTCTATCGGGTAATCTAGCGCTATTGCCTTAGCCTGTAATATTGCGACTCTCGTTTCCAGGTCAGGTGGATCTATCGACACGTTCATTCCCCAAACTAATCTAGATTTTATTCTATCCTCGAGGCCACTGATTTCTTTTGGATATTTATCACACGTAAGCACAACTTGTTTCTTATACTCAAAAAGTGCGTTAAACGTATGAAAAAACTCTTCTTGCGATTTCTCTTTGCCAGCAAAAAACTGAATGTCATCTAACAAGAGTACGTCTAGATTTCGATAAAATTTTTTAAACTCATCCAGCTGATTATTTCTAAGGGCAGTTACCATGTTCTGCACAAACTTTTCAGAGTGAAGATAAACTACTCTTTTGTTATTTTTTTCTATTTCATTACCTATAGAATGTAATAAGTGTGTTTTACCAAGACCGACTCCACCATATATGTACAAAGGATTAAATGCTCCGGGTTCATTTACTACTGAATGGCAAGCGGCTTTAGCAAGCTGGTTAGACTTCCCCTCTACAAAACTTGTAAATGTCATTTCTTTATTCAAATTACTTTTAAAACCTCTAGGTGCAGCGCCAATAACTTTATTTATTTCCGTGGCACTATTGACATTCAGACTAATTCGAACATCACTCACTATCTGAGATAATGTTTCAGTAATTTTATCTAAGAAGTTCTTTTCTACTTCATCTTTCATAAACTTGTTTGGTGCGTAGAGCTTTATGCCACTATCATCATGTTTGGCTGTCAATGGCTTGATCCACATGCGCATCTCTTTCTCAGAGATGTTTTCTGATAACTTATCAATGCACTCTAACCAAATTTTTTGATCTGTTTTCATAGTAGGAAGTTTAATATCTCACGAAAAAAAATAAATTAATATATTGACATAGAGATATAATGGAATCACTATACACAACTATGAAACGTACATTTCAACCTAGTAATTTAAAACGTAAGAGAACGCATGGTTTTAGAGCAAGAATGAAGACAGCTGCGGGACGTGCAGTGCTTAGTTCACGAAGAGCAAAAGGCAGAGCAGTTCTTTGTCCATAATTTGTTTAAACACAAAAAAGATATACTAATAATCTCTAGAGAAACGATCGACTTTTTTAAAAATTGTGATCGTCTATCATCTAAACACATTCAAATTAAATACTTTAAACATGATAAGCCAGTTCTTGGCATAAGAATATCAAAAAAGGCTGTCCCCTTGGCGGTTTACCGCAATAGCTTAAGAAGGACATTGAGAGAAACATTTAGGACATTCTCAACTGAACCCATAAATTATGGTGTTCTTTTGACAATAGCCTCAAAAATTCCAGCTGAAAAAAAAGATATTAATGATATTCTATTGCCTGAATGGATATCATTATTAAAACAATTAGTTTAGTTTTGATAGGTACTATTAAAACCTATCAGTTTGTTGTATCACCCTTTTTTAGTGGGTCATGCAGGCACGTGCCAACGTGTTCTCAATATACTATAGAAGCTATACATCAACACGGGCCGATTAAGGGCATATATCTAAGTGCTAAAAGGATTCTTCGATGTCAGCCATATGGAACAAACGGATATGACCCAGTACCTGACAAGGAGGAGAAGTTATGAACAGGCTTTTTCTATATAGCGGCTTGCTTTTTATTTTGATATTAATTTTTGATGCATATGATAGGGACTATAATAATCCTCAAACAAAAAATGTTGAATCTCAAGAAAAAACCGAACTAAATACTGCAAGCCCACCTCCTGTTGGGACAGAGCTGGAATCAATTGATTCAGATAGAATAGTTAAAGCGAATAGGGTTATAGGGAACTTAGAGAGCAATAAGTTGTTTATTAAATATGATGTTCTTAGTGGTGAAATATTATTTTCTGAACTTAAAAACTATTCTAGAGAGCTTGGGTCAGACGAAAACATAGTAATTCTAGATTATATGAATAAGAAATATACGGCAGCATCGAGCATTCAAATACAGGACAACACCATAAAACCATCATTTTCTAAAAAGTCTATTGAAGGAAAAAAGAAAGTAATCTTAGAGGCTTCTAACATTCCAGGAATAAAGATTATTAAAACAATAGAAGTTTTGAATGACACCCATCAGATCAGCGTAACAAATCAAATAGAAAACAGAACGCCAAAGTCTATACAGGTCAGAAATTACGAGACCATATCAAGAGATAATAACAGCACTGCTAGCGTTATGCTTCCGACTTATACCGGAAGTGCTTTTTATGATGAGGAAAATAAATTTTCAAAGCTATCTTTTGATGACATTTTTAATAATAAACAAACCATAAAAACTAAAGATAGCTGGATAAGTATGATAGAGCATTATTTCTTCTCTGCATGGCTTCCAACAAGCTCTGTACAAAAAACCATTTATACAAATTATGAGAATAATATTTATACAATTGGAAGCTCTACCAATTATCAAACAATAAGACCAAATCAATCTAACAGCTTCAAATCAATCATGTTCGTTGGTCCTAAACTACAGTCAGAGATATCCTCTCTCACATCCGGACTGGATCTTACTGTCGACTATGGGGTGCTAACTTTTTTGTCCGCTCCTTTGTTTTGGATTCTTGATTCTATTAATTTTATTTTTGATAACTGGGGCTTATCAATAATCTTATTAACAATATTAATTAAAGCCGTTTTTTTTAAATTGTCAGAGAGCAGCTATAGATCTATGGCCCAAATGAAAAAGCTTACTCCTAGGATGCAAGCCCTCAAAGAGAGATATTCTGAAGACAAGAAGAAGTTTAGCGAAGCACTCATGAGAATGTATAAAGAGGAGAAAGTTAACCCTCTTGGTGGATGTTTGCCTATACTTATCCAAATACCTGTATTTATTGCGCTATATTGGGTCTTGGTTGAAAGTATAGAAATACGTCACGCTCCATTTTTTGGTTGGATACAAGATCTATCCTCGGCAGACCCATATTTTATTTTACCGATTGCAATGGGCGCATCAATGTATATTCAACAAAAATTAAACCCTGCTCCAACAGACCCGACTCAACAAAAAATATTTATGTTCTTACCGTTTATATTCACGGCTTTATTCGCTACATTTCCATCAGGCTTGGTTTTATATTGGTTGACAAATAATGTACTTTCAATTGCACAACAATATGTTATCAATAAAAGAATAGTTGGTTAGCTATGAAAGACACGGCAATATGTGCTATTGCATCCCCAATAGGCAGTTCTGCCCTTGGTATAATTAGAGTAAGCGGCAATGATCTCACATCTCTTATAAATAGAGTTTTTTCTAGATCCTTTGAAGACAGAAAAGCAACTCTTGCAAATATAAATGATGAAAATGAGATTCTAGACCAATCAATAATAATTTATTACAAGTCACCCCGATCTTATACGGGTGAGGACTTAATTGAAATAATATGTCATGGAAACCACATTGTGATGAACTCTATACTAAATTTATTAATAAAAAACGGAGCAAGGTCCGCAAATCCAGGCGAATTTTCTGAACGTGCATTTTTTAATAACAAAATTAACCTTGCACAAGCCGAAGCTGTAGCAGATTTGATTAGTGCCTCTGACCAAAAAGCTGTGAAAGCAGCTCAAAACTCTTTAAGTGGAAAATTTGCAAAAGAAATTAATTCAATAGCTCAAATTATTCTGTCTACAAGAGCAGAAATTGAATCAATT
>Ga0163109_10003730_pt1 | contig 11646 bp, 16 predicted proteins | sample CRUFie1St13metaG_FD_108704 | JGI IMG/M metagenome (GOLD analysis project Ga0163109, IMG submission 108704) | Marine microbial communities from the Costa Rica Dome - CRUD Field 142mm St13 metaG | ecosystem: Environmental > Aquatic > Marine > Oceanic > Photic zone | place: Costa Rica: the Eastern... | reverse complement strand
CACCAAAAAACTGCTCGAATAAAACTTCCGAAGATCAGATTAAAATTAAAGCAGTTTTTTATGGGAGTTATAGCTAATCGTGTCGTACACATCTTGAAGAATGAACAAGTTGACTTTGTTAAAACCAAACCGTTCGTAAGTAGGATCAATGGATTTCTCAAAGGACTTAAAAAGTTTAATGACACCAGATACAAAAATGCTCGTACTGTTTTAATAGAAGAACAAGACTTTCCTTACGATATTGACGGATTAGATTCTGACTTAGACTTAACTATTGAAGCCATAGCATTATTTAATGAAAATGTCTCAAGAGGAATGAGTCAAGCAGGTGCCGCTAATGGTGTCTCAGACAAAGGTAGGGTTGAGATTAGTCTCTTTAACTTAGAATCTTTAGCTTATGAAATGCTAGAGGATATAGATGAGGTTGTTGAAGAAGTAAGTCGTATGATAGATCACGAATCTATTCATTATGTGCAAAGAATTCTCCAAAGACACAAGGACAAATCATCTGGACTACCCAAGAAAAAAGAGAGGACTCCGCAATGGAGTCAGGGGAACATGGGAAAAGGTGATGATGGTTTATCTGCATTTCAAACATACAGTGGTATCTCAAAACATCATATCTTAGATGATATTGAGTTCTGGCCATTCGTACAAGATCTGAAAACCAATACCATTGGTACCATAAAAAGAACAAATCTTAGTGCCAAGAAGATCATGGATTTGATTTCTGACAAAGACGCATTAAGACAGCTGTCTCTATTCCCAGGTTTACAGAGATCAAGAAAAACAGACCTTAGATTCTTGGACAAGAACATACAGTATTTATCTGTCATGGCGGAAGACGCTCCAAGAAAGTACAAAAGATCTATCAAAGAACTTAAAAAAGAACTACAGAAGAAAGGACTCCTCTAATGAGAAATCGTCAAGCAAGTATTCATAATGTACTGGTGGCTCACCAACAAAACCAAATGATCCGTAGAGCTATTTTGGCTTCTGGGGATAGTCCAGAGTTTGACCGTATGCGTAGAGTCTATTCCATGATCCTTAACGATAGTAAAACAGCTTACGCTGGAACTATGGACGATGTAATAGACCAACTAGATAACACAGAAGTAAGAGAAACTGTTGGCTTTGGTTATCTTTCCGAGATTTTAAATAGGTTTAAGGGTAAGTTAGATGGAGTTCACAAAGGTGAGTTTACTCTAATAGCTAATGTTCTTAAAGCCAAAGGCTTGACCAAGAAGTTACACACACTCGTAGACGCAGGTACTAAACCTAAAACCGAATATGAGCGTTTGATCCAAAGCCGTCTAAAAAAAGCGGGGAACTTTAGTGCTACCCTAAAAATGATGGGTCAACTAATCTCAGCTAGAACGCCCAACCAAGTCGCAAAAGTAGCAGGTGTCGGCATTAACGATCTAAGAGATATGATGGGGATTGACCCTAAAGATGTCACCCTCACCAATTGGGGTTTAACTAAATGGGAAGATCTCAACAAGTATGTGGCTACTGGTATCCCTGACCATAAACTAATCGTAGTTAAACTAGGTCTTTCTATCCTCAAGATTTCCGCTCTCGCTTTATTGATGAAAACTGGGCTCGCTGTAGTAGGTGCTGGGGTCGTTAAAGTCCTCGCTGTGATACTATTGATTTGTATCCTTACGGACACAAAAGCGACTGCTCAGATTGTTAGGAAACTAGGTGTTTCTTTAGCGGCTTTAACTCCAGCCGTGATTAAAGATTTAACCAAAGGGTTTAAGTTCCTTAAAGGTGTAGGGAAAAGTATTTTAGATGGCGGTAGGTCTTTATTTAAAAAGATTTTTAGACGAGCCGCGGTCCTACAGATTCAACAAATGATTCGTGAAAACACAAGATTTAAACGCGCGTTTAAATACGCACAGTTAGGTTAAAGGCAATGAAAAAGCAATCCTGTGTAATTGCCGTCACCTCTATCAAGGGGAAGAAATGCGTCTTTAAAAATAGAGACCGAAACTATATTCCTGAAATCCGTGTATTTCATGTACTTTCAGAAAAAGGCGTTGAAATACTTTATTTTAAAGATGAAAGAACAGGATGGGTTGAGGGTATTAACCAACATGGAATTGTAGTTTCAAATGCTGCATTAATGGTCATTGAAGATGAAAAAGAAGGATCAAAGAAAAAATCAAAAGCAATTCGATTCTCCCAAGATGCACACCGCATTATTTCAGCTTTAGAGTGTACTACTCTTTTAGAAGCCTTACATTGCCTAACACATCTCAAATCTGGAGTGAAAGGTCATACAATCATTTCTGATGAAAGACATAGCTTTGTTGTCGAACAAACATCAAAGCATGAAGCCAAAGTAGATGAAATCTTAGACCCACACTTTGTTCGTACAAATCATGGAATCTATTATTCAGATGCTGGATATTTGGCGGGTGATGATCGAGAGTCTTCTGAAATCCGATATGAAACCATGATGAAAGTTCTTGAAAAGGGTGTTAAAGACCCTGAACAAATCATCAAAAAATTATTTAAACTTAGACTTAAAGACATACCTAATCCGAATAATGTTGTCCGTAAAGTTCCCGACGGTATGTTCACATCAAACCAATTCTTATTCGATCCTAAAGATCGTAAAATGACAATGTATCTAGTGGATCAAGATTCTGAATTTGTTGGTTATGAAAAACATTTCAAAAAACCAGCTAAGTGTAAACTCGAAGTAAAAAGAATCACTTCAAACAAAGATAAAAAAGTTATTGTTGAAGACATACCTGTAAAAGAAGAATTTGTAGAAACACCCCCACCAAACGAAAAAGTATTCCGTATTTTTGCTTATGGAACACTAATGTTTGAACCAGAATTTCCAGAACTCATCTGTAATAAGTGGAAAGGTCACATTAATTCTCTTTCACGATCTTTCAATACAGTATCTAAAATTAGTCCTAAACATCTTGTCGTAGGTACAAAGCCAGGTGGGTCAATGCAAGGTGTTGTCTATGAGTATCCAGTAGAACACTTTGAAAAAGTATTAAAGGCGATTGATAATCGTGAAGGAGTCAAAGAAAAAAACTCATTCCTTAAAACCACTATGCGTGCATATTCACCTAAAGTTCCTTATGGACAATTGTGCTTGGTTTATATTACAAATGAGGAACATGACAACTACACGGGTGAATGGAATTATCAAGAACTCCTTAAGGAACTAGCAAAAGGCTATGATGATGATGCAATGGTCAAATACCTTAGACTTTTGAGAAACGCGCTTATTAATGAAACTTGTGATGATAAGTATATCACAAAGATTAGAGAAGACTTGGTAAAACACCACAATATAAGGGTTTAGTATGATTTCATATCTTCTAGGTATTATAAGTGTACTAGTGTGGAAATATATTATTACTCCAAAACCCGTTGTTCTTTACAGCAATCAGTTTCTCGAACAAATAGGATACAAAGAAGACATGAGTCAACAATTTAGCACTATTATTGATGATGTAAGATTCGCATGGAACATTGAAAACCTATGGGTTCAATTTGAATCTCTACAAGAGATTGATTGGGTAATCCCAGAAACATTCAAAGAAGAATGGTCTTGGGGACAAGATCATCCCGCGGATCACATTGAAAGATGCTTAGACGCAGACTTATCTTATCCAATCCTTATTTGGGATGGTGCTGTCATAGATGGTTGCCATCGTGTTGTTAAAGCACTTGCAAAAGGTGATAAAACGATCAAAGCGAAAATCATTGTGAACATCCCACCACCAGATGAAGAAACACAAGTTGTGTCTAGTGAATCAAATAAAGGTGTCCATTGGACATATCAAGATATGGTTCTTATCGTTCAAGCGATTCTTGAACATAATGAAGTAAAAAAATATAAGTTTAGACATCCAGCAGACGGCATTTAAAATGAACACAGTCACATTAAATGAATATATCATTGAAGGATTAGGTGAAATCCATTCTTTAATCGCACATGAAATACAATCATTCTTTAAAAGATTTCCGCAAAGAATTGCGGTACTTAGGAAATCAAATACAGAATTCATCATTCAAGATAAGAAGATTGGTGTTAAAGAAATATCTTATAAGTATCTTATCGAACAAGATTCATGGCAGTTAAAAGTGAATAAGGAAACATACTTGCTTAAAGATGGAAGGTCTAAAACAGTATCAAAGATTTCCCATGAAATTATCTTTATAATTATTAACCAAAATCTTTAATCTTTTTAGCTACCCTATAAGGAAATGTAAGCCCACCATAAACAAACCCTGTGTAGACTTGAACTAGATCGGCACCTAAACGAATACGATCAGTTGCGTCTTGTGGTGTCATTACTCCACCACTTGAAATTACGGGTAATGAACTATTTTCTTTAACCCATTCTAGCTGTTGGTGTCCTATTTGAGTAAGTGGAGCACCAGACAAACCACCTTTAGCTACTGGTAGTGAATTACTACAGATCACTCCAGAAACATTACATTCCTTCAACACATTTAATGTGGATTTCAATTCCCCTTTGTCTTGCATGATATGCAGCTTGACCAAAACAGGTTTATCTGTATGTGTAATTGCTCTTAAACACTGATAAACATTTCTTGGCGTCTCTACATTAGGACATGATGGATTTAAGACAATGTAATCCACTTGACTTTTGAGCCTTATGAAAGTTTCGTAAATTTCAACAGGTGAATAAGAAGGGTTTGAAAGGTCATTAAAAGCAATCGAACCACCTACAACTAATTTCTTGGGTCTACACTTCTTAATATTATTAGCTATTGTGTTCACTCCATCATTTGGCAAACCTAAACGATTGACTAAAGCATTTGGTTGCCTTTCTATATAATGTGGTTTATGCCCCACTTGATAGCCAAGTGTTGCAGTTCCAACTTCAACATGACCAAAACCTAAAGAATTCAAACCTTTTAAAGCTACTCCATTTTTATCAAAACCCGCACTCAAGCCTAATCTATTTGGAAAATCAATTCCAAATACCTTATGTGGGTCATGTATTTTTGGAAATGGAAATGATCTTTTCAATAAAAATATTGCCCATTTATGAGCTGTAATGGGGTCTAAGCAATGCAACATAATTATCCTCTTTACTTTTTTTTGCCACAATAAATATCTAGTGGTATATACATCTCCTTAATTACAAATCAAGGAGATATAAAATGACCTGTTTAGCAATTACTTGTACCATTAGTGTTTATGGCTTATATGTAGTAGAAGCTGTTAAGTCTTATAGAAAAGGTGAAGAAATCCATAGGCCCAAACCTTGGATTAAGTAGACGCTTTCTTACGCGCAAGATTCCTTTGTCGATTGCGCTCTAACATTTCACGCTTTAGTCTTTTACGCTCAGCACGATCCGCAAGAACTCGGTTTTGGTGAATCTTAGCCTTTTCCTTCTTAAGTTCTTCAATGACCTTAAGTGCAAAATCAACTGGAGTGGATATAGAAACGAGTGATGTGTTTCTTATCATGTTTGCAGAATAATTTAAGTCAGAAAGCAAGTATTGATTTGTAATGTTGACATACACCTTTACACCAGTCAAGTTCCTACTTACATCACCAAGTCTTGTCTTAAGGTTGAATGTGTAATCCCCCAATCCAACCACACCTACAATCTCACCACCTTCAAAACGAAACTTTGAATCACAAGCTCCTTTGTGGACCTGATACTGGAATTCTTCTAACCAAGAAGGATAACCATCCATGACCATATCGTGATATTCTTTGTCCTTAAGAAGAGACTCACGATTTGAACGGTCTCGCTCTAATTTACGATCAAGAGTTTCACGAGCTTCACGGATTCTGTTCTTTTCATCAAGACTCAGTTCTTGGTTTGATGTTTGGTTTGATGTTTGGTTTTGTGTAGAAAAAAGATTTAGTAGGAACTTCATAATGTGTTCTCCATGTTAGAGTGGGTTGATACTATATAGATTTTGATGGGTGTCGAATAAGTTTACACCCCTTAAATTCTATATGATATATCAAATAAACTTCGTAAAGGAGAACGCCTTATGGCTCGCAAGAACAAGAAAGCACAAGACCTAACCAATACAACCAAAGCAGCAGCTCGAAAGACTCACTTTGCAGAGGGCGGTTCCGCTTCAAAGTGGATGGGCAAGGGAGCCCGCCACCAAGATCGCAAGAAGGCAAGCAACAAGAAGGCTTGCCGCCGTAAAGTTCAATACTAACACCCCTTAAATTCTAACATATACTTACTACCTCTTAATGGAGAATGAAAATGCCTAAGAAAATTGAAATGACATCAATTTGCGGAAACTTTGACTTTTTACGCCCACAACTTGCTAAGGGCAGTCATAAGGGCAAGAACGTCCTTGAAAAAATTCAAGGATCAGCCCAATGGGTTGGTGAAATGAAATTAGATGGGCACCGTATGCTCGTCAGTCAAACTTGCGCGTGGTCTCGTATTGGAAAAGACATTGCCAATATGTCTCATATCCAAAACGAATGTCCAAATGGTGTCTTGCTTGATGGTGAGATTCTTCCTAAAAATGGTGCTGAAGGGTCTGATCGTGTGAGCAACCTTCGTGCAGAAAATCCAACATCTCTAGGATTCGTTGCCTTTGACATTCTATACCACGAAAACAACTATGTTGGTGGTTTACCATTCAATGAGCGCAGAAAGCTCTTAGAAAGCGTTGTAAGCGACTCTATGGAGCATATTTCACTATCTAAGTTGTATTACATGAACGAATGGACAACGGAAAACCTTATGGAAATTGCAAGTGATCGTGGGCATGAAGGAATCATGCTTAAGAAAACAGACGCCATCTATAAGGCAAACTCACGATCCGCTTGGATTAAACATAAATTCACGGACACCCATGATGTTGTAATCGTGGATTGTAATGCAAAGCCTAGCGAATGGCGTGTTCGTCCAGGTGAAGTTTATCGTCAAGATGGAAAGCTATATCCAGAAGGCCTTCACACTGATCCTTGGTTGAAAGGATATGTGGGATTAAATTACGGTTTTTATGACCAACAAGGAAACTTACGCATTGTAGGTTCTTTGGGTGAAACGGGACCAAAAGAAGACATGGAACAATATGTGGGACGTGTTGCAGAAATAAAGGCTTATGGCCAATACCCAACGGGTGCATTACGACATCCCGTGCTTGAGCGTTGGCGTGATGATAAGTTGCCAACAGACTGTACCTTTGAATTTGGAGTGGTGTAATGAAACCAGGATTATTAATTGTTAAAAGCCGTGTTAAGATTGACCCTACATTTGAAAACCATGTTGGGTATATTGACTTTAATTTTGCTAACCGAGAATACAAAAAGTTTGAGCAAGTATATTTCAAGTGCTTTGGTTCTGAAACACCTTCTGGTATGTCAACTAAGGAATTGTTGTATGAATTTTTCAGTCAAAGTCATACCAAACTCACAAACACAATACAGATCAACTTATTTCAATATAATGGTCTTGATTTTGGTGAGTTTATTGAAAGCCTAAATGAAGTATTTAATGTAATTGAAGGCTAAGTTTTATTTTTTTTGTTCTTTTATTGTGGCGAATTGTATAATGCATCTGTAAGCACCATTGGGTGCGAAAATGATCTTTGAAATCCAGCGATGAACTTAACTTTACATTAGTAGCTCAGTGGAAGAGCAACACTTTCCTAAAGTGTAGGTCGTAGGTTCGATCCCTACCTAGTGTATTAGACCCCCTCTACTTTCTTTTATTATTTTTGCCTTGGATAAAAGAGGAGTAGGGTAGGGGTGGGTCTATGCTTTAAAGCAAATACAAGGACAGTAAGCTCACAAAAGACCGTGGTCGTGAGAAACTGATAAAGAAGACGGTAGGTCAACCACTCAGACCTAAGAAGCTAACGAAACTTCTTTACTACACTTGAGTGATAACATTTGCATAGGAGAATTACCATGAGTAATCCAAACTATCCATCCAAGTCTGGAAACCCTAGTGGTGGAGGACGCGGAAACACACCTAAATCTAAATAAGGTGTGTACAAACCCACAGGCTCTTTAGCTTTGTCTCCACTGTTGTTCCTAGTGGTTGTGGTAAAAAAGGAACTCCCTAACATATCTGATTCCTAAAGGAGGAACGCGTTGGGTTCAAATCCCACAGGTGTGCTAGACCCTCATATCTTTTTCATTTAACTATATGAATTAGTTCATTGTTGAATGGTGTATTGGGATAATAGTATGAGTTTTTTGGGGGTCTAATTTGCACCAATAGCTCAATCGGAAGAGCAACGGCCTTCTAAGCCGTAGGTTGTAGGTTCGAACCCTACTTGGTGTATTTGTACAATTGGCTTCGATTCCCATTAGAGATTTTTGATCCTAATAGGGTTAGAACCTCTTTTAAGGGGTTGTTCTGGTTCGATTCCAGATTGTATAACCACTCATCATTTTCATTAGAAAATCCTTCAAACGGGCGCATAGGATTGAGTGGAGAACAGATGGGCGTTTGCATCGGTCTCATCTGGGAGTGTTTCTTTGCTTTTTTGCGTGGCTGTCGAAAAGTAAGCATATTATAGTTTTAAGTGTATATCTGTGATACACCCGCGAACTATAAGAAGGAAACATTCAAAAATGCTAAGGCACCACAAGGGCTTTACGCAGACGCAGATATGCACTGGAGAAGTCAGCTCATTCTTCTCGTGTACATTTCTATCTTCCTTTTTAAGTTTGGTAGAAATGTACGCCAATCTTAGATTGTGCCTACTTAGCTCAGTGGTAGAGCAATCGGCTGTTAACCGATTGGTCCTAGGTTCAAACCCTAGAGTGGGCGATCCTCCTTTTAGGTGGTTGGTTGAACAGCTAGACCCCCAGATGTGAATCTGGCTGTGCGGATTATATATTTAATCCGTTGGGGGTCTCTTATGTGCTTATAGCTCAACAAGTAGAGCCTTGTCATTGTAGACAAGAGATCCAGGTGTAAGTCCTGGTAAGTGCAATTGAGTTAAGAAATTGATCCGCTATCAAAGGTTGGTTGACATTACCTGTTGATAGAAGTTGTTTCATTACTATGCTAGTCGAAACCCACTAAGTGGAACCGCGCAAATGATTAAACGCTTAACTTGTGTAGCTGCCTGCTATTATAAACGATTGAAACATATTGTTTATAATAGCATCCTACCCTACCCGATTTTGTCGGATAGTTGTTATAATATGAAATGTCAACGATATGGGCTTTACGCTGATAGTGGTATGCATTTGGAGGATCTAAGCCTACCCTACCCTGAGAATCATTCAACCCTTATTCATTTAAGGGGAATGTACTCATAGTAGAAATGACTAGTGCTAGTCTAGGGAAAACCTAGAAATTACTACTATGGGTAGGGAAACTTACCCACTTTGGACAGGTGGTCGAGTGGTTAAAGACATCAGACTGTAAATCTGACCTCTTAGGAGTACGCAGGTTCAAATCCTGCCCTGTCCATTATTAAGGAACAACGCATGAGTACGAAAATCACAATCGCACATGGTGATGAATTCCATGTGTACCAAGAGATGTTTGATGGGAATAAAGTCTATCTACAGATAGATGAACACAGTGGGTACATCGAAATCAATGGCGCAAGGGTTGTCATAAGTTTGCCACCAGAGCTCTTAACGAAGATTGCAAAAGGCTGGTTAGAAAACCAAGAAAAATTTGATCCTGAACTATTACCATAAATCATATAAGACACATACCAACCAATCACTCCACAAGGAGACGGATATGAACACAAGATTAAGCCACAATCATTTTAAATGGGTCTTAAGCATACAAGAAACTTTTTCAAAATTTGTTAAAGATGAAATCACAACTCGTGAGCTTGCAAATGATTTTTGTATGCTTGGTGCAGGTAAACAGTTCAAAGATGACAACACACTTACTTGGCCTGAGGATAGTCTCACACAAGAGTATAATGAAATTATTCATGCAATGTGTGTAGATTACAATGTATTAGACATTTTGCGGGGTTATTTTACTTATGATTCGGAGTTGAATGATGAACACCATTTAAAGATTGCATCTAAACCCTATGACCTTGATTTAGTAAAATTTCTTATGCCAAATCCAGATACAAGGTATTTTACTACAAAATAACTTGTATTTTATGATGTTTTTCATATAAATACCACACACGGTCCCATCGTCTAGGGGTCTAGGACATCGGCCTTTCACGCCGAGAACGCGGGTTCAAATCCCGCTGGGATCATTCAAAGGTTATTTACATGAAAAAAGTTAAGTTCATTAGTAAAAAAGGTAAGGCATCACACTTACAGGTAGACCAAAAAAAATTAAAGTCAAAGATCATATCTATAGTAGGTGAAGATTGTAAAACATATACTGTAGCAGAGTGCCTAAAAGTTTCTTTCAATCCATTAAATAGAATCAACTATCAAAGATTTGACTATTCAGATGGTTCTTTTGAGTATAGGGAAATGTAATGGCAAAGTTTCAAGAAACTTGGAAAATAAATAGGTCCCAAATAAAAATAGAAAAAGCACAAGCATTAAAACAATTACTAAATAGAGTTAAAGACCCTGAAGACTATGCAAAAGTCAAAGAGCTCATTGATTTATACTTAGACGCACATGATTTTGTTTCACAGGTTGGATTTGAAATCGCTAAATATGGAGATAAGTACACCAACAAATGATCCAATCATATAATAATCCTATTACCTTTAAGGAAGGATTGAATTATGTTTGGTGATAAGAGTATTTATTGTGTTCGATGTAAAAAAGATCGTTGGGTAGGTGCAAGGTGTTCTAAGGATGGAGTATGCGTTGATAAGCTCCTTTATAAAGTCAAAAAAGACTTGAAAAGAGTTTCCAAAGAGGTTTCCAACGGTCTAGGTAAATAAACCATTATTAAGTTCTTTATTTGACATAGACCGTTAGATTAACTACCCTAGTGGTCTAACCTCAATAAAGGAGATCAACTATGGATTTACACGCTAAACAAGTAGGCAACATCGGTGAAATGAAGATAGCTACTGAACTTATGCGTATGGGCTACTATGTTTTCACAGAGCTAGGTGATATATGCAAAGCCGACTTAATGGTGATGGATGAAGATTATGTACCATACAAAGTACAGGTTAAGAGTTATAGTAGTGAGAATGGGAGAGTGAACATATCGAACAAGAAGTCTGGTCCTAACTACAAGTTTAGGTATGAGAGGAAGCATATCGACATATACGCTTTGTATGTGTACGATCAAAACCTTTGCCTCTACATACCCGCTACCCATTTTGATAACGCTTCTTCAATGCGTATTCGACTTGAACCATCAAAGAATGGGCAGACTAAAGGCATAAACTTCCACACTGACTTTTTAGACTTTGCAGTAGCCTTAGAAGAGATAAAAAAAGACTTGAAAAGAGTCTCTAAAGAGGGCTAAAAGGGATTTCCAATCATATAAGTATTACATGAGGGTTGTTAGCTCAATTGGTAGAGCAGTAGACTTTTAATCTATTGGTTCTGGGTTCGAGTCCCAGACGACCCATCTTTTAAAATGCTTATATGATTGGAGATGCAGTGCAGGAGATCAAGAAATACAGCTTTGAACAAGAGCTACATGGAACGAAAGTTCTTGTCGAACTACCAGATTACAAGATCAAAGAGATCAGCGAGTCAATGGGTAAGGATTTCCACCAGT
>Ga0163109_10003729_pt1 | contig 11646 bp, 11 predicted proteins | sample CRUFie1St13metaG_FD_108704 | JGI IMG/M metagenome (GOLD analysis project Ga0163109, IMG submission 108704) | Marine microbial communities from the Costa Rica Dome - CRUD Field 142mm St13 metaG | ecosystem: Environmental > Aquatic > Marine > Oceanic > Photic zone | place: Costa Rica: the Eastern... | reverse complement strand
TAAATACTCTCTCAGTCAAGGAGGTTTAGAAGGTCTAAAATCTTTAAAATTTTGGCCAGATATTTATAAAGAATTCAAAATCAAAAATAATAATTGTTCAATGATTAATCTGATTTATTTATGTTTTAATGCTAATTCAGAAGAAAAAAATGAAATTTATAAGGTTTTAATTAGTTCAGAAGAGATCACTAATTTTTGCCAAGAATCTGTCAAATCTGAATTATCTTTAGAACTTAATGCAAAATTAAAAGGCGATTATCCTTCTAATGATATTGAAAACTTATACAAGAAATTGTTTCTTGTAAAAGAGGAAAAAGATCTAAAAAAAAATAAATATAGTAATCAAACTACTAAAAAAAATCCAAGTCATATCAATGTATTGAAAATTATTAATAATTATTTTAATAATTGATTAATTGTTTAATTTACTCAAAAGCAAAGTTCTTAATTTATTTACTAATCTTGATTACGGGGTTAGAATTATTATGTTTTTAAAAGGTTTTTTTTGAAAAAGGAATTATCACATCGTTCTCATGAACTGAAAGCTCTTGGTTGGAATCAAGAAGACTTAATAAGATACGAAGATTTATGGGACTATAGTCAAAGATGGGGATTAATAAATTTAGAAAGAGAAGACAGACAGTTTTTAAAGAAAGCAGAAAAGTTACTTCCAAAGATACAAAATAAAAAGTTATCCGTTAAAAAAAATATTGAAGAAAAATCATATTATTTATGGTTAAATTTTTACCTCGATGAAATTAATATTTTTAGTAATTCTAATCTTCCAAAAAATAAATATGCTGTTTGGACAATCTTAATTGAAGAGGAAATAAAACTTCTTAGGGAATTACAACCAGTTATGGGTTTACCAGATACTTTAAAAGCAAAGAATCTATTCGAAAATAGAAAAGATCTCATAAATAAAGCTTTTAAAGAATTTGAGGCTAAAAACAACGATAAGGTTTTCAATTTTGATGAGGTTCTAAGCAACTCTGAAAAAGATGTTGGTAAGAATTGGAAATCAATTACAGAAAAAGATCCTGAGGCTAATAAAAATTTTCCAATAATTGATTCTGCAAATATTGAAAAACTAAGATCTGCGGTAAAAGAGGATTTAAGTTTATATATGAAGGATAATTACCCTTCATTAAAAAAGGATTTATAAATATTTATCTTTTTTTTGTTTTTTTTTTTTACTTTTTTAAGTTAAATAGATAATAGGATTATTTAAAAATTTTGAGCAACCAAAAGTTCGAGACACTTCAGTTACATGCAGGCCAAGTGCCTGATCCAACTACAAATTCTAGAGCAGTACCTATTTATCAAACTAGTTCCTATGTGTTTGATAATGCTGAGCATGGAGCTAATCTTTTTGGATTAAAAGAATTTGGGAATATTTATACTCGACTTATGAACCCCACCACAGATGTCTTTGAAAAAAGGATGGCAGCTTTGGAGGGGGGTATGGCTGCTCTTGCAACATCCTCAGGTCAAGCTGCTCAATTCTTGGCGATCGTGAACTGTATGACATCAGGGGATAATTTTGTCTCTACATCTTTTCTATATGGTGGAACCTATAATCAATTTAAAGTACAATTTCCAAGATTAGGAATAGAAGTTAAATTTGCTGATGGTGACAGTATCGATAGTTTTAAAGATAAGATTGACGATAAAACCAAAGCAATATATGTCGAATCAATGGGAAATCCTCGTTTCAATATTCCAGATTTTGAGGGGCTCTCTGCTTTAGCAAAGGAAAATGGAATTCCTTTAATAGTAGATAATACCCTTGGTGCTGGCGGTGCTTTAATAAGACCAATTGATTTTGGAGCAGATGTTGTTGTGGAAAGTGCAACGAAATGGATTGGAGGACATGGAACAAGTATTGGAGGGGTTATTGTTGATGCAGGAACCTTTGATTGGGGAAATGGTAAATTCCCATTAATGAGTGAGCCAAGCGCTGCTTATCATGGACTTGTTCATTGGGATGCTTTTGGTTTCGGCAGTGATATATGCAAATCCTTAGGAGTTCCTGACAATAGAAACGTAGCTTTTGCCTTAAGAGCAAGACTTGAGTGTTTGAGAGACTGGGGCTCAGCTCAAAGTCCTTTTAATTCGTTCTTATTATTGCAGGGATTGGAAACTCTTAGCTTAAGGATTGAAAGACAAACTTCTAATGCTCTTGAATTGGCAAAATGGTTAGAATCTAATTCTCATGTAATTAGTGTAAATTATCCAGGCTTAGAATCTGATCCTTATTACTCAAGTGCTAAAAAATATACTACTGGAAGGGGAATGGGTTGTATGCTCATGTTCTCTTTAAATGGAGGTTATGAAAATGCAGTGAGATTTATTGATTCCTTAAAATTAGCAAGTCATCTTGCTAATGTAGGCGACTCTAAAACTTTAGTAATTCATCCAGCATCAACAACTCATCAGCAATTATCAGAGGAAGAGCAATTATCTGCAGGGGTTACCCCCACGATGATAAGAGTTTCTGTAGGGATTGAGCATATTGATGATATAAAAGCAGATTTCGAGCAGGCACTGTCGCAAATTAAATAAGAAAGGAGATTTATTGGCTTTAATAATTCCTAGCAATTATCACAAGATAAGTGATGTTGAAAAGAATCATATATCTTGGATCGAGCCAGAATTGGCAAAAAGACAGGATATCCGTCCTCTTAGAATTGGTATTTTGAATATCATGCCTCTTGGGAAACAGTATGAATTCAATCTACTTCATCCACTTGGGTTATCTCCTCTTCAAATTGAGCCAGTTTGGATAAAGCTCAAAACTCACTCTTATAAAACATGGGATCTTAATCATCTTAATAATCTCTATATAACTTGGGAAGAGGCAAATAATCCGGAACCGTTAGATGGAATCATTATTACTGGAGCACCTATTGAGCACTTGGCTTTTGAGGATGTTAAATATTGGGATGAATTTGTGAAAATTGTAAATGAAGCAAGAAATTCTTGTGCTAGTACTCTTGGGTTATGTTGGGCTGGGTTTGCTTTAGCTTATTTGGAAGGGGTTGATAAAAAAGTTTTTAATAGGAAATTATTTGGGGTCTTTCCTTTAAAAAGTCTTGTTCCTGGACACCCTTTGATGGGCACACAAGATGATGAATTTATTTGTCCTCAAAGTAGATTTGCAGGATTACCAGATTTAGAGATGGAGAAGGCTCAAAAAGAAGGGAAGTTAAATTTATTGGCATATGGAGAAAACGTGGGATACACAATATTCGAAACTAATGATCAAAAACAACTTATGCATTTAGGTCACCCTGAATATACGGTTCATAGAATTGTTAGCGAAATTCAAAGAGATAAAGAGAAAGGAGATGTTCCTCCACCTGAAAATTTTGATATAAATAGTTCAAAAACAGCTTGGAGATCTCATAGAAATTTGCTGTTTCAACAATGGCTTTGGTTTTGTTATCAGCAAGTTAGTCTTAACTAACATTTTTTAATGAGAGCTTTCTATCCCACCTAATCTTTCAAATAAGTTAAGACTTTCTTTATTTAATCCAACAATTTCAACTTGAGATCCACCATTCTGAAATTTTCTAAGAATTTGCTCAAGTGCTACGACTCCACTTTGATCCCATATATGGGCTAAAGACATATCAATTACAATATTTTTTGGATGTTCATGAATATCAAATCCCTGTAAAAAATAAATTTTACTTACAAAAAATAGTTGGCCTTCTATTTTATAAATTATCTTATCTTGTTCCTTAGTTCTTGAAACGGTTATTACTTTTGCAACTTTTCTGCTAAAAAGGATTGCAGCAAGAGCTACTCCTGAAACAACACCAAGAGCAAGATTATGCGGCTTTGTAAGCATAGTTACTGCAAATGTCATTAGCATTACCGCAGTATCACTTTTTGGTATTTTTTTTATATTTCTTAGTCCATTTAGATCAGCAGTGCTTATAGAAATAGTTATCATTATTGAAACCAAAGCAGCCATTGGGATAGCTCCGATCCAAGGTTTAAAAAGAATTATCATTAGTAACAGCGACAAGCCTGAAGTTAAAGTTGATAACCTAGATTTTCCTCCATTCTCATTGTTCATAACAGATTGTCCTACTAACGCACAGCCTGCCATGCCTCCAAAAAGAGAGGATACAATATTAGCTATACCTTGTCCTCTTGCTTCTTTATTTTTATTTGAACTTGTATCGGTAGCATCATCAAGGATATCTTGCGTTAGAAATGTTTCCATTAAACCAACTAAAGAAATAGCTAAAGATGCCGGTAAAATTATTCCTAATGTAGAGAGGTTAAATGGTACTTTTCCATTCTCTATAGATCCAAATGGTATGTAAGGACTGGGGAATCCATCGGGTAATGTACCTAAATCACTAACGGTAGGGATTTCTAATTTAAAAAATATACTTATCAACGTGAGCAAAATAATAGCTACTAGTTGGGAAGGGACCACCTTTGTTATTTTTGGAAACCCGTAAATAATAATCAATCCCAAAATTACGAGCATCCAAACTACAGGAATTTGATCAATTGTGGGATATTTATCCAGTTCATTCATTGTTAATTTTCCTTCATTAATGCCTATCCCTAATTGAAGAAATTGAGCTTGAAATATTAATAAAGCAAGGGCATTTACAAAGCCACTTAATACTCCACTTGGGACAAATCTCATTTGGTAGGCAAGTCTTAAATATCCCCAAAGTATTTGGAAAAAACCTGTTAAAAGTCCTGTGGCTATTAAGTATGAAAGACCTTGGGTAGGAGTATCTCCAGCCGCAACTACTCCAGTCATTAGTAAAGCAGTTGATCCTGTTGCAGAGGTGATCATACCCCTCCTGCCTCCTACTATCGCAATTGTTATAGATAAGCAAAATGCACCAAAAAGTCCGACTTTAGGATCTACTCCAGCTATCCCTGAGAAGGCAATAGCCTCTGGAATCATGGCAAAAGCTACAACTAATCCAGAGAGAATATTGGATTTTGGATCATCTAACCAATTTTTAGATAAATATCTTGGGAAATTAGACATTGTATTTTTCTCTATAACTATGAAGTTACCTTATAGAGGTGGCAAAATACCTTGTGGATCACAAATATTCTTTAAAGTATTTAATTCATCAAGTCTATTCCCAAATGCTAATGAGATTTCTTCTCTATGAGAATTCAAATGGTTATGTAACTGAGCTAAGTGAATATTAGGATAAAATCTCTTTAGTTTGTTCCATGATTTATACATCCAATCAATTACAATTTTTTTTTCTTGAAGATCATTTTTATTCCATGAAGCATATATCCATGGTTTCCAAGTACTTTTTCTATGAATAAAAAAGCTTGATCCATGATTTGATTTTTTAGTTTTGCAACCTAGTTGTTGAGAAGCAACATAACAGGAGTTGTTAGGTCTATTGTCCATTATTTCTTTCAAAAATTTTATAAAAATTGGGGTATCATTTTTTAAATCTTCTCCAAGAAGACTAATTACCTCAGAATGGTTATTTGAATTCAGCTCATATAAATCTAATTCCTTTGGGAAGAAATTAATTTTGTTAAAGTTCTCATGAAGTTTTTTTTCTAGAGACGGAAATTTTTCTAGTAGGATTAAGTATTTATCTGCCCTTTTATCTTCAATATTATTTCTGAGTTCAGCAAAAACATATATATAGATCTTTTGGGCATAAATCCATTGAAGACTAATATTTTCTGGGAATCCCTCTGATATCTCTATTATTTCTGAAAGTTCGTTTAGATTCACAAATCCTTCAAAAACGATAATTGGATTAGATTTGATAGTCTTTAGTTCTATTTCAGTAATGATTGAGAAAAATGCTGCTGCCCCTTTAATTGCTTCCCAAATTAATTGTTTTTCTGAATTTATTTGATTTCTTTTTAAAGAGATAAATTTGCCATTACCCAAGAAACCTTTAATTGATTCAATATTATCAATGGCTAATCCATAGGCTCTACTAAGTGGGCTTACTCCACCAGTAAGTATATAGCCTGCTCCGGGAAGTTTAGAAAGTCCGATTGGAAAACTTCGATTATTTTTTTGTAAATAATTTAATAGATCCCCCATTATTACTCCACCTCCAATTGTTACCAGATTGTTTTCTCTATTAAGGTGAATTTTGCGGTGATTTTTTCTTAGATCAAGAGTTGTAAAACCATTTTTTGCACAACTAGAAGTTGTACCACCACTACATACGCAAAGGTGTTCGAATTTTTCCTTAGAATAGTTATTCACGTTAAATAAGGAATCGTCTAGGTCGTAAATTAAATTCTTTAACTTTGCGTCCTTTGAATTAATATTTGGAATTTCAAGAAAGTAATTATCTTTTTTCACTACATAATATTGTTCTTTACTATCATGGTATAAGTAATAAATTAATTTTGGATAATTTAGATTCGAAGTTAAATAATCAAGTCGCTATTCTTATTTGTGGACATGGTAGTAGAAATAAACTAGCTATTACTGAATTTCAAGAATTAACTAAACTCATTCAAAAAAGATATCCAAACTTTTTAGTTGAATATGGTTTCCTTGAATTTGCCAAACCTTCACTTGTTGATGCTTTAGACAAGTTAAAAGATAATTCTATAAAAAAAGTAATTGCAATACCTGCAATGCTTTTCGCTGCTGGCCATGTAAAAAATGATATACCTAGCTTGCTTATGAATTATTCGAGTAAAAAAGGTATTGAAATAATTTATGGAAGAGAATTAGGCATTAATAATTTAATGATTAGTGCAGCTTGTGAAAGAGTAAAAGATGTATTTAAACAAAATAGTACTCTTAAGCCTGAAGAATCATTATTAGTTGTTGTTGGTAGAGGCTCTTCTGACCCTGATGCGAATTCCAATGTATCAAAAATTACGAGAATGATTGTTGAGGGTATTGGTTTAGGGTGGGGGGAAACAGTTTTTTCTGGAGTAACTTTCCCTCTTGTTGAACCTGGCCTGAAAAATGTTGTGAGACTTGATTATAAAAATATAATTATTTTTCCTTATTTCCTTTTTTCCGGGGTGCTTGTTACCAGAATAAAAAGGCAAAGTGACTTAGTTGCAATTAATAATCCTCATATTTCATTTATACATGCAAAATATCTATCATCACAGTCTTATGTTGTCGACACTTTTGTAGAAAGGATTGAAGAGATTCTTAATAACGAGAATAAAAATTATATGAATTGCTCTACTTGTAAATACAGATCAAATTTATTTGGCTTTGAAAAAGAAGTTGGTTTGATACAAGAAAGTCATCATGATCACGTAGAGGGTTTGGGTATTAGTTGTGATTTATGTGATCCTGAATGTAATGGTGCTTGTGAAATACAAGATCAAAACACAACCCACAACCAAGAAAACCCAAATCTATTAAAAGGTGACTACCCAGAACATGAACATGGGGAGGCTCATCAACATGAACATCATCATCACCACAATAGTATTTATCCAAATTCAAAACACCCCTTAGGCCCTGTCACGCTTCGCTTGCCTAATGAAGATCAAATCTTAAGAAAATCCGTTGAAAATAACTGAATCACCTGTCTCTTTCTCGACTAAGTCTTAATAGACTCACTATATATAAGCATTCTTAATATAAAATCTTGAAAGTATTTTTAGCCAAATTTTCCACAATTTACAGCCTGTTTTCCACGTCCAAATCCACATTGAATTAGAAATGCCAGCATCTTTAAAAAAAAACAGGACTTCAACATTATTGTTGACTTTTCTTTAAGATTTATTTCTTTCAGTTACCTTAAAAGTAATTTTTTAAAAAATCGACTTATAGAATGAGTCTCATTTAAGAATCTAAAAAGTTTCCTAACAGAAATTTTTTGATTTTTTTAGAAAAAAATATCATTATAGTTTTGAGAAAAATATAAATTTTATGGATCAAATTAGCCAGTCAAACTTAACTGATAAGAAATTTGTCGAGTCTTCCTCAAATAAAGTCTCTTTAGAAACAGAGCTTTCAGAAACTCTTTATAACACTATGAAAGATTTTGTATTAAGTAATCCCACTTGGGATCAATATAAGCTCATAAATTCAGCATTAGCTACATTTCTCGTTCAAAACGGATGTACAGATAATTCCGTTTCAGAAATTTATTTGAATCAATTATTTACTCCTTCCAAGTCTTTTTAATATTTAAACAGGCTCTTCTACTCAAGGCCATCATTGTAAGTGTTGGGCTTTGCCAAGACGATGTGGGCCAGCAAGCTCCATCTAGTACAAGTACATTCTTACATCTCCATAATCTATTGAATTTATCAACAACGCTATCCTCTTCACTTATCCCCATTGGTGCTCCACCTACTTCATGAATGTAATATCCAGGAGGAGGAGGACTATCTGAAAGTGCGATCAAATTTTTTGTAAATAAACTCCCTAATGGAATATTAATTAGTTCATTAATATTTTTTATTTCTCCATTTGCAGCAGTGATTGACTTTCGTATTGTGTTTTCCATATGTTTAGCCATATTTAACTCATTTTCGCCCCATTCGAATTCAATGTAGGGAATTGGGATACCCCATTCATCTGTTTTTCTTGAGAGAGAAACTGAGTTTTTCTCTCTAGGAAGGACTTCACCATGGGCGATAAGAAAGCCAATGGATGTGTTCATGTCTTTTTGCAAAAATTTAGGTATCCCTAATCGATCAATTGCCCCCCAGATTCCATAACCCCTATGGAAATTTATATCATCAATTTTTGGTAGATTTGAACCGAATGGAATAAAGAAGCTCCCTGCTCCAGAAAGATCGGGAGGATTATCTAAAGGTTTGTCTGAGTTTTCTGTCCTTGGGATTGAGAAAAATCTACAGATAGATATATGGTCCATAAGGTATTTACCTAATTTCCCAGAATCATCTTTAAAACCTGAGGAATTTGATTTATATTCTGAGTTCAGTAGTATTCTGAGTGTTGAAATTGTTGATGCGCAAAGAAGAATTAAATCACAATTTAATTCTTTTTTGCATCCATTATCTAAGTTTACGATCGTAAGTTTTGATGCTAGTTCTGTTATCTTGTTAATCTCAAAAGACTCCACAAGGTGATTTGAAATTATTTGCACATTCCCAGTAGCTAAAGCTTTTTTAAAAGTGCTACCTAAACTAGACGATTTGGGCCATTTTTTATCTTTTGCTGATGAATTTCGGTCAAATCCTCTTGATTGTATAAATGGATAGTTTAATTTTGATTTAACTTTGCTGCCAAAAACTTCTTCGTTTTCTGTAAGAGGTATTTCACCAATATAGTTACCGTTTGGGACTTCTTTAATATCATCTTTCCGTCCATAGATGCCACAGAGATTTTCAATGAAATCATAGTGAGGGGATAGTTCAGTGTATGAAATAGGCCAGTTTGGCCCGAATCCGTCTTTTTTAGCCGGATGAAAATCTTCTGAGGAAAGTCTCAATGTTATGCCTCCCCATGTTAATGATCTCCCTCCATATTGTTTACCTTGGGTCCAAAGAAATGGCTTTTTTTTTGGGAAGTCATAAGGATGCTTCGATTCATTTGAATATAAGTCAGGATTATTTTTCCAATAACCAGGGTGTTGGCATTGATTGGCATGCTTTTTTGTTAAAACTCCAGATAATCTTTTTAATGTACTTTTAGGCTCATAATTACTAGCTTCGTTCCTTTTAAATTGAGGCCCTGCTTCTATTACTAAAACTTTTATCCCCTTTTCTGCCAAAGTAAGTGCTGCAATTCCTCCTGTGGCTCCAGAACCAACAATAATTGCATCATAAGGCCTTATATCCAAAACCTAGTTCGTGATTTACTATTTTAATAAATATAGCATTCAGTAAATAATTAATTTTTAGATTTCAGCTTAAGAAGTTAGAATTTATTTAAATACTATTTAAACAAATGAGATTTATAATTTTAACTTTTTTAATAATTGTTCTAACCCTCCCTTCTGAAAGCTTTGCTGCGTTGGATTATGGTAAACAATCCTTGATAGGAGCCGATTTTTCTGGATCTGATTTAAAAGGAGCAACTTTCTATTTGACTGATTTACAAGATGCAAATTTATCAGGTTGTGAGCTCCAAAATGCTACTCTTTATGGAGCAAAATTGAAAGATACTAATTTAAGTAACTCTAACTTAAGAGAAGTTACTTTAGACTCAGCTATTTTAGATGGAACAGATTTATCAAATACTAACTTGGAAGATTCTTTTGCTTATAGTACCCAGTTTGAAAATGTAAACATACAAGGCGCAGACTTCACAAATGTTTTTTTGCCAAAAGATATTGTTAGGAAATTTTGTGAAAGTGCTACTGGAACTAATCCCATCACAAATAGAGATACTAGAGAAACTTTAGAGTGCGATTACATTTAAATTTATGCACATATAAGTTCTTTTTTTATCTTTCTTTGCTTATAAAGTGATCTACCAACAGGCCAACCTAAAGTAGATAAATGTCTCATTAAAGAACTAGAGTATTTGAAATAAAAATTGTCTGAATATTTAATTCCAAGTTCTTTTAGAGTGGTTATTAATAAAAATAGATCGTTCTTGTTGCCTTTTTTTATATCCAATAATATCAATGCTTTACTTGATAATATTTTTTCTAGAATCTTATCATTTTCAGCAAAGCCAACTTTAAGTGAATTAAATTCATCAGAATAAAGAGTATAAATTATTCCATCTTTGAATTTATCTATAGAACTATCTTCATTAAACCTTGATGATATTAATGTTTTGTATCCTTTTATGATTTTTCTGTTATTCATAATTATTTGATCTCATTCTGAGCTGTTTCGTATATCTCCAATAGATTGTTTACTTCTGCTAATGCAATTCTCTTTTGACAGGCTGAATTATATCTATTTATTGCTACTGAAGGTATTGAACCTTTGCTCTTCATTTCCCTTAAACCAGTTTCTAAACATTGAAAAGCAACACTTGATAGATCTCTTCCTTCTGCTGCTGCCCAAACCTTCAAAAGATAAGTAAGATTTGATGGGACTGAGATCTGTACTTTGTTTGAATTTGAAGTATTTAATGCAATATCATCAAGACTAATCTCTTTAGAGGAAATATTTTCTTTAACCTTTTTCTTCAAAAATTTTACCTGGTTTATAGCGTCCTCTTTATTCTTTATTTTTTGTTCTATTTCAAATAACTCTTCTTCAGAATTAATTAAAGCTTCTAATGCCCATTTAGCATCATCTTTCGCAACGGCGGTACTATCAAGCCATTCATCTCTTATTTTTGACCAATTACTAGGCATAAGCTTTGTGAGATAATACTATAATATATAAATCTAAATAGATTGTCTATATATTCTAAATAGAATTAATATAGATTATATAAGATTAAATTTTATTTTTAAGAATTCCTCTTCTTGGAAATAATTTTTTGCAGCAATTAAAACCGTAGACTCTATGTAATATGAACTTAGGGGTATGTTTTCGTTAATTAAATATATATATATTAGATAATTCCATCTTTTTTTTAATTTTAGTTATTGGTTTATTTAATTAAAAATTTCTGAGCTTTTAATCTCTTTCAATAAGTTCAATTTTATAACCATCAGGATCCTCAATAAAAGCCAAGACAGTAGTACTGTTTTTCATCGTTTTAGGTTTGGTTGTTATTTTACAGCCATTATTTTCTAATCCTTG
>Ga0163109_10003728_pt1 | contig 11647 bp, 7 predicted proteins | sample CRUFie1St13metaG_FD_108704 | JGI IMG/M metagenome (GOLD analysis project Ga0163109, IMG submission 108704) | Marine microbial communities from the Costa Rica Dome - CRUD Field 142mm St13 metaG | ecosystem: Environmental > Aquatic > Marine > Oceanic > Photic zone | place: Costa Rica: the Eastern... | reverse complement strand
TCAATAGATATGCCTAAGTTTCCATTTGCAGCCATTTCTGCACTACTGCATGTTAAACCTGCTGCACCCATATCTTGAGCTGCAATTACATCTCCTGTCTTAAAAGCATCTAAACAGGCTTCTATAAGACTTTTCTCAATAAATGGATCACCAACTTGCACTGCGGGTCTGTCATCTAATGAGGAAGCTGTTAATTCTGAACTTGCGAAACTAGCACCACCAACGCCATCTTTTCCAGTAGTATTGCCAACATACAATACTGGTGAACCTACAATTTTTGCTCCGGAACAAACAATATCATCTGTCTCTAAAAGTCCCAAAGACATTACATTAACAAGAGGATTTCCAGAATAGCTATCATCAAAATCAATTTCACCACCAACAGTAGGGACCCCTACGCAATTTCCATAATGTGCGATTCCTGATACAACTCCTCGAAGCAAATCGACATTTGAAGATTTATTAAGATTTCCAAATCTCAATGAATTCAATACTGCAATTGGTCTTGCTCCCATTGTAAAAATATCCCTTAAGATTCCTCCTACCCCTGTTGCAGCTCCTTGAAAAGGTTCAATTGCGGATGGATGATTATGACTTTCTATTTTAAAAACAAGTTTTTGATTATTTCCAACATCAATAACTCCAGCATTTTCTCCAGGACCAACCAAAACATTTTTACCTTTAGTAGGAAACTTTGATAGCAGAGATTTTGAATTTCTATAACAACAATGTTCAGACCACATGACACCAAACATTCCTAATTCAGTCCTATTTGGTTTTCTTTTTAATCTATTACAAATTTCTTCGTAATCAGTAACTGTTAAATTTTCAACATTTAGTGCTTTATTAAGATCATAAAGATCATTATTATCTTGATTTATCATTCTTTAGATCCAAGGGTCGTCTTCTTTTTTTTCGCTAAAAAAGCTTGATTGTATATCTTTATTATAAAAACTTTTATCTTTAAAATCTAAGTTTTGGTTAATATCTTCATCTTCTTCAAGCCAGTCCTCTAATCTGTTAGAAGCTATATTTTTCATATCATCGAATCTATCAATAATTTTTTTTCCTTTTTGCAAAAATTGATTTTTTATACTTGATTTTATTAAAGATAAATCATCTAAAGTGTTACTTTCACAAAATACTAAACCAGGTTGTTGATCATTAATATTTTCAATATTTAATTTCCATCTACTAGAACCAGGAAACTTGGGATTTGATCGAGATACCAAATAATATTTAATCTTACCTGTTTTAATGTCAAATAAAAAATCTGCAATAACTCCTATTTTTGAGCCATTTATGTTTATAAGATTAGCCTCTATTAAAGTTGGGAATCTATTTAAAGTAGCTAAATCAGAAATCGCTGGATCACCTTTCACATAAATTTCATTATCAATTATTTGACTAATTTGATTTAATCGCCAAACATTTCGTTTTAAATCAAAATTTGAAGGACGAGAGTACCATCCCAAAATTCTATGAACGGGAGGATGCATCCAAACATTTTCACCATTTCCATAATTGAGAGCGATACTACCCTTAACAGTATATTTTAGTAAATCACTTAATAAAATTTCTTTAGGTAGTTTCAAGTTAAGAACGAACCTGAACAGGCATGACTAAGTAAGTAAAAGAATTAAGATTATCATCTGGGACAAAAACAGCTGGAGTAGTTGCGAGATTACACTTTAAAAGTACATTTTCTGAAGCAATAACTTTTAAACCTTCTAAAACATATCTAACATTAAATGCAATATCAAAATTTTCTCCAGAGTAGGTAACAGGTATTAATTCATTTGCGTTTCCAATATCTTGTGCATCTGCACTTATAGAAGCTAAATCTGTATTATCTAATTGAATCTTAACAACACTACTCTGCTGATCAGCTAAAACTGCAATTCTTTCTAAAGCATCAATTAATTTTTTTGTATTAAAATTAAATATTTTAGAAAATGTATCTGGGATTAATTGTGAATAATTAGGATAAGCACCTTCAAGGGTTCTTGTTGTAATTATTTGATTGGAAGAAATAAAAACTACCTGTCCTTTGTCATAAAAAAGCTTAATTGCATTTTCTGAGCTTCTCAAAGATACTAGTTTTTCAATTTCTCTTAATGATCTAGTTGGTATAGTTACTGACAAATTACCTTCATTTAAATGTAAAGAATCTTCATTTTCAATATTTTCTTCTTTACCAATTAAAGCAACGGCCAATCTATGACCATCTGTAGAAGCAGATTCTAAATAATTTTGTTTAAAGGTAAAATTTACACCTGTTAATAACTGCTTTGAGTCATCATTACTACTAGCAAAAATTGTAGATTTCAAAGCTTTTAAAAAAGAACTAGAGTCAATATTTAAAGAAGTACCACTTTCAACAAATGGTAAATTTGGATAATCATCTGAGGGTATGCCTTTGAGATTATAAGAACCTCTATCACTTTTTATTAATATGTTGTCTGAATTCTCATCAACTAATAAAGAAATAGGTGTTTCATTAGGTAATTTATTAACTATTTCAGATAAAAGTTTTGAAGGTATTGTAATAGCACCGCTGATTTTAACAGTCCCTTCAAAAGAAGTTTGAATTCCTAAATTAAGATCAAATCCAGTCAAACTAATTTTATTTGTTCCTTGATCAGCTGTTAAAAGTATATTTGCAAGAATTGGATGAGTTGGTCTTGAAGCAACCGCTTTGCTTACTAATTGTATAGCATTATTTAACTCATTTTGATTACAAATAATTTCCATCGGAATTTGGAACTTTTTAATACTCACAATATACTTTTTTCGTAAATTAAATTCAATAAGTTATTTTTCTCTAACTTCTTATATATAAAAATAAAAAACAAATAATAAATAATAGTAGTAGTAGTGATTGTGGAAACTGTGGAATATTTAATTTATACGTTTTGCTTACTTTGTTTATCAATCTTGAAGTAGGTGGAAAAAATTTTTTATTTGTTTAATAAATTTTTGTTTATTGGGAAAATTAAAAAAAATTCAACAAATTGTTTTATTTTTTATATGTTTTTCAACAAAATTGTTTTGTTTTTATTTGATTTCCACAGACACAATTTTTTTTGGATTTTAATATTTTAAGATTTTAGTAATATCTTTTAAAGAAGGATCAATATTTTTGCTAAAAATAGCATCATTGTTTTTGATAGCGCAATCAGGGTCTTTTAATCCATTTCCAGTAAGAACACAAACGATAGTCGATTCTTTTTGAATTCTATTTTTATTTTTAATAATTCCAGCAACTGATGCAGCACTGGCAGGTTCACAAAATACTCCTTCTTTTGCAAGTATTTTGTAAGCATTGATTATTTCTTCATCTGTTACTGATTGAAAGTCTCCTTTGCTTTCTTTTTTTACTTTTTTGGCTTTTTCTCTATTTACTGGATTACCAATTCTTATAGCAGTCGCAATTGTTTCCGGATCTTTGACTATGATGTTTTTTACTAATGGAGCGGATCCTTCAGATTGAAAGCCCATCATGATTGGTAATTTTAAATTTCTTTTAATTTTTGAATATTCTTTAAATCCCATCCAATATGCAGTTATATTTCCTGCATTTCCCATTGGAATACATAGCCAATCAGGTGCAAAACCTAAATCATCAACTATTTCAAAGGCAGCTGTTTTTTGACCTTGTAAACGATATGGATTAACAGAATTAACGAGTTCTATTGGATATTCAGCAGATAAATCTCTTACAATTTCTAGAGCTTTATCAAAGTTTCCATTAATCGATATTATCTCAGCACCATACATTAAAGCCTGTGCAAGTTTTCCTTGTGCTACAAATCCTTCAGGTATTAAAACATAAGGCTTTAATCCTCCTCTAGAAGCATATGCAGCAGCAGCAGCAGATGTGTTACCAGTGCTTGCACAAATTACAGCTTCACGACCTTCTTCTTTGGCTTTGCTAATTGCCATTGTCATACCACGATCTTTAAAAGATCCTGTGGGGTTAAGACCATCATATTTTAGAAAAACCTTAGTTTCATTTCCAATTATTTTGCTTATTGAATCACTAAAAATTAGTGGTGTATTTCCTTCGTTTAGAGAAATGATTGGAGTTTTTTTTGTAACTGGAAGATATTGTTTATAAGCATTGATTAGACCTGGCCATCTTTTTTTTCTGTAATTTATACCTAATTTGTTCTTAATTTTATTTAATAACACCATAGCTGATTAATTTGTTTTGATTTTTTCTAGGGGAGAATCTGTAAAAAACTCAAATAGCTCTGAAATTGATTCTACTTTATTCATAACTTTGCTTAAAGCGTTCACATCTAAAATTACAGTTTTTGTTGGATATCCTTCAAAAAAATTTATCATATTTATTTTCCCATTTCCAATGTTAATACCTTGAATTAAACTTGCTCTAAGTGCCAACATACCTGTTCTTTCATCAGTTGCTCTTGGAGTATGGATTATAGATGAAAGCCTTGTTAAAAAAACATTTCCTATTTCTGAATATACTAATTTGCTTGCAATAGTGATAGGGATCTCGAAATTTTTATTTAATACTGTTCTAATTTCTTTATCTGTTGATCCAGTTGCTCTCAAAATCCTTTTTAATTTTTTTGTTGAATTACCTTCTTGAGCAAAAGTTTTTAATGAATTAACTTTAATTGTTCTAGAAAAAATGCTGTATATTATTTTAATTTCTTCAGCAGCGTTAGTTTTAGAAACATCAAAAAGAAATTGAAAACTTACAATAATAAATAATAATTTTATTAGAGATTTATTAAATTTCATTTTAGATATTTGCACCAGCGGCAATTTTTACAAGTCTAACGACCCCTTTTTCTGTCACTTTTTTTGCAATTTTTATACCCATTTCTTTTGTATAAGGTTCATTTATAAGTCTAGGAATTCTTTTTAAAAATATATCAACAGAATATCCAGGTACTTTTTCTAAAATCTCTAAAAAGTTTTTTAACGGCTCAATATAAATTATGAGGTCACTAATAGTATTATTTTCATTAGCCGTATTTAATTTAATCGACTTAGGAAGATAATTATTTAAATTTTTTAGCAGTTTTAGACTTAGTAAATCTATTTGATTTGTTAAGCCTTCGATTATTTCATTTCTAAGGAATCCTCCTTTTGGAGAAAAAAGAAGATTTATGACTTCATCTACAAGTTTTTCTATATCAAGATCAGTCTGCCTTGCAGCATTAGAAAGAAGATCTTCTAAGCGGTCCCATTTGAATTTTTTATCATCAAAAAGCATTTCTTTCAAACTTTCTCTTAATTGTGGGTCAGGATCTTCCATCAATCTTCTCGCAAAATATGGATAAGCTGCACCTAATATTTTAAAATTTGGGTCTACGCTTAATGCAATACCTTCTAATGTCAGTAAAGACCTAATGATAAGTGCATAGTAGGGAGGTAATCTAAATGGAAATTTATACATAACACCTGACATATCGTCAGTAACGCTTTTGAAATCCATTTTTGAAACTCCCTGCTCAACGGCATCAATAAAAACATCTTGAAATGCGGGGACTATTGGTTCAAGGTCAACTTCTTCTGCTAAAAATCCTAATTTTACGAAATCCTGAGATAGCTTATCAAAGTTTTTGTTTACTAAATGTACAACTGCTTGTATTAAACCAGACCTAGAGTCTCTGGAAACTTCGCTCATCATTCCAAAATCTAAATAACATAATCTGCCATCTTTCAAAGCTAATAGATTCCCTGGATGTGGGTCAGCGTGAAAAAAACCGTGTTCTAATAGTTGTTCTAAACTGCATTGCACTCCTATATCAATCATATTGTCAGGATCAATTCCCATTTTTTTTACATCTTCTAAATTAGTTAATTTAGTACCGTCTATCCATTCCATTGTTAGTACTCTTCTTGATGTTATTTCTTTATAAATTTTTGGTACTGCAATCATTGGATTATGTTTATGCATATCTCTAAACTTTTCTGCATTTTCAGCTTCGTTTAAGTAATCCATCTCTTCAAAAACTCTCTTTCCTAATTCATCAATCAATGCCACAAGATCACTTCTTATTAATCTAATATTGTTTTTTAACCAATAGGCGATGTTTCTTACTATGTAAAGATCTAAAGTAATTTGTTCTCTCAAACCTGGTCGTTGGACTTTAACTGCAACAATTTCTTCGTTCTTAAGTTTAGCTTTGTGGACTTGTCCTAAGGAAGCAGCAGAAATTGGCTCTTTATCGATTTCTAAAAAAATTTCATTTATTTTTGATCCTAAATCTTCTTCTATTAATTCCATGGCTTTATCTCCGTCAAAACCTGGAAGCTGATCTTGCAATTCAGACAACTCTTCAAGAATAATACCTGGAACGATATCAGGCCTTGTTGATAGAGCTTGACCTGCTTTAACAAACGCTGGCCCAAGTTCTACTAATAAATTTGTTAATTCCTTTGCCCTAAATCTTGCAATCTCTTCATCTTTTAATCTACCAGTTAATTTATCCCATCCAATTGTAAATATATATGCAAAGATAGGTATGAGTGTTTGCCAGAGCCTTTTTAAAAGTCTTTGCGGGTTTTTTTGGTAAATTTTAGATATTGTATCTGGATCATAATCTAATAGTCCAGAAACCTCAATAAAATCTGTGAAATCTTCTTTCATAACTTTATACATTTAATGCCTTTATTTTTTTAAAAAAGAAGTTAATTTTTTTATATAGAAGAATTATCATGCTATTACATTTAAAAATAGAAAATATTGCCTTAATAGAAATTATAGAAATTAATTTCGAAAAAGGTTTGAATATCATAACTGGGGATTCAGGTTCAGGTAAATCACTGATTTTAGATTCCTTAAATGTTTTATTTGGTGGAACTAATATACCCTTAAAGTACTTAATACGTCCAGGAAAAGATCATTGTGCTATCGAGGCAACATTTTCTTCCTCTTTGCAAATTAATAACTGGTTAATTAGTAATGGTTTTCAAAGCACTTCTTTAGCACTAAATATCAAAAGAATATCTTATAGGAAAAATAATAAAGTTTTCTCTAAATATGCCCTTAATAATTCATTAATTAATAAAAAATCATTAGAAGAACTGGGACGATTATTGATAGATTTTGCGGGTCAATCAGACACTTTTATGTTTGATTCACAAGATAAAAGAAGATTAATTATTGATGAGTTATGTTCACCAGAATTTAGAGATGATAGTTCAAAGATTAAAAATATATGGGCAAAAAGTCTAGTTTTAAAGAATTTAATGAATGAAAAAATAGAATCTTACAAAAAGCAAGAAGAAAACAATTTAGTAATCAAACAAATGTTGAAGAGTTTGGAGGAAGCTAACTTAAGTTCTAGCGACGAAATCTTAGAATTAGAGTCACTAGAAAATAAACTTGTGAATTTTCTTGAAATTAATAATTCAATTCAGTCATCTTTAAACAACTTAAATAATTTTAGTCATGATGAACCATCAGTTTCCTTATTGATCAATCAAGCAATAAAAAATTTAAACAGAACAGCAGATTATGATTTGAAAATTCAAAATTTTAGAGAAAAATTATTAAATATACAAATTTATGTTGAGGAGTTAATTGTTGAACTAAACTCATATATTCAAGATATAGATAATCACGAATCTAATCTTTCAGAAATCCAAAAAAGATTATTCTTTTTAAAAAACTTGGAAAAAACTTTTTCATTGGATTTACCTCAATTAATTGAAAAGCGAGATCAATTAAAGACATATTTTTATAAAAAGGATCAAGATAACGAGATTATTAATATTGAAAATCAAATTAAAAACTTACAAATTAATTTAAATTCTTTATTTCTTAATCAATCTGCTGAAAGAAGAACAATTGCTAAAAAGTTACAAGATTCAGTAATGTCCATTTTAAAAAATCTAGGATTAGAAAATGCAGTATTTTCAATCCAATTTTCCGAATGTAAACCTTCAAGCGATGGAATTGATAATATAGATTTTTTGTTTTCGGCTAATCCTGATCAGAAGCTTGCTCCATTATCAAATGTTATTTCCGGTGGAGAAATGTCAAGATTCCTATTGGCTATTAAATCTAGTATTTCTAAAAAACCAAATACTTTCTTTTTAGATGAAATTGATAATGGTTTGAGTGGTAAATCTTTATTTTCTTTGGTTGAGCTAATAAAAAAAATTTCTAAAGGCCAACAGGTTATATGTATCACACATCAGCCTGTTTTAGCTGCTACGGGATTAGCTCATTTTAAAGTTACTAAAAACGTAATTGATGGATTAACCTATACTTCAATATCAAAACTAACTACAAAAAAACAAAGAAAACATGAATTAATAGAACTTATTGGTGGAGCTTCATGTCATGTAAATGATTATGCTTCTAGGCTTCTTGACCAATCAGCAGCATAAAATTAAAAAAATTCTACTATAATAATTCTTTTAAATCATAATTAGATTTAAACATGGTTAATAAAATAGATAGAAGTTTTGAAGAAGAAAATTCAATTAATATTAGGGGAGCTCGTCAGCATAATTTAAAAAATATTGATCTTTCTCTTCCAAGGAATAAATTTATAGTTTTTACAGGTGTGAGTGGCAGCGGTAAAAGTTCTTTAGCCTTTGACACAATTTTTGCTGAAGGTCAAAGAAGATATGTTGAGAGTTTATCTGCATATGCAAGGCAATTTTTGGGTCAAGTAGATAAACCAGATGTTGACAATATTGAGGGATTATCGCCTGCTATTTCAATTGATCAAAAATCTACAAGCCATAATCCGAGATCAACAGTTGGAACAGTAACAGAGATACAAGATTATCTAAGATTGTTGTTTGGTCGTGCTGGTGAGCCACATTGCCATCACTGTGGGATTCCAATTGCGCCTCAAACTATTGATGAAATGGTAGATCAAATTCTTTTATTGCCAGAAGGAACTAGGTACCAATTGTTGGCTCCTGTTGTAAGAGGAAAGAAAGGAACTCATACAAAATTAATAAGTGGACTAGCCGCTGAAGGGTTCGCTAGAGTAAGAATTAACGGCGAGGTAAGAGAGCTTGCAGATAGTATTGAATTAGATAAAAATCAAATCCATAATATTGAGGTAGTAGTAGATAGATTAATTGCTAGAGAAGGTATACAAGAAAGATTAAATGATTCTCTACAAACTTGTTTAAAGAGAGGCGATGGTTTAGCAATAGTAGAGGTAGTTCCAAAAAAAGGGGAAAACTTACCTTCAAACTTAGAGAGAGAAAAACTTTATTCAGAAAATTATGCATGTCCTGTACATGGTTCTATTGTTGAGGAACTTTCTCCTAGATTATTTTCTTTCAATAGCCCTTATGGCGCGTGCCCAGATTGTCATGGTATTGGCTATTTAAAAAAGTTTACTGCAGATAGAGTTATCCCAGATAAAACATTACCTGTTTATGCTGCGATAGCCCCTTGGAGTGAAAAAGATAATACTTACTATTTCTCTTTACTGTATTCTGTCGGTCAAGCTTATGGTTTTGAATTAAAAACTCCATGGAAAGATTTAAGTGATTTGCAAAGAAAAGTCTTACTTTTGGGATCAGATAAACCAATATTAATTCAAGCTGATAGTCGCTTTAAAACTTCTAGTGGCTTTGAAAGACTTTTTGAGGGAATTTTACCAATATTAGAAAGACAGTTAAAAGAAGCTAATGGAGAATCAGTTAAACAAAAATTAGAAAAGTACCTAGAGTTAGTTCCTTGTAGGACATGTTCTGGAAAAAGATTAAGACCTGAGGCTTTAGCCGTTAAACTTGGTCCATACAATATTACTGACTTAACTTCTATAAGTGTTTCTGAAACCCTAATTCACATAGAGCGCATTATGGGATTAGGTAATTCCAAAAACAAAAATATATCTTTATCAGAAAAACAAAAACAAATAGGCGAATTAGTTTTAAAAGAAATTCATTTACGTTTGAAGTTTTTAATTAATGTTGGTCTGGATTACTTAACTTTAGATAGACCAGCTATGACTTTGTCAGGCGGAGAAGCTCAGCGTATTAGATTAGCTACTCAGATAGGAGCTGGCCTTACTGGTGTTCTATATGTATTAGATGAACCAAGTATTGGTTTGCATCAGAGAGATAATGACAGATTATTAGATACATTAAAAAGTTTAAGAGATTTAGGAAATACTTTGGTTGTTGTTGAACATGATGAAGATACTATGAAATCCGCAGATTATTTAGTCGATATTGGTCCAGGGGCAGGTGTATATGGTGGGGAAATTATTGCTAAGGGATCATATCAAGATGTCTTGAATTCGGAGAGGTCATTAACTGGGGCTTACCTGAGTGGTAGGAAGTTTATTCCTACTCCAAAAGAACGAAGATCATCTGTTAAAAAAAGTTTAATTTTAAAAAATTGTTCAAAAAATAATTTAAAAAATGTATCTGTAGAATTTCCTCTAGGAAGATTAGTTTCTGTAACTGGTGTTAGCGGAAGTGGAAAAAGTACTTTGATAAATGACTTGCTTCATCCTGCTTTATGTCACTCTTTAGGATTAAAAGTCCCTTTTCCTCAAGGGGTAGAAGAGTTAAAAGGTATAAAGGCGATTGATAAAGTTATCGTTATTGATCAATCTCCAATAGGCAGAACTCCACGATCAAACCCTGCCACTTATACAGGTGCTTTCGATCCTATAAGGCAGATATTTACTGCCACAGTGGAAGCCAAAGCAAGAGGTTACCAGGCTGGTCAGTTTAGTTTTAACGTTAAGGGAGGAAGATGCGAAGCGTGTAAAGGTCAGGGTGTTAATGTTATCGAAATGAATTTTTTACCTGATGTATATGTTCAATGTGAAGTATGCAAAGGAGCTCGATTTAATAGGGAAACTCTTCAAGTTAAATATAAAGGCTTTAATATATCTGATGTTTTAGAAATGACAGTTGAACAAGCTGCTGAAACTTTTTCTGCTATACCTCAAGCTTCTGAGAGATTATCTACTCTTGTGGACGTCGGATTAGGATATGTCAAATTAGGTCAGCCTGCCCCTACGTTATCTGGCGGCGAGGCTCAAAGAGTTAAGTTAGCTACAGAATTATCTAAAAGGGCTACTGGAAAAACTCTGTATTTGATTGATGAACCAACTACAGGTTTAAGTTTTTATGATGTTCACAAATTAATGGATGTGATACAACGTTTGGTAGATAAAGGGAATTCTGTAATCGTCATAGAACACAATTTAGATGTAATTAGATGTTCTGATTGGATTATTGATTTAGGACCTGATGGAGGAGATAAAGGTGGTGAAATTATCGTGGAAGGTGTTCCTGAAGATGTAGCTAAACATCCCAAAAGCCATACAGCAAAATATCTTAAAAAAGTCCTCAAATAAAAAATCTTTGTTGTATTTCTTTGTATTTTTAATTATTTAAGGTTTCCAAATTGTTCTTTATAGAGCCCTAATATAAGTCTATATCTGCTTTTTTTAAAACTTTTGGATTAAAAGAATTTAAAATCATAATGCTTTCTTAATATTTCATTTGGAAATTCAGCTTATTTGTATTAAAGGCGTTTGATCTGAAGGTTTGCTGTATGAGGTTTAAATTTTTACATTTACATTTACACGGTCTTATACGCTCTAAAAATCTTGAATTAGGTAGGGATGCAGATACAGGAGGGCAAACTCAATACGTTTTAGAGTTA
>Ga0163109_10003726_pt1 | contig 11650 bp, 5 predicted proteins | sample CRUFie1St13metaG_FD_108704 | JGI IMG/M metagenome (GOLD analysis project Ga0163109, IMG submission 108704) | Marine microbial communities from the Costa Rica Dome - CRUD Field 142mm St13 metaG | ecosystem: Environmental > Aquatic > Marine > Oceanic > Photic zone | place: Costa Rica: the Eastern... | reverse complement strand
TTAACTTTTTTAATATATGTTTCAGTAGGTCTATCAGCACTTCCTTCTCCTAAATCTATAATTATTCTAGACTTTTCAGACTCAGGGAAAATATAATTATGCAAACCAACTCTTTCGGTTGCCGTCAATTCAACATCTATGTCATATCTTTCCAAGTGAACTTTATAATATCCTGCACTTGCAAACTCCTTATTTTTTCTGTAAAGTGATGAATAACCTGCCATGTGGTTATCTTGTGTTCCAGCTCCAGTTTTTAGTTCTCCTGTTGCTGGCATTATCGTTAACTCTCCAAGGTCTGACATGCCTGTTCCACTAACATTTATGTGACAAAAACCCTTAACAATGCTATCAGTATGATGATAAGAAGATGACCAATCCCAACCTTTATTAAAATTTGTTGGTCCTACCTGCACCCCACCAAATGGAACATTTGCCCCGACAAATACATGACCATGACCTCCAGATCCAATAAATGGATCTACGTAATTTATTAGTTTTTCATCGCTTTTAAAAAATGCTGCACATGAGATAAAAACAATTGCAAATATTGGATAAATAATTTTTTTCATTTTTTTCATTTTTAGTTATAGCTGGGTGGTTTTATTTTATTTAAATTGAATGAACTATTATTTGAAACATAGAATTTTATAGTACCTCCATACTTAATTTTATCCCACCAAATCCAGCTTGAATTTTGTTCAATTCCATCAAATTTCAATGAATTTATAAAATAATTTTTTGATTGATTTTTTCTGATCTTTAAAATTTTATCATTCGGAAGACTAATATCTATATAATTAAATTGAGGAATATTTATCGAAAATCCACCAACTCCAGGGATCATTGGATATAAACCAATCGATGCAAAGACATACCACGACCCCATTGTTCCTAAATCATCATTTCCAGGGAGACCGTCTTCTTCACTACTGTACATTTCATTTAATATTCTTTCAATTGTTTTTGATGTCTTTTCAGGTTTATCTATCCAGTTATAGATCCATGGCACTTGAAAATCAGGTTCATTTCCTGCTGCAAACCAATCCTCTTCGTATTCAGCATCAAGTCTAACAAATAAAGAATCAAGCCTTCTCTCTGCAAATCTTGGACCTCCAATGGTATCGATTAATGTATTTAAATTATGTGGAACCATCCAGAAATAGTTTTTATATGTGCCCTCTCGCCAATCATGTGTTTTATCTTTCCATACCCCGTTTGGAAATCTTGAGTTTAACCATTTAGTTTTGGTATTATAGTTATTTTTCCAGTTCTGAGATCTTTTTTTAAAATACTTATAGTCAATATCATTCGACAATGCATTTAATGCGAATTGTGCAATAGCAAAATCAGCTGATGCATACTCAAGAGACATTGATGCAAAGGTATGTCCGTGATTAATATATTCCTCTAAGTAAGGTCTAATTTCTTGTTTTTGAGAATACAATCTTGGAATAAGTGCTCCTTTTCTCATATGATAATATGCCTTTTCAATATCAAAATTATTTCCTCCAAATGCATATGAGTTAGAAATTAAAATTGGAGTTGGATCTCCTTGCATTATTCCTGTTTCAATATTAGCAAGTATCCATCTGCCATAACCACCAGCTTGGTCTGCAAAATCAACTAATGACTGCATCATGTCACTACTCTCTTTAGGAAAGAGCATTGCTAAAAGTTGCCCTTGTGTTCTGTATGTGTCCCAAACACTAAACGAACTATATTGTTCACGACCCTTATCAACCTTATGAACTTTGAAATCAGAACCCATGTACTCGCCATTTACATCGCTAACAATATTAGGGTGAATTAACGAATGATAAAAATGAGTGTAAAATTGTTTTAGCCTGTCTTCATTTTTGGATTCAATCCTAATCTTGGAAAGATATTTATCCCACACTTCGGTAGTTTCTTTCTTATAGTTTTCAAAGTTTTTGTACTTATTTTCACTTTCTAAATTTTCCTTTGCATTTTCAATAGAAACAAATGATACAGCTATCTTGTAGTTTATCTCATTAATATCTTCTGTATTAAAGGTGAAATAAGCTCCGCTATTTCTCCCAGTGCTAGTTTTATTTCTCGAAAGTTTTTTTCCTTTCCAAGTGCCGTTGAGTTGTGATGGTCTATCAAATTCAGCAGCAAAATAAATTTTATAATCGGTTTCAGTTCCACAAAAATCTCCACCTCTTGTAAATCCTTCGAGGCTATTATTAGAGGTAATTTTTACAAAAGCCTCCTTGATTTTGTCACTGGATGAAGAATTTATTCCTGAACCAATTATTAATGTTCCATATTCTGAATTATTAAAACTGAATTTACTAATTCCTGATCTTTTAGTTGTAGTTAATTCAACATCAATATTTTCATTCATTTTTAATGAAAGAAAGCCAGCTTGTGCTGTTTTAATCTCATTAAATTTTTCAAATGAATTCATATCATTTGGAGATGTTTTAATGATTCCTTTAATTGGTAGTATTGGAAAATTACCCATATTTGAACACCCAGCTCCGTTTAACTGAGTGATGACAAATCCCTTTTGTGCTGAAAAAAAAGTAGGGGTGAATTGAACCATTCCAAAAGGATAAGTAGCTCCGATAAAATTATATCCACAAGCTAATCCTTCACCCTTAGAGCCTATTTTCGTATCCACAAATGATGAATACTTTTGAGCAAAACCAAAGCTAGAGAAAATTAAAAAAATTAGAAGAATTATATTTTTTTTTGAATATTGCATATTCTAATCAATTGGGAATACCCCATAACCTAAAAACCCCATTTCAATAAATTGACATCCACTACCACCAACAGTATTTGTATATCTAATTCTCAAAAATCTTGATAAGGTTTCACTACTTATATCAAATTCAATACTACTACTATTTTCACCGTCAATTGATTGAGTGTGTAACAATACCCACCCCGCATTTATTAATGAGTCAGTAGTAACAGGTGATGAGGTAACTGAATTACCAGAACTTTCGAAAACTGGAAAAGTTTCAGCGTTTTCAAGGTCCGGCCTCATCCAAATTTCGATTTCATTTGGAGTATTTCCCGAAAAACTCCAAGTTGGTCTGAAGTCAATATTTATTTTTGCTAAATACGTTGAAACACCTAAATCAATTGTGAAGAATCCTGGAATTGCGTTTTCTCCTGAATGATATCCATACTGATCTCCTGAAAAGAATGAGTTATTATCAAAAAGATAATTTTCAGGTTCAGCTCCATAAAAGGTACCTGGATTATCACTTGGTAAATTAAGTATATTAAACTCAGATTTATCTAAATTTACGGGTTGGATATTTTCACCATAAAATGTCAGCTCGGTATACTTTACTCCATCATTTCCAACTGTTGATAAGGTTCTAAGTCTTATATATCTTTTTTGAGAAGTGCTATTTGGAATAATTATACTAGATATTCCAGTTTCATTTCCAGCAATTTCTTGTTCTTTAAGCAGCACCCACCCTGCATTTATAAAATCTTCTTCATTGCTAGAGTTAGTTTCCGCAAAATCTAGATTATCTCTTCCCCAAATCTGAATTAATGTCGGATTATAAGCTGTTTCAACTTCTGGATCGATTGAATTAATATCAATTCTACGTAAATCTGTTTTGACACCTAGATCAATTGTAAAATGATGAGGTAAACTATTTGGTCCAGAATTATAAGTGTAAGTGTCATTCCCATTCCATTGAGTACTGTCGTCAAAAAGGAAATCATTTGGATTTGCATTGTTGAATGTGCCTGGATTATCACTTGGCATTCCAACTAGCCTAAAATAGTTTTTGTTTAATATTGAGTATGGTAATTCAGGCATTGTATAATTAAGCGGACTAAGTGAAATGGAATCAATACCATTAAGTCCTGATTGAATTACAGATGTAGTTAGCAGGTTTCCACTGGGCTTATATTGATATAATTTTTTTCTATTTTCTTCAAAAAATAATGTATCTCTTGACACTGCATCAAATTCATTCTCATAGTCAATAATTGTAAAAATTACATTTTCAGATTGAGCATTTCCTAAAAAATTTGCGTAAGTACCATCATCTTCAAACGAAAAATCACTTATTTCTCTTGGGTCTTGATCTTCAATAAATATTTCACCAACGGCACTTCCAGCCACAACTTGAGAAACCGAAAGATTACCAACTGCGTCCTGGGTTGTGACAGTAAATTCATAAGATCTTTCATCTAGATCTGGTAAAATCATTCTGTAAATACCATTGCTAATATTTTCAGGGTTAATGTCATAAATTTCTAATTCCTCATCATATTCAATAATAACTTGATTAGAATTTCCTAGAAATTGTGTTTGACCTTCTAGTTGAGCTCTATAATACCCAGGTCTCACTTTTAAGGTGTCTAATTTTCCTGCGTACACTTCCTCTCCACCAAGATATTCTTCATGAATTGATTCCAAATCCCCACAAGAGAAAACACATAGTATTATAGTTGTGAAAAACAGAAATATTAAATTAGATTCTTTTCTCATATGTTTAATTTATTACACTTCCCCAAAATGATAATTCCCCAATCACTGTAACCATTTGATTATTCCATGATTCTACATTAACAAGCCTTATGTATCTAACATTATATTGCCTTGCGTCATAACCAAAGACAAAATCTTCACCGTTATCTTGATATTCATAATCTTCAGCTGTATTAGATCCAGGCGGTAATCCAGAAGGCTTAAATGATTCAAAGTCACCCATATATATCCAGCCATCACCAGGGTTGTCAGGATCATATATTGGAAGACCGTCTAAATTTTCTCTACCATATATTTTAAATCTTTTTGGATTTCCATGTTTATACAACTCAGAACCACCCCTTTGATATAATTTGAATCTGTTTAATTTTGCAGTCTGACCTAAATCTAATGTTAATTGGTGAGGTAATGGTAAAAAATTGGTGTGACCACAATTCCATTGATTACTCCAATATCCATCCCAAATCTGATTCGCAGTAAATCCATATTCACTAAAGCTTTCATCTCCGGGCATAGATTCAATTGCCCAATAAGCTTTATCAAGAAATATATCTTCTAATGGTGTAACCTCAAAGCTTCTAGTTGTAGTTTGATTTCCCCATCTGTCCTCGACATAAATAACAAACGTTGTAGGTACCGGGTCATAGCCCCTAAAGCTATATGAACTATTTGCTTGACTGGTATAAAAGGATTCTCTAAAAACTAAATTTCCGTTATCGTCTAAAATAGACATATTTAGAGAAACATCTGCTCTGGTTGGATTTAAATAAGATATATTAATTCCGCCAAAATCTTGTGTTCCCTCCATCGAATTTAAAATTGCGTGAATAGGTGCTTCTAAAGGAGAAATATTTACCGTGGTTGGAATGGATTCATTTTCTCCTCTGTCAACAGCAAAAATATTAACCGGGTATACTCCTTCTTCAGCAAATCCAACAATACTTAATGAGTCAATTACAGCTGAGACAATAACCTCTCTTTCAATCTCATTTTCATCTTCAAAAGATGCTTTGACATACAGCAGATCATCATCTGAAGGAGGTGTAAAATATATAATCGCTCCACCAGCCGTATTAACAACTTCGTCAACGGTAACTTGACCAGGGGGAGTATTGTCGGCTCCGTAGGGGCCATGTTCAGAATCATCAACACATGATCCTATAAGTATAAATACTATTGATATTAAGTAAAATTTATTTTTATAAAAATTTAAATTCATAATATTAACATTTGTTTTTTACCAGCCTGGATTCTGTATTAAATTTGGGTTTCTTAATAATTCGTTTTGACTAATTGGCCATAAGTAATCCTTTTTTAAGAAGTTTCTGTAATATATATTTTCAACCTCGTAAAATCCTTCAACATCTGGTCTAACAATATTCCATCCTCTAATCGGTTTACTAAAATATTCCTCTGCTAACTTCCACCTTCTAATATCCCAATATCTATATCCCTCTAAAGCAAGCTCAATCATTCTTTCACTTCTAATAATTTCTCTCATTCCTTCCTTTGTAGTTGGCTTACCTGGATTATTAGAGTATTGAGCCCAAGTATTTAGAATATCTCCACCTATATCAAGCCCAGAATTATGTCTCACTGCCTGTATATATTCATAAACTTCTGAATCAGGGGAATCTTTTATCTCGTTTAATGCTTCAGCATAATTTAAGTATAAATCTGCCATTCTGATTATTGGAAAAGAATATCCTTTTATGGTCGATCCCTGCAATGAAATAATATTCTCATAGTGTACAAGCTTTTTAGCAAAATACCCAGTTATTGAATATATTTCAAAACCATTTTTTCCAGAAGGAGCTCCTGCTTTTGAATTTAAATATGGAATTTGTTCAATATTAGGTGTTTCTAATGAGAACCACTTTCCGCCGTCAAAGCCAATTGTTGCATAGAATCTTGGCTCTCTATCAAGGTGTAGCTTAGCAGTACTATAATTACTCTCAATATAGTATTTGTGAAATTCATCATCCTCATTTACAGAAGTTACATTAAATCTATTATCAAAATCCCATGTTATATCTTCATTTATGGGTACACCGTTTTTGGTGTAAAATGATTCGACCATATTTAAAGTTGGTGCATGTGATTTTTTTGTGTAATTAAATAATGCTTGATGATCAGCAGTCCATCGAGGTTGACTCCATTGCTGCAAATCTCCAGTCCATGCGGGTTCAAAAGCCCAAACAATTCCTCTATTAAAAGGGTCAGTAATTCCTGCTCTGTGGGTTAATTCTTGTCTTATAGTCTCATTTATATCTCCGTTAATAGGGACTTGATCTTCAAATTGATACAGTGAATGACCGTTGTTATGAGCCTCGTTTATTGCGTCTAATAACGCATCTTTTGCAAGAACCCATTTGTTTAAATCATATTGCTGATTTATTAAAGAATTTCCTTCAGCGTCAACCAATTGGCTCATATCAGTGTTGCCGTTAAATAAAGGACTAGCAGCAAGCACTAATGCTTTTGCTTTTATAGCTTTTGCTGCAGGCAATGTTATTCTGCCTTGTTCAGTGTAGATATAATTAATTATTCCAGGTAAAGCTTCACTTGCAATAACTTCATCAATCAGCTCTACAATATAATCAACCACCTCATCAACAGAATTTCTTGGGACTTGAGATTCCTCTAGCGATGCACCAACATATATATTATCTCTGATTATAGGAATTGGTCCATACATTCTTAAAAGCCAAAAATGATAAAAAGCTTTCAAAACTTTCACCTCTGCTAACCATCTCTGCCTCTCCTCTTCCTCTAATCCTGGAACTGAAACGAGATTTTCTAAAAAGATATTACAATCTCTCAAGCCTGTGAAAAGACTATGTGGAGCACCTCTTCCACCTTCCCAATAATTTAAATATGGGGATGAAGAATTTTGAAGTCCTTTAGCAATCCTAAAACTTGTTTCGTTATTCATGTAAAAATCATTTTCAGCATAATACCATATTTCATCACCTGCTAATAACGAGAAGTTTTGTTCAACATGAGCGTGTTCTGGAATATAGGTATAACAGGTTGATAGAAATCTTTCTGCAGTAGCTCTGTTGTTAAAAGCCAAATCTATTGTTGCTATATTATCTGGAACAACATTTAAAAAATCTTTTTCGCATGAAAGCACACAAAAAAGCAAAATAGTTAGAAAATTTTTTTTGTTTATCATTTAAAAATTCATATTAATTCCAAAATTTATACCCCTTTGAATCGGATATCCTAGTCCGTTTCCACCCATTTCAACATCCCATATTTTAAATTTACTAAACGTAAATAAATTGGTTCCACTTAGATAGACTCTAAAGGACTCTAATTTTATTTTATCAAATTTTTCGGTATTAATCGAATAACCAACCTCTAGAGATTTTAATCTTAAAAACCCACCATCTCTAAGCCACCAAGTACTATTACGATTATTATTGTCTATAACTTGATCTGATAATCTTGGCCAAGAAGCATATAGATTTCTGTCATTTTCTGACCAATGGTCGTTAGCCCATGCGTTTAATAATGCATTATTTCCAATTGCGCCACCGCTTGTATCAATGAAAGGAGATGTTCTATAAGCATCTATAAAAAAAGAGGATCTTGCTGATCCTTGAAAGAAAAAAGAAAGATCAAAGTTTTTATAACTGCTAGATATTCCAAAGCCATAAATTATTTCTGGTGTGGTTGGATAACCAATAGGCACTTGGTCATTAACATCAATTATTCCATCTCCATTTATATCCTTGTATTTTATGTCACCAGGCATATATTCTCCAAAAGTTTGAAAGGGTGAATTGGCTATATCAGCCTCGTCGATAAATAATCTCTCAGCAATATAACCGAAAGGTTGAGATAAATTTAATCCAATTCTAGATCTCCAGGGCAGACCAGCAGAGACAAAATCTAATTCATCATAGACTTCATATTTACTTGTGGCATAAGAAAAATTTGCTCTTGCTGAAATGAAAAAATCATTTCTAAAATCTTCTTTATAATCAAGGGTAAACTCAAAACCTTTTGATGATGCCTCACCAACATTAGCTCTTATTGGTGCTTGTAGCCCAAGAGTTGCGGGAGTTTGAGCTCTATCCATCAATATATTTGATCGATACTCTGTAAAATAATCTGCTTGCAGTTCTATTTTATCAAATAAACCAAATTCGAGACCAAGGTTCATCATACTGGCTTTTTCCCATGTGATTTGATCATTTGCATACCTTTCTATACTAACTCCGTTAATCCAGTTACTAAACTCCTGTCCAAACATTGATCCCATTGACCCATCGTCGAGATTGACCTGGGAAATATAGAAAAACCTATCACTTGCACTTCCAATCTCATCGTTTCCAACTAACCCATAAGTTGCCTTTAATTTTAATTTAGAAATCACATTTTCATATTTTTTCATAAACTCTTCATTGGAAATATACCATCCAATTCCAAAAGAAGGGAAAAATCCAAACCTTTCACTTCTTGCAAATCTCTCAGATCCGTTTAAACCAAAATTAAATTCTGCAAAATATTTACTGTCAAAAGCATAAGTGAATCTACCAGAAAGACCAAGATTTCTGTATGGTAAGGAGGTTTGTAAATTCCCATTGTTTGCATATTTTAATTCTCTTATAATTCCAACCAACATTCCTGAAACATTATGTTTTTCCTTAAATATTCTATTGTAATTAATAGAGCCTTCGAAATAAACTGAGTTCGAAATTATTTTAGCACCTTCATTGTATTCTAAATACTCTGTTCCTTGATTAGGATTTAATGCAATTAAAGAATAAACATCACTTTGAAAGTCATAATTTGCGAGTGTGTAGTAAAATGGGTTGTACTTTCTCTCTAAATTATAAAACGAATACCTTGACGTATTTATTAATGCTCTTGCTTTTAGACCTTTTGTTATATAATCTAAATTTTCTTTTATTTCAACGGTAGCTAAAACATTATTATAGCTTTCATCTTTATAACCCCTCACCATATTAGCATATGGATTTAAATAATCTCCAAATTGCCCATAATTTCCAAAAAGAATATGAGTAGAGTTTTGAAAATTCGCATCAGGATAATAATATTTCGGATATAATACAGGGTTTGTTTGCATTGCTTGCCTGTAAATTTCTTCACCACCATTTAGAGGACCGTTATAATCATCAAAATTTCCGTTAAACCTAACAGCTACCTCAGTAGTTGGTGTTAGATTTATATTAACATTTGATCTAAGTGATATACGATTAAAGTTAATATTATTGTTGAAGTTGTTTTGTGGCTCAATTTTTAAATTTCCATTATCGGTATTAACAGTTGCAGCTAAATAATAACGCGCAACTTTCCCGCCTCCACTTACATTAAAATTAAACCTACTATTTAAAGTATAATCCTCTAACAACTCATCGAACCAATTAACAGTTGGATATGCCATTTCATTTCTGTTAGGATCCTGAGAAATTAAAATTTTCTCTAAAGAATAAATTCTACCCCCCAAGGGATCTCTTGTAGCTAGAGCTTCATTATGTAAAAGCATGTATGTAATTGGATCTGCTATAGAAACGTTTTTTGTTGCTGCACTGTATGCTTTTTCATAACGAATATTCAATTTAACTTTACCTTGTTTTCCCTCTTTAGTGGTAACCATAATTACTCCATTGGCTCCTCTTGCGCCATATAGCGCAGTAGCTGTTGCGTCTTTCATTATCGAAAAACTTGCAATATCATCAGGTTGAAGCCTGGCTAGGTCTGTTGAAGTTGTTTCAATTCCATCGATGAGAATTAATGGAGATCTGGCATATCCAAAAGTACTTACACCTCTTATAAAAAATTCTGCATTATCTCTTCCAGGCTCTCCACTTCTTTGATATGAAATTAATCCCGCAACTCTTCCTGCCAAAGCTGTTGTAAGATTACTTGAAGGAATTCTAAGCTCTGTTGGGTCTACTGATGTGACTGCGGCTATAACACTCTCTTTTTTCTGTTCTCCATACGCAACTACGGTTACTTCTTCTAAACCAAATAAATCCTCTTCTAAAGTTAAATTAAGATTTGTTTTTCCGTTGAGTTTAATTTCTTGTGTTATAAAGCCTACGTAAGAAATTATTAAGGTTGAATTTGAATCGGCTTTTATTATAAAATTTCCATCGAAGTCTGTTACAGCTCCGTTATAAGAATCAGTATCTTCTACTATATTAACTCCTGGGATGGGTGTACCATTTTTATCTATAATAGTACCAGTTATAATTTCATTTTGACTCATTAAAAAATTAGAAAATCCAAAAAAAACTATGAAGGATAATTTGAGGAATATTCTAATCATTAATTATTTTTTTTAAAAAAAAGGGGTTAATTATTGTTAAATTATTAATATTTAAAGTAAATTATGAATAATTAATAAATTTTTTTAGTAAAAATTATCATTTTATCAGACATTATAATTTCCTACTAAAACGTTATAGTTGTCAATTTATTTATTTAAATTATTAATAACAAACTAATAAAAATCAAACTTATGAACAAAATTACATTAATTTTCCTCTTTGTTTTTTTCTTTTCTTTTTCTTCACATGCACAAGTCTCTGTTGGTGAAAATGGAAACATTGAAGTTAAAGGAGGAGCAACACTGGATGTCGCAGGTTTAGAAATTACACCAATTAGTGATTATAATATCGTTGCTGGGGTAACAATTCAAAAATCTAATACATCTATTGTATTGCCAAACGGTGACAGTATGTTAAGATCGTATTATATGGATCCTATGCTTGATAATTTAAGTACCTCATTGGTATATAATTATGAAGATGATGACATGAACGGTATTACACATAATGCAAAAATGGTAGTTGTTGATGATTCTGGAAACTCGAATGAATATGAGGACGAAGATGAATCTGACTATTCGGTTACTTCATTATTTTCCGATCCTATGAATTTTGCAATTGTTACAGCTGGTGATGCTACTTTAAGCGTAGAAACTGTTGACGGTGAAATGTTAATCTCTGTTTTTCCAAATCCTACTTCATCAATTTTAAATATAAATTTTGACGGTGATTTAAAAATGACAGTATTTAACATGTTAGGTCAACAAATATTAGAAACAAATAATAAACAAATTGATATTTCAGGATTTGATAAAGGAACATATATTCTTATCGTTCAAAATCTTGAATC
>Ga0163109_10003722_pt1 | contig 11659 bp, 14 predicted proteins | sample CRUFie1St13metaG_FD_108704 | JGI IMG/M metagenome (GOLD analysis project Ga0163109, IMG submission 108704) | Marine microbial communities from the Costa Rica Dome - CRUD Field 142mm St13 metaG | ecosystem: Environmental > Aquatic > Marine > Oceanic > Photic zone | place: Costa Rica: the Eastern... | reverse complement strand
TAAGTTTGTAAACAAATTATGTATAAGTTCTTATACAATAGCGAAATAATATTCGATTTTGTGAATTCAACATGGGTCAAAAAACAGCCTTAGGAAGTCTTTTAAAAGCAATTGGAAATTCAGGACAAGGTAAAGTCGTGCCTGGTTGGGGAGCAGTTCCTGTGATGACAGTCATAGGTCTGCTACTTCTGGTTTTTCTAGTTATTCTTTTACAAATTTACAACCAATCACTACTTTTACAAGGTTTCTCAGTAGATTGGAACGGGAACTAATTTTTTGAACTCTAAAAAATTTTTATTAATTTAGATCTTAATAAAAATTTTTTAGAATCCTAGTTTCAATTTATTACTTTATAGCTTGTTTGTATATAATTCTCTATAAAAGGGATTTAGTTATACATCATGGATGAAATATATTTAATTGGATTGGGTAATCCAGGTAAAAAATACTCTAGAACCAGGCATAACGTTGGATTTATAGTACTTAAAAACCTCTCAAAAAAATACAATTCAGATTTTTTATTAAAAGATAAACTTAAAAGTTACTGTTCAGAATTTAAAATTGATAGTTCCAAATATAGATTATTTTTACCAAATACGTTCATGAATAATAGTGGTGATGCTGTCCGTGCGATAATAGATTGGTACAAAATTAATATTAATCAAATATTTATAATAGTAGACGATAAAGATATTCCTCTTGGAAAAATTAGATTTAGAAAAAAAGGTAGTTCAGGTGGGCACAATGGGCTTAAGAGCATCATTGAAAAATTACAAACTCAAAATTTCAATAGAATAAGAATTGGTATCGGGTCTCCTCCATCAATTAAAGAAACAAAAAATTTAAATACAATTTCTTATGTATTAGGAAATATTTCTCTAGAAGAAAAATCAATATTGGATAAAGTATACAAGAGGGTAATAGAATCCTTAGAGCAATTAAATAATACAAAAGAAAAATATATAATTAATGATTTAAATTCTTTTGATCAAAAACAAACTTAACAAATGCGGCCAAAACCTCAAACAATAGCCCATGTAAGTGTTAAAGAATATTGCTTCTCAAAAAAGCAAATCAAGGGGGTTGTTGAAGCAAGTCAATTTAAATGGACTTTTACATGGTCTTTTAACAAAGGCTTATTATTAGTAAATCCCCCCTTGGGTAGAGCATTAATTGAAGATGCATTATTAAGATTTTTGCTGAAAAAAGATTACGAGCTAGAGGCGGGCAATGAATATAAGTTAACTATTTCAACCAAGTTTTAAAGTCTATATTTTGATTCATAGTAAACTTAGCTTTATAATAATCCTCTAAAATTATCAAAGCTGATAAAGCATCTAGATTCTTATTAAGAATAAAAACCTCTCTTGGGAGTAAAAGCTTCAGACCACTAATAGGAAAAAGTTCAAAATATCTTGCTTTAGCTCTATAAGAGGTATTTTTCTCTTCAAAAGTTATTATTTCTCTTTTAAAAAAACTAAGTTTTTTTATAATTTCCTTACTGGTTGTACCGTTACCAACAATAATTTTTGATATGTCTTCAACCTTATTTAAATTTCTGATGTAATCCTCAAGAAATTCACTTTTCAGAATGATAGCTTCATAAACTTTTTTTTCACTTATTTCTGCTAAAACCAACCCACATTTAAATTTACCTGGATCAATGGAGATCAATTTAAACATTAGAGATACTAGAGTTTAGTAATATTCAATTCAACTATTATTGTGTCTGCAGTTTTACTATCTTTAAGAGATACAACTTCTAAGCGATATTGGTTATTTTGATTTGTGTTTACTGAATCTCTAATTTTTTTAATAAAGTCCCCTCTCGTAGTAATTTCATTTACAATTGATCCCCTTAACTTTATATTATCTCTAGTTTTTTTTAACAAAGTTTGAATTTTTGAATTGACATTTTTATATTCAAGATCTTTTTTTTCAATTATTTCACTCGTAATAACTTCTCCTCTTCTTACAACAATCTTATTTTGCAATAATTCTGGATACACAAAAACAAAATTATCTCCTTTCAAAACATTCGTTGCTGATTTAATCAATATGATCCAGTTACCGCCTTTTGCTGTGATCCCCTCAATTTCAGAAATATCACTAGTTCTCCATAAAAGAATATTTTTTATTTCTTTTTTATTAGGAATTACAATTTTTTGAACATATCTATCTGCACTTTTATAAATCTTTCCAAGATCTGCTTTTATATTTGGATTAGAAGTAACTTCTCCAATAAACAAGGTTTGCCCTCTTTTAAGAACTACATTTCCTCGTCTAAATTCTTTTACGTCACTTTTGAGTTTATTTAATTCCCTTTCCTTGTTATTAATCTTCTCTTCAAGCCTCTTCCTTTCTTCCTTTAGAGGAACAAGTGCCTTTTTACTTTCATCCAAAGTTTTTTGTAAAAAAGGAATATCAACAAAAAGTCTTTGCCTAAATTCTTCACTAAATAAAATCAATAATCCTATAGATATTGCACTAATAAAGCTTCCAGTTATTATCGTTACAATTGTTGCTGTTTTCTTGGGTCTTAATTTTAAGATACTAAATCTTGCTTTACCAATCTTCGTGCCCAGTAGATCACCAAATGGTGCAATTAATCCTCCTAGTAATATCAAAAAAATAATTAAAATCCAAGCCACACTATTACTTACTCTCAATACATCATAGTTAATGATGTATCAATTAAATCTTTTTGCAAGAGCTATTGGGTCAAATACTGTAATCTTTTTTCTTTCAATAGTAAGGAGACCGGAATCCTTCAAATCTCCCAATAATCTTGTGATAGTTACTCTTGTGGAACCAATAGCTTCAGCAATAGCTTGATGTGAAAGTCTCAAATCTATTGTGATCCCTTTTTCACTTGCCACTCCAAAATCTCTACAAAGAACCATTAAAAAACTTACTAAACGAGAAGACATATCTCTATGAGTAAGAGTTTCTATCATTGTTTCTGTTTGTAGGATCCTACTTGAAAGACCCTGTAACAACAATAGACCTACTGATGCATCTTCCTCTATTGCCTTTAAAACAGAATTAGCGGGTGCTGTTATCATTTCAACTCTTGTGAAAGCTATGGAATGATAAAAACGATCAGATCTATGGCCTGTTAGAAGAGATAAAACACCAAAGAGACTATTCTCTCTTAATAGAGCAACAGTTATCTCTTCACCTGACTCATAAACTCTTGACAACCTTACTGCACCTCTTCTTATCAGATAAACCCTTTCAGCAGGATCCCCAGGGAAGAATATTGTTTTGGATCTTTCAACCATTTCTGTATTCGCACCCTCTAGACCTTTAATTACCTCCATTAAAGTTCTATTAATTGGAAAACGTTCTCCAAAAGTGTTTATTTTACTTTGTCCGGAATTTTGCGAACTAAAGGGACTGACTCCTCGAGAAGAAGGTATCATAAATATCTTTACTATTTAAAAAATTTAAGAAGACAACTTGAAATATCTTGTATCAACAGTAACAATTTTTGATTCTTATTAATATCTCTATGAATTTCTTTCATCTAAATTCAACTTTCTCAAACCTTTTTTAAGTAACATTACACTATATGCAGTGTCAATAAATTCAAATTATACTGCATATAGAAAAGGAACTCTAAAATATGGTAATTAGTTCATCTAATAGTTACTCAAAAAGCAATGCTGATGTAGTAAAAATAAGTTCTGTTAACAAAATAAACTTAAAAAAATTTTCACAAAACGGGCAAATCCAAATCTATCAATCTCCTTATAGGGGATGTTATTCCTCTATTATTAGTGATTCTCTAAGAAATGCTGCTCTCGGCAGGAAAGTACTTTTAGTACAGTTTATGAAAGGAGGAGTTCAACAAGGAATTGCTCATTCAGTAAAGCTTTGTGGCAACTTAACTTGGATAAGATCATCAAATTCCTTTGATCAATATGATTCTGAAGAAATTGAAAATATTAAAGATTTAAAAAAATCCATACATGAATCTACTTATGAATTATGGAATTATTGCAAAAAAGAATTACTTTCTGGTGAAAATGATCAAATTATACTTGATGAAATTTTTCTAGCGATAGAGAAGAAAATTATCGATAAAGATGATTTGATTTCAACACTTGAAAACCGATTTATATCAGGAGATGTAATCCTTACTGGTACAGATATTCCTAAAGATTTACTATTAATGGCTAATCAAATTACCGAACTTCGCTCATAGAACAATGCTTAAAAATGACCTCTGGATAAATAAAAAAGCTACGGAAGGAATGATTACCCCCTTTGAATCAAATTTGATAAGGCATCTTGAGCCCAACAATCAACAAAGGCCGGTTTTGAGCTACGGATGTTCCTCTTATGGCTATGATTTAAGACTTTCATCAAAAGAATTCTTAATTTTCAGGCATATCCCAGGTACTGTAATGAATCCAAAAAAGTTTAATCCAAATAATTTAGAAAAAACTGTTTTACACCATGATAAGGATGGGGAATTTTTTATTCTTCCTGCTCATTCATATGGTCTAGGGGTAGCTTTAGAAAAAATGAAAGTACCAGAAAATATAACTGTTATATGTATAGGTAAAAGTACTTACGCAAGGCTAGGTATAATAGTTAATACAACACCTGCAGAAGCAGGATGGGAAGGCCACCTAACGCTTGAGTTTAGTAATAGTTCAGGCGCGGATTGTAGGATTTATGCTAACGAGGGTATATGTCAACTACTCTTTTTTGAAGGAGATCCTTGCTCTACAACATATAAAGATAGAAAAGGTAAATATCAAAATCAACCAGAGAAGGTAACTCTAGCGAAAATCTAAAATGAGTAAAGTTGAACTAATTTCATTAACTCCAGATGCAGAAAAAACAATGGCTTATATTGCTAGAGTGAGTAATCCAAACAATCAAAAAAATGAAGATTATTCAAAGTTGTTGAGTTATTGCATTAAAAATGAACATTGGAGCGTATTTGAGCAATCATTTATGACTTTACAGATAGAAACAAATAGAGGAATTGCAGCTCAAATTTTAAGACATAGATCATTTACTTTCCAGGAATTTTCACAGAGATATGCTGATAGTTCTCAATTAGGGGATATTCCTTTACCAGAGTTGAGAAGACAAGATTTTAAAAATAGGCAAAATTCTATTCCTGACCTTCCTGAAGAGTTAAAGAAAAGATTCAATTCAAAAATTGCTTCACATTTTAAAGCTGCGTCAGAATTATATGAAGATTTACTCGCTGAAGGAATAGCTAAAGAATGTGCAAGATTTGTTTTACCCTTAGCAACTCCAACGAGAATCTACATGTCTGGATCATGCAGATCATGGATACATTACATTCATTTAAGATCAGCTCATGGAACCCAAAAAGAGCATAAATGTATTGCACAAGATTGCAAATCTATTTTCAAAAAAAGTTTTCCTATTGTATCCAAATCTCTAGATTGGTAAAATTATCCATGACTGCGAGGAGCAATACCATTATTTTTATTTTCTTTAATTGCTGAAAATTCAGACATAAGAATTTCTTCTTTAGATTCCAATTGATTTTCTATATTAGTTATAGCTTTCTCTATTGTTAATTCTTCTTGTTTACCAATGAAGGTATATTTTAAATTTCCTTTTCTATCAAAAAGATTAACTTGAGGAATCCCATTTACTTCAAACTTTCGGATATATTTTTCCCATTTTGGATTATCAACATTTAAAAAAACAAAATTAATATCTTTTTCATATTGCTCTTTTAAATCAGATACTTTTGGAGCCATTTCTTTGCACACTTCACACCACTCAGCATAAAATTCGAGGAAAGTAGGTTTGTTATTTTTAAAAGCTATTGCTGGATCAACAGATAATTCACCAAAACTCTTGAGTAGATAAGTTGAATGAAAAAAAAGATTTCTAAATACAATCAAAGAAATAATCACAAGAATAATAAACAAAGCAAGTATTGCTTTCAAGTTTTTGTTTAGAAGTGGTTCTGTATAATCAGATCGCATTATGAATATTTCATTACTTCAGATATCTTATATAAGTTAATCAAATTAAGAGAAGATTTTTCATTTTCCTTTTAATCAACTGATAGAATAATTATAAAAAATATCAAAAATATATTTAATTCCTAAATCTTATTATGAAATCAATCTTTGGAACTGATGGAATAAGAGGAAGATTTAATGTAGAAATTACCTATTCTTTAGCATTCAAAGTTGGATATGCTCTAGGTTTAACTTTAGAAACAAATAATCCAATATTATTAGGAAGAGATACAAGGATTAGTGGAGAGGTTCTGCTTCAAGCAATAGCCAGAGGTATAAAAGAAAGCGGCAAAAAATTTATAAATCTTGGAATCTGCCCGACACCTGCTATTCCTTTTTTAATTAAAAAAGAAAATTTTAGTAGTGGAATAATGATATCTGCCAGTCATAACCCCCCCGAATATAATGGCATAAAAATCTTTGATCATAATGGTCAAAAAATTAACAAAAATTCTGAAAATAAAATTCAAAAATTAATTGAAGAAACAAATCAAAATATATCATTTCCCACAAAAGATCTCTCGATTACAACAAGTAAAGAGCTTATAGATATTTACGTGCAAAGCCTCATCAAAACAATGGAAGGCGAAAATTTAAGCGGAATGAAAATAATATTAGACACTTGTAATGGATCGGCGACAACATGTGCAAAACAGATTTTTCAGTATTTTGATGCCGATGTAAAAGTTATTAATAACTCTAAAAATGGTTTAAAAATAAATATGAATTGTGGTTCTACTCACCTAGAACCATTAAAAAAAGTATTAAGAGAGAATCCTGCAGATATGGGATTTAGCTTCGATGGGGATGCGGATAGAGTAATAGGAATGGATTCTAAAGGGAATGTGTTAGATGGTGATCACATCCTTTTTCTTTGGGGTAGAGAGCTAATGGAAAAAAAAATTCTCACAAATAATTTACTAATATCAACTCAAATGGCGAATTTAGGTTTTGAAAAGGCCTGGAACAAAATTGGTGGAATTTTGCATAGAACTGAAGTTGGAGATAAATTTGTTTTTGACGCAATTAATCAAAAGAATGCGGTTTTAGGAGGTGAACAGTCAGGGCATATTCTTTCAAAAATTAATAACTTTTCTGGAGATGGGATATTAACTGCACTTCAAATTGCAAAATACTGCAAGAAGAAAAATATCACTTTAAATGATTGGTTAAAAAGTAGTTTCAAACCTTTTCCTCAAAAATTGACTAATATAAACTTAGATTTTGATATTAATAATATAAATCAAAAAACTAAATTTTTAATTGATAAAACTATAGACCAATATCATTCAAAATTTTCTCATAATTGTAGAATCTACATAAGACCTAGTGGAACAGAACCCCTAATGAGAGTTCTTGTAGAGGCTAAAAATCTTAAAATAGTTCAATCTCTATCAAATGAAATAACACATAAACTTAACTTGGATATTAAAAATATTTTAAATTTATCATGAATCAAATTTTTATATAAACTCTTTCAAAAATATCAAGTTCATTAACGATTGCATACTTTTCTCTATTAGTTTGGACTTTATTTGGATTAAAAATTTCTGAATAATTAAGATCCTTTTGATCTATTATTTTAAAATCAAAATTATTAGAGATCGTGTAATCCATATAATCGAATAAATCCTTTACATCTGTTTTAACAAAAATTAGGGAGTTTTTTTGCATAGACTTTGAGAGAATATTTATAAAATCTGGCTGAATTATACGCCTTTTGTGATGTCTCTTCTTGAACCATGGATCTGGGAAATTAAATGAAATACTTTTTAAATTATTGTTTATAAATTCACTATAAAAATTATTCACAATTTTATTAGCATTACCAAAAATAAAATATAAGTTTTTCATTTCTCTTTCTTTAACTTTTTTTTTAGCTGTTCTAACTAATTTCTCTCGGATTTCAATCCCTAAATAATTCCAATTTGTATTAGATAAAGCTAAATCAAACAGAAAATCACCAGAAGCACTTCCAATATCTAAATGAAGAGGAAAATTAGAATCATCAAACATTTCAATCAAAGGAGGAATTCTCTCAATTTCATCAAAATTTTTACTAAAAGGATTAACATGCTGTCTCATGACATTATTAATTTATTTCTCGAAAATAATAAAACAATCTATATTATTCATAACTATGACAATATTAATTTAAAAAGTAACAGTTTGATGTTTAATAATTATGTACGTAAAAAGAAAAAGTTTTGACCGTTATTAATCAACTTTCAGTTTGGCTATCTTTTCAACTTTCAATAATTTTCCTCATTGGCATTCCTTTTACATTATTTTGTTGGTCAATAAAAAAAAAGAACAAAGCTGTTAATAAACTTCTATCTATATATTGGAAAATATCCATTTTATTTTTTATCAGTCTTTTATTATTAATAGGTAAGTATAATTATGCATTGTTGGTAACAAATATTTCAACATTATTAATGACAATATCTGTCTGGTTTTGGAATGATATTAATGATGAACTAAATGAATACGATCTTTCTTACTCACTTACAACAACAACAAAAGTATGGAGATGGTCACTGACATTTATCTCTCTAAATTTCTTAATTCAAAGTTTAAATCACTTTAGCTGCTTTTCATTTATTAATTCAGCTGAATGCGCAATTTGGCTTGAGCCTTCGGCAAATTTATACATTATTATCAAAAGTTTATTTAATTTCTTCTTCGGTGCAAACTTTACTCAACCAATAGCGAAATTTTTCGGATTAATTTCAATGTTAATTTATATTTTGGGCTTAATTCAATGGTCAATAATTAAATTACCTAAAAATGGAAGAAACTCTTACTTCTCCGAAAATGAAAGAAATTGACTTAATTAATAATTTAGAACAAATAAGTTCAAAGTTCCCGCATAGAATACTTATAATAAAAGGTTATATTCTAAAAAAAAATAACAAAGAGCCATTAGAAATAATAATTTTCAAAGGGTTCAGTAGCTCTACTACTCATCCAATTGAAATAGATTTAGAAAGAAAAGTATTAGAATTTGATTATAAACTCACAAAATTTAAATTACACAAGGCACCTTTAAAGAAAGTAAAAGATAACTTTATAAGAGAAAATCAAAACTCATTTTTCTTTTTAAATCTAAAAAATTGGATTTAAGAAAATTCAAGATTAATAATATTTAAACATCTTTTGCATAATTTTGTATTTTGAACACCACTAAAAGTTTCTTTTTGATAATGCCAACATCTATCACATTTTTGTCCATTAGCCTTAAGAATTTGAATTTTTCCAAGTTCATTTTTATCAATAGTAAGAGAATTATCAAACAAATTTGATACGACTTGAAAATTTGACACTATAAGCCAATCTCTAAACAAATCTACATCTTTATTCCCAAATTTTTTTAACCAGTCCAGAGACTCTCTTACCATATTATCTTCAGGTAGGTAATTAACTTCTGTTTCCAAAGCTGCGCCTATTATTTGTTTATTTCTACATCCTTCAATAGCTTTGTTTATTTCAACTCTAAGTTTTCTTAAATTTGCGATGTGCTCATTGAGACTTACATTTTTCCATGAATTCGAAAAAGTTGGCCAGCCTCTTTGAAATACTGATTTTTCTTTAGTTGGATATGGAATATTTTGCCAAATATCCTCAGCCATATGACAAAGCACTGGGGAAATGAGAACAGCTAAGTTTTCAACCACTTGAGACATAACAAACTGACATGATCTTCGCCTGAATTGAGAGTTTGAACTTACATATAATCTATCCTTTGCGATATCTAAGTAAAAGTTTGATAAATCTACAACACAAAAACTTTGTAAAATTTGAAAAAATTTTGAAAATTCATAATTTTCATAAGCATTTGATATTTGATCTGAAACCTCAACTAATCTACCCAGCATCCATCTATCTAAAAGTGGTAATTGATCGATTTCAAAATTATCAATATTAGGATCATAATCGTGAATATTCCCTAAAAGATATCTCGCTGTATTTCGAACTTTTCTATAAACGTCTGATATTTGCTTAAGTATATTTGAACCAATTGGAACATCAACTGAATAATCCACAGAGCTTACCCATAGCCTTAGAACATCAGCACCATATGCTGGTTCAGTTTTTTTATTATTACCACCATTAATAATTATATTTGGATCAACAACGTTACCTAAAGATTTGCTCATTTTTCTTCCATTTTCATCTAGTGCAAAACCATGAGTTAAAACTTTCTTGTAAGGAGGTTTGTTATTGACTGCAACAGATGTGAGCAAAGAGGATTGAAACCAACCTCTATGTTGATCGGAACCCTCTAAATAAAGATCCGCTGGATACTTTAACTCATTTCTATGTTCGCACACTGCAGCCCAGCTAGAACCTGAATCGAACCAGACATCCATAGTATCTTTTCCTTTTTCCCACAGATCAGATTCTTCTGCATAATTTTCTGGTAATAAACTCTTAACTTCCCAGTCCCACCAAATATCAGCTCCATGTTCACTAAAAAGTTTTTGAATATGATTAATAGTAACGCTATTTAAAAGGATTTCATTGCCATTTTTTTTATAAAATACTGGAATTGGAACACCCCATGACCTCTGTCTAGAAATACACCAATCTCCTCTTCCAACGACCATAGAATAAATTCTTTTTTTTCCTGTTGTTGGCATCCATTCAACATCTTCTATTGCTTTTAATGCAGATGATCTAAAGCCATCTACAGATGCAAACCATTGTTCTGTAGCTCTAAAAATGGTAGGTTTTTTGGTCCTCCAATCATAAGGATATCTATGCTTATAATTTTCTTGTAATATAAGCAAATTATTTTCCTTTAAATATTCAATAATTAAATCATTCGCGTCTTTAAGGACATTTGATCCTTTGAATTGGCCTGAAAAATCATTTAAAAAGCCTTTTTCATCAACTACACAAGTTGTAGGTAAATCATATTTTTGGCCCACACTAAAATCGTCTACACCGTGACCTGGTGCAGTATGAACTATTCCTGTACCTGATTCAGTAGTAATATAATCTCCCCCAATCAAAATTCTGCAATTTTTGCTCTTTGTAGGGTGTTGATATTCAATATTTTCCAAATCAATTCCTTTAACCTCTAAAAGAATCTCAAAGTTTTTATTAAATTTTTTACTAATTTCAAAAGATAATTCTTTTGCGAAGAGGTATATTCTTTTCTCTTCATCACTAGCAAAAACATATTTTATTTTTGGATTTACTGCAACTGCTTCATTGGCGGGTATGGTCCAGGGTGTAGTTGTCCAAATAGTTATAAAAGAATTTCTTAGAAAAAAATCCTTTTTAAAATTGGTATTCTCTTGACAGAACTTAAATAGAATTTCATTTGATAGTTTAGTGATTTTTAACGAAACATAAATACTTTTTGAATAATGTTCTTCAGGATATTCTAATTCTGCCTCTGCGAGTGCAGTCCTAGAACTTGGACTCCAATGAACTGGTTTTAGACCTCGATATATGTATCCATTTAAAAACATTTTCCCGAAAACTCCAATCTGAGCAGATTCATAACTTTTCTTTAAAGTTAAGTAAGGATTGTTCCAATCTCCCCAAATACCCCACCTTTTAAAACCCTCCATTTGATTATTAATTTGAATATAAGCATAATCTGTTGCTTTTTTTCT
>Ga0163109_10003719_pt1 | contig 11664 bp, 8 predicted proteins | sample CRUFie1St13metaG_FD_108704 | JGI IMG/M metagenome (GOLD analysis project Ga0163109, IMG submission 108704) | Marine microbial communities from the Costa Rica Dome - CRUD Field 142mm St13 metaG | ecosystem: Environmental > Aquatic > Marine > Oceanic > Photic zone | place: Costa Rica: the Eastern... | reverse complement strand
TCTTGATGTATTTTCTCTTATTAAGTTCCTTAAATCTCCTAATAAGAAAATATTTAATTCTGTCAGTTTTGAAGATTTTATAATAGACAAAAGTAAACCTATCGCAATTGCAGAAGATAAAATTTTTCATTTTCAATACCCTGAAACTAAGGAGTTTTTGAGTGAAATAGGCATACCATTGATTTCATGGAGTATTTATGATGATGAAGAAATACCTAATGAGGCTTCTTCCTTAATTATTCCTGGAGGGTTTCCTGAAAAATATGCTGATCATATAAGTAACTCTACAAAAAGCTTAAATTCGTTAAGGAAATTCCGCAAAAATGGATTTATATATGCAGAGTGCGGAGGGATGATGATTTTGGGAGAATCTATAAAAGATGAAGATGGTAATGTTCATAAAATGAGTGGCATAATCCCTTTTAGATCAAAAAAAAGTAAACTTGCAGTAGGTTATAGATATATTAAGGGGTTAAAAGATACTCCGATCATTAAACAAAATCAACTAATAAGAGGACATGAATTTCATTATTGGGAAATTGAAAATAATTTATCAAAACTTGATTTAAGAAAAGCTGATCATCAGAAGAAACTTTCTTCCCCATGGAAAATTAAATCTTGGAAAACCGAATACAAAAATGAAGGCTTTTTTGATGAAAAATTACATGCAAGTTGGATTCACCTACATTTACCAAGTACTCCAGAAGTCGCAAAAAACTTTATAGATTCTACCCAAAGTTGTGTTATAAAGGATTCTTAATTTATTATCAAATCAAATATTTTGAGAGGAGAACCTAAAAAAAACATTCCAGGTAAAGTGATTAATGGTCCTAAAAAACTACCCACCATGACCTCAATTTTTGTATGGCCAAGGGTTTCTTTTAAAAGTAATTCAGATTGAGGGTCAAGTTTTTTTGATAGTTTATTGATTTCTGCAGCTTGAATTCCAGCTGATTTTCGAACACCACTAGCATCGTACATAACTATAAGTGCTACAGCAACTGATAATGCGAAAATTGAGCTATCAAAACCTAATTCATAACCTATCCCAGATGAAGCACCAGTTATTAAGGCGGAATGACTCGAAGGCATACCACCAGTCTCGAACATGATTCCAAATCTTATTTCTCCAGTAGAAAAGAAATTAAATAAGATTTTAAAAAATTGAGCTAGCAAACAGGATAACAAACTCCAGAAAAGTACTGAATTATTAAAAAAGGGGAAAAAATTATACATAAATCAAAACTATTATCGGTCCCTGTTTGTAATAAAGTCAGCAAGTGATATTAGATACTTTGCATCTGAACCCCAGGGTTCAAGAGCTTTTTTTGCTTTTTCTACTAAATCAAATGCCCTTTTCTTTGACTCCTCCATACCAAGTAATTTAGGGTATGTAGTTTTGTCAGCTAAAAGATCTTTGCCGGCAGTTTTACCAAGCTTTTCACTGCTTGAAGTTAAATCAAGAATATCATCTATAATTTGAAAGGCTAATCCAATTCCTTCTGCATATGTTGTCAGAGCTTGCAATAGTTTTTCGTTAGCGCCTCCAATCATAGCGCCTGTTCTTACGCAAGCTTTTAATAAAGCCCCAGTTTTGTGGAGATGAATATATTCTAGAGTTTCAAGGTCAACTTCCTTTCCTTCGCATTCTAAATCAACAACTTGTCCTCCCACTAACCCCGGTGCACCTGCAACCAAGGAAAGTTCCCCAATTACATTTAATAATCTAGTTGGATCAACTCCTGGACTTCTTAAAGAGACCATTTCAAATGCTCTAGTTAATAAAGCATCACCTGCAAGAATAGCTATCGCATCTCCATATACTTTGTGGTTTGTTGGCCTACCTCTCCTTAAGTCATCATTGTCCATAGCAGGCAAATCATCATGAATCAAGGACATTGTATGAATCATCTCTATTGCTACTGCGGTTGGTACAGCTAAAGAAGGTTCTCCTCCGGCAAGTGAACAAGAGGCTAAACATAAAATTGGGCGTATTCTTTTCCCCCCCGCCAAAAGAGAATATCTCATTGATTCTCTAAGTATTTCTGGATTCTCGGGTCCTAGGGAGAAATCAAGTGCTTCTTCAACAACTTTTTTTGAGTTTTTAAGATATTTTTCAAAATCTGAAATATTATTTATAACGTCAGTCATTTTACACTTTTAGAAATAAATTTTTTCATCTTAGTATTTATGGCAAAAGGTCCTTCAGCGTTGATGATAAACTAAATTTTTTTTGCCAGCTAAAAATAGTATTTACAAGTAACATTGTTACGGTCATTGGTCCAACTCCTCCTGGAACAGGCGTGAAAGCAAATACTTTAGGAATGACATCTTCTAATAATACATCGCCACATAATTTGGATTTATTTTTATCTGAGCTTTTTAATCTATGTATGCCAACATCAATAATAACTGCACCCTCTTTTACAAAACTAGAATCTATAAGATTAGGTTTCCCCGCAGCAGCAATTAGAATATCAGCTTCCTTACAGATTTTATTTAGATTTAATGTTTTTGAATGAGTCATTGTTACCGTCCCGTTAAGATTTAACAGCATTAATGAAAGGGGTTTCCCAACTAGTAAACTTCTGCCCACTACAACAATTTTTTTTCCTTCAATTGTAATATTTTGGGATTTTAATAAATTAATAATTCCTGCTGGTGTACATGATCTCATCCCAGGCTCATTTTTAACTAATTTGCCGATGTTTATCTCATTTAATCCATCTACATCTTTGCTTGGATTGATATGACTTATCAGTCGTTGCTCATCAAACTTCTTTGGGATTGGGAGTTGTAGTAACATCCCATCAATATCCTTGTCAAAGTTTAGTTTGTTTATTAATTGTTCAACTTCTTTTTGCTCTACATTATCTTCTAGATGAAAGATAAAGCTCTTTATCCCAACCCTTGAACATGCTTTTTCCTTGTTTTTAACGTAAACACCACTAGCTGGGTCTTCACCTATCCTTATTACAGCTAAACCAGGAACTCTTTTTGCAATTTTTATATTACAAGTAATATAATCATTTAATCTTTCTTCAATTTTTAGAGATAAATTTTTACCGTCTAATTTTATTGACATTTAGAAAAACATCTCCTTTTTATACCTAGCATGCCTATAATTTTAAACTAATCAAATAGATTTAATCATATTCTGTGCAAAACATTACAACTACCTTAAAAAAATTTCTTTACCTGTGGAGGAGGAGTCAAGTCCCAATAAAGCAACCAATTAGGATTTCAAAAATTGATAATCTCATAATTTTTTTAATATGCATTTTAATTTCAATAACTTCATCTTATAAATTACTTCTTGTTTCACCCTTAAATATTTCTGATATTTTTTCTTGGTTTTTAACCTTTAGTGAAGCACTTGTAAGTTCGGGGATTTTGATATTAATTTCAAGAAAAGAGAATCCTACAATATCTTCTAGACAGATTATCTTGATAATTACTCTTCTTTTTTCAGTCCAGGTTTCGAAATTAGCTTTAGCTTCAACTATAAGTCCATTGTCTATGGTAATCCCACCGGCGTTGATAATATCTCAAGGAATGGGAAGCATAACAGCTTTAGCTTGGGTATCAATAGCGAGCTTTATATGGCCTGACCCATCAGTTTCTATCGATAATAATTTATTTTTTATTTTATTAGTTTGTGCTTCAGTAGTATCTCTGCTTGGAGGAAAAATAAGAAGTAGAGCACAGTTACTTCAACTGTCAATTTTTGTTCCCATGGGATCGTTCTTTAGTCAATGGATATTGATAGGCAAAGATAAAATATTTATTATTGACGAACAAGAATTTGTTTTTGCTAACGGAAAGATATTTTCAGATTCCTTGTTATTGGCAATAGTAATGCTTTTTACTATTTTATTTATTCCTATTTTTGAATCGATATTTGGACTATTAACTAAAGCAAGATTACTCGAATTAGCCGATAAAGAAAAACCTCTCATTAGAAGATTATCACTTGAGGCTCCAGGTACTTTTGAACATACCTTATTGATATGTGGTTTAGCAGAGGAAGCAACAAGAATGATTGGTGGCGATATTGATCTAATTAAAACTGGAGCTTTATATCATGATGTTGGTAAATTACATGCCCCTAATTGGTTTATTGAAAATCAGGATGGTTCAAGAAATCCACATGACGAATTAGATGATCCTGTTAGAAGTGCAAAAGTCTTACAGGCGCATGTTGATGAAGGATTAAAGTATGCAAGAAAAAATAGGCTACCTAAACCAATAGCCAATTTTATCCCAGAGCATCAAGGCACTCTAAAAATGGGATATTTTTTTCACAAAGCTAAAGAAAAAAATATCAAGATTAATGAGAATGATTTTAGATACAATGGACCTGTGCCTCAGTCAAAAGAAACAGCTATTTTAATGCTTGCTGATGGATGTGAAGCGGCACTAAGAGCCATGAATATTAATGCATCTGATAAAGAAGCTTTGGAAACAATATCTAAAATAATCTACTCACGTCAAAAAGATGGCCAATTAGATAATAGTAATTTATCGATGGGAGAAATTTTTCTAATAAAAAGGGCGTTCTTGAATGTATGGAAAAGAATTAGACATAGAAGAATTCAGTATCCAACTAGCAAGAACAATACTTTTTCTTGATTTTTAATTTAAAGCCTAATACTTCTGCGATGTTTTGGATTACACCAATATAGAAGGGCTAACGTACTTAATAATGTTGTTAAAAGAGTGAGCCCTCCAATTCCAAAAATGTCTTGAAGAGTTATAAGCCTTACCACTGAATAAGGACCCATACCAGAAATTGCCATTGATAGAGATACTAATGTTAAAGTTACTCCCCATTTTCTCTCTGCTAAAAGTGCTGCTGAAGAAACTATTCCAACGATCGCAGCAGGCCAACCAAGACTTATGGCAAGAGTTATGTTAGCAACTTTTAGTGGAGGCCCAAAACTTATTATTAATCCTATTATCGGAAGCGCGATTATATTGCTGATTAAACCAACCCAAGAAAGAGCCCAATATCCTTGTAACCTTTCTCTCATTATTTACTGCTTTAACTAATATTTCAATCTACAGTATTGAGAGACTTTTTTTAATACTACTTAATAATCCCAAGAAATAATTTATTTTGTCGGATTAGATAGAAGTTTTCACGGAATTTTGTAAATTATCAAATTGTGGGTGAATTGAATTTTTTTTCTCAGAAAATACAAGCCTATTTAAAGCATTAACGTAAGCATTCGCAGCTGCAACTACAACATCCGTATCAGCAGAATGACCAGAATATATCTTATTTTCCCTTCTTATTCTTATTGTTACTTCACCCAAAGCATCAATTCCTTCCGTTACCGACTTTACAGAAAATTCAATTAATTCATTTGGAACTTTAGCTAATTTATTTAAAGCCTCGCATACAGCATCTACTGGTCCAGTCCCGATTGATACAGCAGTATCCTCAGTATTATCTTCCGTATTTAGAAGCGTAATGGTGGCAGTTGGTTTAGATGCATTGCCGCAACTTACTTGTACGAGTCTTAATTGAAATTTAGCTTCAGGAAGCTGTACTTGTTCACTAACGATTGCTTCTAAGTCTCTATCAGTAATTTCTCTTTTCCTATCAGCTAAATCCTTAAAACGAGCGAAGGCATCATTTAAGTCTTCCCGGCTCAAGTCATATCCCATCTCTTCTAATCTTGCTCTTACTGCACTTCTTCCACTAAGTTTACCCAAAGAAATTTTGTTATCACTCAATCCAACAGTTTTTGCATCGATAATTTCGTAAGTAAGTCTATTTTTTAAAACCCCATCTTGATGAATGCCTGACTCATGTGCAAAAGCGTTAGCCCCCACAATTGCTTTATTAGGTTGTACAGTCATTCCAGTTAGGTTGGATACAAGTCTAGAAGTTTTTGTTATTTCTTCTGTTCTTATAGCTGTAAGTGGAGTTGGTGATTCAGGATTTCTCTTGAAAAAATTATTAAAAAAACTTTTCCTAACATGCAATGCCATTACTAATTCTTCAAGAGAGGCATTCCCAGCTCTTTCACCAATTCCATTTATCGTACATTCTAGTTGTCTTGCTCCATTTTTAACTGCCTCTAAAAAATTGGCAACTGCTAAACCCAAATCATTATGACCATGAACAGAAATTACTGCCTCATCAATATTTGGAACATTTTTACTTATATCGGCAATTAATTTGCCAAATTCACTAGGAGTTGTAAATCCAACAGTATCAGGTATATTTATTGTTGTGGCTCCTGCAGAAATTGCTAGTTGAATCACTTCGTATAAAAATTCAGGATCACTTCTTGAGGCATCTTCACAGGAAAACTCAATATCATCTACCAATGATTTTGCATAATTAACCATTTCTGGAACTATCTGAAGAACATCTTTTCTTGATTTTTTAAGTTTATGTTTGAGGTGAATATCACTAGTAGCAATAAAAGTATGAATTCTTTTCTTAGGAGCTGGATTTACTGCTTCATAACATGTTTTAATATCTCCCTTTGATGCTCTAGCTAAACCGCATATTATGGGACCATTTTCTTTCCCTACAGCATTGGCAATTTTATTAACAGCTTTAAAATCTCCGGGACTTGCGAAAGGGAATCCAGCCTCAATTACATCTACTCCTAATCTTGCTAATTGATGTGCGATAGCAAGTTTTTCTTCAAGATTTAAACTGGCACCAGGAGATTGCTCTCCATCTCGAAGAGTTGTATCAAAGATCAAAATTCTTCCAGGATCTTTGGACATTATCGGAAATCAATTAATCTTATACTAAGCTAATTAAAAAAAAATGACTAGTTTTGTTCAATAAAAACTTGCAGCAGGTTAATTACTTAACAATATTGGTTAAAATTCTGAAAGAAGAAATACAATACTTTAATAATTAAAGTATTGTTTTAAAATTAAAGTTTCCTTATTTATTTAAGGTTAATTTTGATTTTCATAGAACTAAAGGCATAAATTTTAAAAGTATGAATGGGCAATACCTCAAAAAAAATTTTTTAGGTCAGTTGGCGATAGTTTTACATGCTCATCTTCCTTATGTTAGAAAAAATGAAAAAAACTCGTTAGAAGAGGATTGGTTATTTCAGGCGATATTGGAATGTTATATACCACTACTTCAATCAATAGAATCTTCCAAAAATGAAAATCCTTTTAATACAAAATTAACTATTAGTTTGTCTCCAACATTATTATCGCTTCTGGATAATAAGCAAATTCAAGAAACTTTCCCAAGCTGGATTAAAACAAGGAATGATTTCTTAAACGATCTCCCACAAGAAGAAAGAAATGCCTCTGCATTTTTAATTAAGAATCTTAATGACAAATACTTCTACTGGCAAAAATGTTCTGGAAATTTAATTGAGAAGTTTAGAGTTTTAAAAAACTCTGGAAATTTAGATATTCTTACTTGTGCTGCTACACATGGATATTTGCCAATTCTTAGGGAGAATCCTGAAACTGTTAAAGGACAAATTAATACTGCGATTAAGAGTCATGAAAATATTTTTGGAACTAAGCCTTTAGGTATCTGGTTACCTGAATGTGCATATTATGAAAATTTAGATGAAATACTATTCAATTCTGGAATAAGGTATGCAATTTTAGACGGTCATGGAATTCTTAATTCTATACCTAGGCCTAGGTTTGGTATTTACGCACCAATCTGCTCGAAGAAAGGAGTTGCATTTTTCGGAAGAGATAGTGAATCAACGTTGCCCGTATGGTCTGCTAAGGATGGATTCCCGGGCGACAAAGTTTATAGGGAATTTCATAAAGATTTGGGATGGGAATTACCTATCTCTAAGCTCCAAAAGAAAGGTATTTCAACTAAAAGACCTTTGGGTTTAAAGTTTCATAAGATTACAGAGGTAAACATACCATTAGGGAAAAAGGAGTTTTACTTAGAAAATGAAGCCAAAAAGAAGGCTGCAGAACATGCTGATGCTTATCTTCTGGCGAGAACTAAACAATTAGAAAAATTAACCTTATCCTCCTCCTTTAAGCCATTATTGGTAGCTCCATTTGACGCCGAGTTATTTGGTCATTGGTGGTATGAGGGACCTTTTTTTATTGAAAACATTTTAAAGAACTCCAGTAAATATTTAATTAAGCTTACAAATTTAAAAGAATTCTTACTTCAAAAACCAAATCTTCAGATTTGTGATCCATCGCCATCAAGCTGGGGTCAAGGTGGTTACCATAATTACTGGATTAATGATGCGAATGCATGGATTGTTCCAGAAATTACAAAAGCAGGCTCAACTTTTGTTGATTTATGCTCGAAAAATTTTAATAATGACTTATCTACAAGACTTTTCAAGCAGGCAGCAAGAGAGCTTCTTCTTTCTGAATCCTCCGATTGGAGTTTTATCCTAAGAGCTGGAACTACAACTGAGCTTGCAAAAGAGAGGATAGAAAGACACTTATTCAGGTTCTGGAAATTAGTTGAAATGATTAAAAATCATTCCAAAATTAATTTAAAATTTCTTGAAGATATTGAGGAAGAAGATAAGGTTTTCCCAGATATTAATATTGAGGATTGGCGAAAAAAAAATACTAATTTAACTTAAGCATTCCCAGTTTTACTTTTAGAGGTGAATTTATAAACATTTTACTCATTACATAAATTAGTTTTGGAAGTGGAAGTGTATTAGTAAGAAAACCCACCCATTCTTTGGTAGATAGTCTAAAGAAATTTGAGAAAAAGCTTCTTAATCTACTTTCGTCAAAACTCATTAATCTTCTAAGGCCATATTGGTAAAGTTTGTGCCTTTGCGTTAATTCGTAAGGCCAAAGAATATTCCATCCCTTTGTTGCTAACTCTAGAGAACTTAGATTAGGCTCTTTTAAAAAGATTGCTAATTTTTCTGCAAGGAGTGGGGCTCTTCTTAATAAAGATCCAATCATGTATCCTGATGCAGGATGCACCATACTTGCGGCACCACCAAAACCAAGTACAAATTGTTTTTTAAATGGGAGGGGTAAATTCATTGGGAAAAGACAATTCTCTTCATGAAGAATTTCACTAACCTTAATGCCCTTTGTATCTAGTCTTTTAAAAAGTCTTTTTTTAAGGTTTTCTTGAGATAATGCCGGATAACTAGCTAATGACGTTTCTTCAACAAAAAAAGTTTCATTTCCAAGATCCATTGCATAAAGAAAAGATGGAGAAGATAACTTTTCTTTATTGTTTAAGTGATTAGGACGAAAATCCATTAAAACAAACTGTTCTTTATTAACAGGTGGCGATGAAAATTTACCTACAATTCCATATGCAGCTTGTTGGGCGATTTCATTTTGAATTGGTCTTTTTACAAAATTACTTTTATGCCCACTTGCATCAATAACTAACCTTGCCTTTATTTTTAGACCAGAAAAACAAATCACTTCAGATATTTTATTTTTCTCTGTAATATCTTTTGCCGTTTCGTTCAGCCACTCAATTCCTATGCATTTTTTTAAAAGTTCATTTTGAAAAGCTTCTTGATTTATCAAACCGTAATCGTAATTATGTTTTGTTGGAACATTGCCCTTCTTATTTTCCCCATTTCCAAAAAAACTAACTGTTTCGCACCATCGATGAGATAACAAAGATTCTAATCCTAATTCCTCCAATTCAGACGCCCATATACCATAGGTATTTTCCCATTTTTCATTTGGGGATTTAGTTGATATTCCCTTTATATTTAGATTCTGTTTGGCTAATTCAGAAGCTAAACATAATGCCGCAGGGCCAGAACCTAAAATTAAAATATCTAGTATTTCCATATTATTTATTTAAGCATTCATCTTTTAAATTTCTTCATTTGAGCTAAGTTGGCCTGTTTCCTCTATTTGTTCACGAGGAACTAATACCACTTCTGATAAATGGTCACCTTCATCTAATTTTTGTAATTTTACTCCAGTAGCGGCTCTAGATTGCTGTGAAATTTTGTCTGCGTTTGTTCTAACTATTACCCCTTTTTCAGTCACAAAAAGTAATTCTTCGCCTGCACCAAGCACCTTTAAACAAACTAGTACATCATCCTTAATTCTGAATTTTATGGCTCTCAAGCCCATCCCTGCTCTTTTTTGTAATCTAAACTGAGTTACGGGTACTCTCTTTCCTAGCCCATTTGCACTAGCAATTAATACCCAAGGACCATCTGAAGAGTTAACCTCAAGATTATCATCAATTTCTTTTGAAAGATCTTCAATTTTAGCCAATTTTTCAACTAAATCTGATGTTAGAACATCCATAGATACGAGATTGTCACCATCTCTTAGGTTCATAGATTTAACACCTCTTGCTGTTCTACCAAGTGGTCTTAATTCGTTTTGGTCCAATCTAAAATGAATGGCTATTCCTGTTCTTGATCCAATTAAAACACTATCACCTTCCTTTGATAACCTGACCCATGTTAGGGCGTCTCCATCCTCTAGATTAATCGCTATTAATCCATTTGAACGGATTTTTGAGAAAGCAGAAAGTGAAGTCCTTTTTATATATCCAGACCTGGTTAGCATTAACAAATAACAATCATTTTTAAAAGAATCTACCGCTACTAAAGAAGTTATTTTTTCTTCTCTTGGAATTGGGAGAAGTTGAACTGATGGAGTACCTTTTGCTGTTCTGCTGCTCATGGGAACTCTATATGCTGGGAGAGCATAGGCTACCCCTCTATCACTGAAAAGTAAAAGAGTATCATGATCGTTACAGCTTATAAATAATTTCACATCATCATCTTCATGGGTCTTCGTGCCAGCTTTACCCCTTGAACCACGACTTGTAGATTCAAATTCATTAACAGGCATCCTTTTTAAATATCCTGCTTCAGTTAATAAAACTACTGATCTGTCATTAGCTATAAGATCAATATCATCTAAACCACCACCTAAATCTAATATTTCTGTTTTTCTTGGAGAAGAAAATCTTTCGTCTATTTTTTTAATTTCTTCAAGGATAATTTCAAATATTCTTTCTTTACTATTCAATATTTGGTTATATTTACTGATTTTTTGGGTTAATTCATCATGTTCTGCTTTTATTTTATCTGCCTCTAGTGCGGTTAATCTTCTTAACTGCATTTGTAAAATTGCCTCTGCCTGTGTGGAAGATAACTCATGATCAGTTTGTAGCTTTTCTCGAGCTGAAATTGTATCTTTTGCTGATCTTATTAGATTAATAATTTCGTCCATTGAACCCAGGGCTAATAATAGGCCTTTTACAATGTGATCTCTTTCTTCTGCCTTTTTTAATAAAAATCCTGTTCTTCGCCTTATTGTCTCCACCCTAAAATCTAGAAATACATCTAACATTTTCCGAAGAGAAAGAGTTGTGGGTTCGCCTTTAACTAAAGCCAGAATATTTGCACTAAAGTTATTTTGTAGAGGGGTTAATTTAAATAAGTTATTTAAAACTACTTGTGGATAGGCATCTCTTTTTAGCTCGATAACAATTCTCATCCCATCTCGATCACTTTCATCTCTAATATCAGAAATCCCCTCTAATTTTTTTTCATTAACCAAATCTGCAATTCTCTCTATTAATGCGGCCTTATTAGTTTGAAATGGGAGTTCTGTAATTATCACTGCATCTTTTTCTGCCCTACCAGCTGATTTAATTTGCTCAATATTTGCTACACCTCTCATAGTTATTGAACCTCTTCCTGTTTT
>Ga0163109_10003718_pt1 | contig 11666 bp, 14 predicted proteins | sample CRUFie1St13metaG_FD_108704 | JGI IMG/M metagenome (GOLD analysis project Ga0163109, IMG submission 108704) | Marine microbial communities from the Costa Rica Dome - CRUD Field 142mm St13 metaG | ecosystem: Environmental > Aquatic > Marine > Oceanic > Photic zone | place: Costa Rica: the Eastern... | reverse complement strand
CAACAAAATGCCGGGTGTGCCTACTGCACAAAAAAAGAAAAATTGATAGGACACAGTAGAAGAAGATTCTTCGATACTTTCTTTATGTATAGAATACCTAAGTCACAATTGGAACCTGTTACAGATGCCACGGGTCATAATTTAAGTTTACGTCCTAAAGTTACTGATTATGAACATCCAGACTTTTTATATCTTGATATTAACACATCTAATAAATGCAATTTGAAATGTATCCATTGTAGAGGAGCAGTTAGCACAGGATGGATCAAGGATGAAAAACTTCTGCAAAAGTCAAATATTGCAGGACTAAGGAGTCCTAGATATGGTGCATATTCCTTGCAGGAAGGATTAATTGAAAAGATTTTTGAGTTTCCGGAATACTTTAAAAATTTAAGGTATGTTGCATTTAGGGGAGGCGAACCGACATACGAGCAAAAGAATAAATTGATACTTAAAAAATTAATTGAGTTAGGATGGAACAAGCAAATCACAATCGATATTTCAACAAACGCAACAGTAAGTGATGATGAATTTTTTGATTTGTTGAACCAATTTGAAAGTACGATGTTGTACATCAGCATAGAAGGAATAGGTCCTATGTATTCTTATGCCCGTGGCGGAAACAACTTTGCCATAAAAGATTTAGATCATTACATAATGAAATATTCACAGTTGTCGAATTGTGAGATATGCATCACCTATACCGCAATGAGCAGTAATGTATTCAATATCAAACCAACTTGGGATTGGATGCAACAGTATGGTGACTTCTGCAACTTTTCATTTACCAACACAGTGAGCCAACCACAATATCTTAGTTTTTCAGTATTGAGTGACGCAATGCGTGAAAGAGCGTATAATATGATAAGAGATATAGATGAAGAAATACGCTGGCCAGGTAGAGAAATTGGCAGGACTTATGAACCTGGCATTAATAGATTGAAAGAAAAATTACAAGAACCAGCAGATCCAGAATGGAAAAAGCATTGGAAAGAATTCAAGGATTACACAATAGCATTGGATAAATTAAGAAAAACAAACTTTTTAGAAGTAGAACCTATATTTGGAGAATTTTGGAATGAGTGATAAGTTTAAAAATCTATATAAAAATTACTTAGGTACTACAGGTAACAGTATTCCTAACAACGAATATTGGTTCTATCTACAGGAACTTGTTGAAAAGAACGGCTGGTTCAATCAAGATTACAATGTGCAAGATGAATTCCTAGATTTTTGGCCCCAATGGATTGCAAGTTCAAAACTCAACAAGGTTGAAGGCTTAGATAGATTTCCTTTCAAATACGTATCGTTAGGCACCACACAAACATTAGACTGGTTCCATTATGAATGTGCAAGACAAGGATTAAGAATGAGGCTACTGCGTGGCGAATATCCATACAATAGAGATGTACACGACTTTGACTGGGATTGGTTCATTGATGATGTTGATGACTTGAAGGTCGGCGATGCAGTAATTATGAGTATTCCGTTTTCTGGATCTGGACATATACATCCGATGTTTTATGATGTGTTGAAAAAATGTGATAGTTTAAGGATTCCAGTGATGCTAGATTGTGCTTGGTTTGGAACTTGCTATGACCTAGAATGGACTGTGGATTTTAATTGTGTAAAAATTGTTTCATTTTCTACAACAAAATCGTTAGGTTGTGGACAATGGAGATCAGGTATTTGTTTCACTAAATGGAAGTATGGTCCTATGTATGTGCAAACTGATTGGCACCACGGAATACATATGAACACATTTATAGGATTAGAACTTATGAAAAAGTTTGGACCTGATACATCACCTAACAAATACAAAGAATATCAAAAAGAAATCTGTGATTACTTTGGCTTGGTAGCAACAAACACCGTGCATATTGCAGTGGGTAACAAACAAGACTGGAGTTACTTCCAAAGAGACGGCAGTTACAATAGGGTAAACATTGCGAAACCTATCAACGACCTGTATAAGAAAAAATTCTACAAACACATTGAGGACAAAATCAATGGAAAAACTTAGATACATTGATTGCTGTCAGCATTATGAAAAAGACATAATAGGTAGATTTGAAAAAGCAAAGGAAGTAAAAAACTTTTTTACACAACAAGAAATAGATGATTTACGTTTGTATCAATTCCAAAATGCACACAGATGTAAGTTCCAAACCACAAGTTCTAATATTCAACCTATAGTAGATATTACAGATATGTTTGCCAATCTTAAATGGCTGACACCAAAGTTTGAAGAAATTTTTGGCAAGGATTCGTTTGCTAAAGAGCACAGTGGCAACTTTTACATAACCGCACAACCACACGATGCACACGTTGATTTGCCTACTGAAGATGAAGAAGAAAACAGATGGTTTGATAATTTGATTCCCTGGAAGAGTGTTATAGTGCCATTGTTCTTAACACACGACACAGCGGCCTGGACAGTATTCTTTGATCAAAGACGTATTGGATATTCAGTTACATTCGACAGAGACTTTTCTGCAAAGCAAGAACACTCGGGATATAGGATCGCTAGAGACTACGAAGGCTTCATTGATAGTAAAGGTGTCGCAATGGATACAGAAAAAGATTACAAAGACTGGACCATAGGCAAATATCCACATATCTCTGAAAACAATTTTAGAGGAATGAGCGAAGAGACTGTGTTAGAACACGTCACAGGAAATTTGTTTGTATTTGATGCTTGCCAGATCCACGCGAGTGTGCTTTATGATCAACAACCTACGCATTGGATCAAGAACGGTATCAACATACAATTCTATAAGGAACACAATGGATAGATCTGAATTTAATAATTTTGTCACTGATTTTTTGGATTGGACAAAAACTGTGATAGAAGAAAAACAACCAAATGGTTGGCCGATATGTCCATATGCTCGTAAGGCAAGATTAGACAATGAAATACAGTTTATTGATGTTAGAGATAATATTGATAGATGTCATACACAGATCAACTTAAAAAAATATATGATTGCAATTTGTTGGCTGGGAGATGAACCCATTTATACGCAGAAGTATATCAATCAAAAATTAGAAGAATTTAACACTGATCCTGCACATAAAAATCTGCTTTTCTTTTTAAGTAACACTGAGTCTGGTGCATTTGCAAAGAACTTTACCAATTGCATATTTGTACAGATCAAGAGTGATATAATGAGCAGAAGAGAGTACTTAAAAACAACAAAATACTACGATAATTGGACTCCTGAGTATTTTAAGTACATAACAGGCGAAAACAAATAAATGACGCTGTATGACGCTAAAAGGACGGTTAAAACAGCATATTATAGGTGAAGTATAGTTATGAATTCAAAGACATTTTGTGTATTACCCTTTATGCATTTAGCCACTAATGCAAGTGGTAATTACCGTGTCTGTTGTAACTCTACTCCTGGTAAAAACCAAATAGTAGACAGCAAAGGTCATTCAATGAATTTGGCCAAGCACAATATAGAAGATGTGTGGAACAGTGACACATACACAACAATTCGTAAACAATTACTGAATAACGAACGACCTGCAATGTGTCAAAGATGCTTTTCAGAAGAAGATGCAGGTGTTAAGTCATCAAGGCAAAGTTTCAACGAAGGTTGGTACAGAGAAGATGTTGACCTAAGTGTGGTACAGGATAAGATTGATGTGCGATACATAGACTTGAGGTTAGGCAACTTATGTAATTTAAAATGCAGAATGTGTAATCCTTATGCAAGTTCAATGTGGGTAAAGGAGTGGAACGAAGTAGTCAACACAGCAGAACTAGTGCCTAATGAAAAGATAGATGAATCTGAAACAAAGCGTCTATCTAAAATGGACTGGTTCGAAAATCCAAAAGTATGGGAGAACATTGCCAAGATAGCAGACAGCATAGAAGAAATATATCTTACTGGAGGCGAACCCACACTAGCAATCAAACAATATGATCTTTTTGAATATCTGCACAAGCACAATCTCAGCAAAAAAATAAGATTGAAGTATAACACGAATTTAACAAACATACCAGACACAATGTTAGAACATTGGAAAAAATTCAAAACAATCAAAATTAATGCTTCGATCGATGCAGTTGGAGAATTAGATAGGTATGTGAGATATCCGTCGGCTTGGCACAAGATAGAGGAAAACTTTCAAAAGTTAAAACAATTAGACAACGTAAGACTTCAAATACATTCTACAATACAAACCTATAATCTACTGGCATTAGATAAACTGTATGAATGGACGGATTCGATTAAATTCACTGATGTATATTTGAACATTTTGAATCACCCTAAATGCTTAAACATAAAAGTTTTACCTAATGAATTAAAACAAGAAGCAATCAAAAGACTTCAGCCTTTTGCTGATAGAACAAAAGTTAAACAAATGATAGATTATATGAAAAGCGAAAATTGGTACGATAGTCTATGGAATGACTTTATGGATTATACAAATACACTTGACAAATCACGTAATGAAAATATTCTAGAAGTAGTGCCAGAGTTTAAGGAATATTGGAATGTCTGATCTTAAAACATCGCAGTATGATTTTAGTGCAATACCTTTTGACGATTTAGTAAGTGTCGGGCAAAGGACTTTATTATACAGAGATATTTTTTCTGTATCTTGGTTGCTTGGTAGATTTTGCAATTACAGATGCTCATACTGTTGGCCATATGCTAGATCCAACACAAAAGATCATAGACCAACAGAACTGTGTTTAAAAACAATTGATGAAATAAAAAGACAAGCAAGAGAAAGATCGTTCAATTCTTTCCATTTCAGCCTAAGTGGAGGAGAACCTACTTTCCATCCTGGATATTTGGACATAATGAAACATCTTGCAGATGATGTGGATAATACAAATTATACGTCTGTGCATATGACATCTAATTGCAGTCGACCGTTGAAATGGTTTCAAACATACGTAGAACACGCATCCAAATTCCATAGAGCAAGTATCACAGCAAGTTTGCACGTAGAACACGTTAATTCAAAAGATAAAATGCAAGACTTCGCTGACAAACTTATATTTTGCCAAGAGCACGATGTACAGGTTACTATCAATATGGTCATGGTGCCTGAAGCCTTTGATATGTATTATGACAATGCATTGTTCTTTCATAACCAAGGTATCAACGTAACTTTAAAACCTCAATCAAATTCAACTGCATCTAAAATTGTGGATGGCTATACACCCGAGCAAGTTAAATTATTGCACAATGGAATGCCACAAAGAGCATTCACGGAAGTAAAAAACAAATTTGTCAAAAGACCTAAACCAAAATTTCCAATGATAAGTGAACATCAAACCACTGAACAAAAAAGTGTGCCACAACATTTCCAGGTTGAGTTCCAAGATTCGACAGGTAAGAAATGGTATATGGATCAAGCAGAAAGATTTAATGCATTTAACTTCAATAAGTTTGAGGGTTGGGAATGTTCTTCGGGATATAGATCGATCATCATTAGAGAACCAGATGGTTCCATTAAAAGATCATATAGTTGTGCTGATGTGCCTCTAGGAAATATTGAAACAGGCTTCCAATTATTTGATAAGCCTATGCCTTGTATGACAAAAAGTTGTGTAAGTTCTGCGGATAGCAAAATACCCAAAAGAAAAGTAGGGTACAACGTTCCGCTATACCCTACTAGATAAATTAATTTTCTTCTACTTCGTCTTGTTCTGGATCTGTTTCAGTGACCTTGCATTTGGACTTAATGCATTCTTCTTTTAGAGCCTGTAGATCTATTTGACCAGACTCTATTTCTCTCATTGCAATTACCCCAGTAGAAGGTTCTTTGTATTCTTCTGCCGGAAGTACTCTTTCATTAAGGGGTAATTTTCTAACTTTCTTGGCTCTGTAGGCGGCCAATAAAATCATTTCGTATTTCGAATCGATACCCTGCTCTTCACAGACTTTAAGTACGTCTTGAGCAAACACTCTTGCCATACTATTAGTTCAATGTCTCTTTAGTTGCTTTTTTTGGTCGACCTTTTTTTGGTCTCAAAGACTCATCCAGTTTATATGCTGACTCTTTTAGTTCATCAACTTGTGCCTGAAGTCTTTCTGCTCTCATTAGCATATTTTGTGCTTCAGTTTTTTGCTGATCACCATCTGGTAAACTTGCTGGATCTTTCATTGCTAAATCATCTACAGTGGTACCTCTTTGATTTGCAATTTCCATATTCAATTGATCCAGTGCGATAGTGTTATTGTTCGTTGGAGTCATTATAACATTGTAAGTTGGTTGTTTGATTAGCATACTTTTTGTGTGCAAGTATTCTAATACACTAACACCTTGTACTGATTGACTGACTTCCTCTCCTGCTTGATCCACCATTGAATCAACCGGCATCTTTTTTCTGCCAAGCAAGTCACCAAAATCAAATGCGTCTTGTCCATCTTTAGATTCCAATGCTGGAATAATTTGATCTGCTTCAAATGGTCTTAAAGCATCTCTATCTATAACAAGAGCATTCTCTGAGTCGCCTGGTATTGTTTTGTACACAACAATAACCTTGGCATTACTTTTTTTCAAAAACCCTATGTGTTTCATTTTGTTCCTTTACTTCTTGTCAGTCTTTTGTTCTTCTTCTTTTTTTGCATCAGCAGGTGCATCGCCGGTTGTGGCTTGTGCTTCTGCTTGTGCTTTGGCATCGATTGCCTTAACAAAAGTATCTAACTTTTCGAATGCTTCACCTACGCCTTTTAGTTCAGCACCTCTGAATGCTCCACGTGATGAAGCAACATCGATTATTGTTCTTAAATTTCTTAAATCAGCAACAGTTAAAGAAGTTCCTGCATCTGGGTTACCTGCATCTGCTGGTGCTCCAGTTGGCGCCTCTGCGGGTGCTTCTGTTTTTGCTGTATCTTGTTTTTTGTCTTCCGGCATTTTATTATTCTCCTAATTTGATTAATCAATAATATACGTATATTATACTTATATATGGAGAATTGATCAACCGTAATAAACGGTTTGGCCGAAAGGTGGTTTTACTCTATCATTGGTATGTATTACCCAAAGAGTTTCACAGTAGTCTGAATCACCCCATTGATCCCAAGTTTCACCATCAGTGAAACAAACCAAAAGTTGTGGTTTTACATCATTTTCCTGCATCCATCTCCAGTTTACTCCAATGTCTGTGCCACCATAACCAGCGGGTTTGTAATTAACAATTTCTTTGCCATCCCAAGTTTCGAATGTTTCGGGACTGTGAACTTCAGTGTCGAAACACCAAATTTTAATTTTGTAATCATCAAACTCTTCTGCAATACCATTTATCTCACCCAAAAAGTCTTGCAACATTTTTTCTGAAATTGATCCTGATGTGTCAATGCTTACACAAATATCTAGTTCATTTTGTACATCCAAACCTGGTAATACTGCATTTGTTGAGTACATTTTTCTGGATGGTCTCATCCAAGTGTAGTTGTTTTTAATCTGAGATCGGATGGTTTGTCTTAGCATTGATCTCCAATCCAACTTAGGAGATGTTATATCATTTATCAATCTTTCTAATCCTTTGGGCACATTACCAGCACCTGAAGCCTGAGCCGCCTTGGCAGATTGCAATAAAGAGTTTTTTATTTCATCTTTCAAAGCATTCTTTTCTGCGTCAGTCATTTTAGGAATAGGAATACTTGTTGTGCCACCATCTTTGTTAGGAACTTTTATTTCACCTTTGTCTAAGTCTATGTGTACATCTAAAGTTTTTAATTGTTTTTGATAGTCCGAAAGTTGGTCGAATATCTGTTCTGAACTTAATCCTCTGTATTGTTCGTCAAGTAATGGAGCATCATTTCCTGTAGGAGTTTCACCTATACCTTCATCTACAAGTATTTGATTGATTGCATAATCACAAGCAACGTTCCAAGCCTGAGGATCTCTGTCTCCTCTTCTTAGCATATGTTCAAATGCAACGTGTAGAACTTCGTGAGCAAGTAAGAACTCTGTTTGTTTAGGATTTAGTCTTTCGATGAACTCTGGTGCATACCATAAGTGTCTACCATCAGTGGCCGCGGTGCCTATTTCTGGTTTCTCGATTAGTTTTAATCTAGTAGCCATATTGCCAAAGAATGGTTTCTTCAGCAATAATGCAATTCTGGCTGTTACTATTTTTTCTTCTATTGCGGATCTCATTATTGCTCCATACTCGCTACAACGTATTTGCCAAACTTTTGATGAAACTTGTTAAAAGATTTCAATTTGCTTGGCTTCATCGGAAGTTTGTATGTTGATAAAGCAATCTTGGCACCCATCACTGTAAGTTCAGTGTCAAAGTTATCCATCATAAAGTTTAAGAAGTTGTCTGCCATTGCGTCAAACTTTTTATCTTTAGCATCACTGGCCTCTTTAAGTTCATAACATAAACTCACTGCCAATGAATATTGACCTGATACTTCAGTTTTCTTCATTGTTTTTTCTTTGCCGGATAGTATGTCAGTAGGGTTAGGAAGGTCAGCCGCAATTTTACGATGAGCCATAAATTTGATGGCTGTACCTTCCCCTACTGCACCTGCAACAAGATCTGTGAGAGTATTGTCCGGCAGGTGTTCTGTTAATAATTGACTCACAAAAGACCAAGTTCTAGGAGTTGCAAACGCCTTGCTTGATCCCTTAGGGTCAAAGTCATATAAGTCTTGTTTCGCAAATGTGCAATAACCAACTACATCAGAATGTATGTTATTGATAGTTGCCCATTCAAACCAATCCTCAAAATCAACTTTCATTTCTAAGTGAACGAATCTGTTTGATAATGGAGCCGGCATTCTGAAAGTGACACCTCTGTCAGTTTCTCTATTACCAGCCGCCACAATAGACACACCTTCAGGCAATCTGTATGCACCAACTTGTCTATTAAGTATCAACTGATATGCCGCCGCCTGTACAGCCGGAGGTGCCGCATTTATTTCGTCCAAGAACAATATTGCATTGCTCTTAGCATCACTTGGCAACTCGATAGGCGGTGCCCATTCCATTGAGTTTGATTTAGAATTGTAAAAAGGAATACCTTTTATATCTGTAGGCTCCCATAAAGGAAGTCTGATATCAATCACTTCACGTGATTGTTCGTCTCCAATCTGTTTAACAATATCGGACTTACCAATACCTGGTGCACCCCATATCATTACTGGTCTTTGCAATTTGATACAATGCTCCAAAGCATTGATTGTTTGTTTAGGACCAACTTGTCTTGTTGTTTCTATTGTTTGTGATTTGCTCATCTTATACTCTCCTTGTTTATAATATACATTATAAAACCATATAAAATAGTGTCAACCACAGAAAAATGCCATAAAATAAGGATTTTTGTAAAAAAAGAAGCACATATCTTGACGCACAGTGGTGTTTTACTGGCCAGGCTTGGTGTTTGTACCCAGTGAATTATGTGGAAAATGAGTCTAGATCGCCATCAAGCAGTTGTAGGACAACCGCAGGTTTTTCTGCATACAAGGTTACATACTGTCGTTTCTGACCCAAATAATATGGAGCAGGACAATTACGGTCTAAGTTTAACATCGCTCTCATTGTGATAGGTTTGTTTAGTTTTATTTTATATGATTGGAACTTGGCGTATTTCAAAAGACTGTTTCCCTTGTAGGTCAAATTGAAATGTGAACTGTCTGACACAAATGATTTGAACATCATCTTAACAATCTTATCAATCGGAAGGTCCAAATCACACTGTTGTTTGATCAATTGTGCTAGGGTTGATTTAGTGAGTTTCATCTGTAATCTTCTTGCCAGTGGTTAATTCATATACGGCGAAATCATTAACTTTGAACATTGCATTTAATTTTTGTGCAAGATTGAATGCGTGTCCAGGATTTGAAAAGGACACCTTTTTGTATTTCGGCCCTGGATAATTTGATACTAATGATGAAGATTTAAGATTGATTGGTTTTCCTTGATAGAACACTGCCCAAATGGCATGGCTCTCTAAGATTTCTTCAGATTTGAAGTTCTTCTTGTTACTGTATTGCAGTAATACTTTTGGTTTTGGTCTACTCATATTATATGAGTATTTATTTCCGATTTTGAGATTATATGGTAAAATTATTGGATGTATCGGAAGCAAAATGCTTTTTAAGGTCTTCGTACGAGCCAATCAGTTTTCCATCTAACACAATCTGTGGAACTGTTCGTGCGTTCGGAACTGCTTCTAACAACTGCTCTCGTGTAAAGTTTACTCCCACAACTTTTTCTTCAAATTGTATACCTTTTGACTTTAATAAGTTCTTTGCCATATCACAGTATGGACATATTTCTTTGCTATAGACTATATTCATTTAAATGCTCCTCCATCCATATTTACATCAGACACGTCATTATTTTGCACAGGTTTGGATTGCAATTCTACTAGGGTCAATAGCAAACTGGTAAGGGAATTTCTAAGCCTTTTGGCTGTCTCTATGTTCACAACCACTTCCTTTTGTCGTGAGTTGTCTGCTCTATTGATATCTTCTATAAAGTTTTTTAAATGTAGAGTGTTATCAATTTTTGTTGACATTTGAAAATGCTTGCCTTTGTTCCATAACAGTTTTGAATGGACCTTTGAATTCATTGCTAGACAAAGTTGAAAGTTTTGGACAAAATCCTTTCACCCATCCTTTTGGAAAATGCACAAGATAATATCCTGCCGCATACATATTTGAACTGTTTGCTGATTTTGAGTACAATGGAATTTTATGTTTTACATCCAACACCGCATTGTATGGAGTGTGTTTGGTTGGATATCCATAAACTTCTAATTTAATTTGTTTTGTGTCAGCAGTTTTTTCTACTTCTTTAAAGATATTGAATTGTTTTTCTATTTCTGCTTTAGTAAATTGTCCAATACTCGAATCAGTACCTGTAACAATAAAGTTATCGTCGTCTTGTTTTTGGATTGTGCCTACTCTAATACCGTTTTGTTCGATTACCCAAAATCGATTAGGCAACAACGGCTTCGTCTTTATTGAATCTGGCGTTGAAAGGTTCTGCATAAAATTTAACATTGTCTCTTATCCTTATTAAATCGTGTTTACTACAAAATTTTAACAGATGAATGCCAACGTTTGCAACCTCTTTTTGCATATTAGTTGTTTGATTTATTGTGTCAAATATTTTGTCTTTGATATCTTGTGGTTGTTTAGTTAAGTCGATTAATTTTTGATTGGTTGAATATTCATCTCGAACAATTCTTTCTTTTCCGTTATGATCAACCCATCTGCTTAACATAAGATTGTTCCAATTGAATCCTTGATTTTCTCTATCTTTAAATGCTTCTTCAAGTTTTGCTTTACGCACTTTAGGAAAGGCCGAAAACACATTGTCTGAACTGTCGCCTCTGATACACTTTTCAAACAATAGCCATTGTGGATTGGGTGGCAACTTAGGTTCCTTAGTTTTTTTGTCTATCACAGTGTTGTTCTTTTCATCAAAGAAGCCGTCAATGTTTGCAAATATATCAGTGATACCGTTGTACTGTGATATATTCTTGGATAATAGTTGATAGAAGTCTGTGTCTGAACTGACAATAATATGATTGTCATCTGGATGTGCCTGTGTCCAACCTGCAATAAGATCATCTGCTTCTAATTCATCGTGTTGCAATACTGTGCAATTAGTTTTTTCTGTGACGAAGTTTTTGAATTCATCGAAAGTTTTCCAAAATAATTCATCTGCTT
>Ga0163109_10003715_pt1 | contig 11671 bp, 11 predicted proteins | sample CRUFie1St13metaG_FD_108704 | JGI IMG/M metagenome (GOLD analysis project Ga0163109, IMG submission 108704) | Marine microbial communities from the Costa Rica Dome - CRUD Field 142mm St13 metaG | ecosystem: Environmental > Aquatic > Marine > Oceanic > Photic zone | place: Costa Rica: the Eastern... | reverse complement strand
GACTGGCGGCTGCAGGTGTGGATGGCCGACGCCGCCCGCCTTGAACCCCACCCCGCCCACGCGCATCTGGAGATGACCCGCGACTGGATGGATCACGTGCAGCCCGGGCGCGGGCTGATCACGCACATGTCCGAGGGGCTGGACTACGCACAGACTCTCGCCGACACGCAGGATTTCGTGGAACCCGCCTACGACGGGCTAGTGCTGGAGATCGGCAAGTGAGCCGCCTTGTCTCACTGACCCGAGCGCTGGAGCAGGCAGGCTTCGCCGTCCTCGACACGCTGGAAACCGACGCGGGCCTCGAGCTGGCCGTCGGCAGCGCCGGACAGCCGTTCTGGGACGCCGTGTCAGCGAGCCCGGAATGGGCAGCCGTCCCCGACCACCCCGTGGACGCCTTCACCCGCCGGGCGATCACGGACGTTCTGGCCGCCGAGGGCACGGCAGGGACGGATGCAGCGGCGCAGGTCACCTTCGTCTTTGATGCCGATGCACCGAACTTCGTAGTGCTGTGGACCCAGCGCTTTCCCCGGATCGCGCAGTCGGATCTGGGCCTGATGATCCACCCCGAGTACGGGCTGTGGATGGCAGCGCGGGCCCATATCCTGTTGCCCGGTTACCGGGAAATATCAGCAGATACCGATTCTGCTAAGGGACTGAAACAACAGCCTCATTTCGACCCCTGCGCCTCGTGTTCGGGCAAACCCTGCCTCTCCGCCTGTCCGGTGGGCGCGTTTTCGGCCCCAAAAACATTTGAATATCAAGCTTGCGCAGCCCATTTGTTAAGCAATCCAGCATGTTTTTCGGCTGGATGTGACGCAAGAGCCGCTTGTCCCTATGGACAGAGTTGGCAACTGCCCCCGGATCAAGCACACTACCATCAAAGTCGCTTTAGGAGTGCGTTTCACACGGATTCTTAAGGCAAAATAACTGATTCGGATGGTGGTCTTGTTTCCTAAGCCCGTGCTGCTGGTAACGCATTCGGTGCGCATACCCCGGGACTATATCTCGGGCCTGCTGCGCGCCCGCGGCTATCCGACGATCTGGGTGCGGCCCTTTATGGGCCAGCCCCTGCCTTCGCCAGACCCCGAAGCCTTCAGCGGCGCTGTGTTCTACGGCGGGCCTCAATTGCTCACCGAAATCGACGCCGATCCTTTCTTGCAGGACGAGATCAACTGGGTCCGGGCCTTCGTGGAGGGCGGTGGACGGTACCTCGGGCTGTGCTTGGGCGGGCAGATCCTCGCCAAGGCCTTCGGCGGCGATGTCTACGACCACAAGGATGACGTGCACGAACGCGGTTACTACCGCCTCGATCCGACCCCCGCAGGGGTCGAAGCGGGCCTGTTCAGCAAGAACTCGATGCAGGTCTATCACTGGCACCGACAGGGGATCGAGCTGCCCGACGGCGTGAGGTCTTTCGCGGCCTCCGAACACTTCCCCAATCAGGCCTTCAAGATCACCGATATCGCGCTGGGCACCCAGTTCCACCCGGAGATCACAGACGCGATGATCGAGACCTGGACCACGCTGGCCGAACCCGACCCGGCGCCGATCCCGGGTGCACGCTGCCGGTCCTCGCACCGCCGCGACTTTGCCGAACACCACAGCGAGGTCCAGCTTTGGGCCAAGGCCATGCTCGATGATCTGGGTTTCCGCAGCCACACCACCGCCGCCAGCGCGGCCGGCTGACGCGCCTGAAGCCAGACGCTGCAGCCAGAAGCTGAAACCAGACGCTGAAACCAGACGCTGAAACCAGACGCTGAAACCTGAAGCTGAAACCTGTGCCGAAACCCGGGGCGAGGCGCGCAAGGCTGATCGACGTGGCCTTTGGCTGAAAATCCGCCTATGACCTGTGCCGAACCCGTGAGCTGGCTGGAAGAGGCGCATCACCATGGAAATCCCGGTCTGGCAGTTTGTCCGCATCATGGTCGCCTGTGAACGGCGTCCGAACTCACGGCTGCTCGCCGCCAATGCTGACTCGTGGGCAGAGCTCGACGAAGCGCTGACCGGACTGGCGCAGTCGGATTTCGATGCCTACTCCAACCTGATGATGCACACCGACGTGCATATCGAAGCCCCGAATAAGATCGAATTGCGTCGCGTGCTCGACAGCCTGCTGCGCGATCTCAAACTCGCTAAGCGCCGCACCCGGGCAGGCTCGTCCGAGCGCACCGATCTGGAGTTCGAGATCAGCGAACTGCAGGCGTTGTTGGATAAGTTGGGAGGACGGGTCAGTGACGAAGAGCGAGACGGCGGCAAGCCGCGCGGCGGGTCCGGTGGACCACGCCCACCCAGAAGCGGCCGTGGGCCCGGCCGAGGGAGGACGCCCGACAAGGGTCGCGACTGATACGCTGACCGGCGGCTGTGCCTGCGGCGGCACCCGCTGGCGGGTCGAAGCGGGAACGGCGATGGCGGCGCTGGTCGCCTGCCACTGCCGCCAGTGCAACCAGATGAGCAGCCATCTGCTGGCCGCCACCAGCGTGGCGGAAACCGGGCTGACATGGACGCGGGAAGAAACCCTGACGTGGTACCAGAGTTCGGACTTTGCCGAGCGCGGGTTTTGCCGGGCCTGCGGGTGCAATATCTCGTGGCGGCTGTCTGACATAGAGGCGAGGGAAACGGTTGCCCTGATGGCCGGCAGTTTTGACGACCAGAGCGGCCTGAGGCTGGAGCGGCATATCTTTGTCGATCACAAGCCGACTTACTACGAAATCACGGACGGCCTGCCGCAGTTCCCCGACAGCGACTAGGGCTGAGAAGCGGCCGGATCGGCGGGTGTTTCTTCGGCGGTCGCGCGCTCTGTATCATCATCAGCGGAGGCGGAAGCGCCGGGCCGGGTCACCACCAGCACGCCTGCGGTGACAAGAATGGCCATCCCCAGCAGGCTGAAACCGTCGAGGACCTCACCGAGAAAGACGAAACCGATCACCCCGGCGTAGATCAGGTAGGAATATTCCAGCGTGGCGACGAGGACGGTGCGCCCGACCTGATAGGCCAGCGCCAGCAGCACGGTGATGCCGCAGACCAGCACCGCCATGACCACGATCGCCGCCCAGTCCTGCCCCGCCATTGGCGCCCAGGGGCGCAGCATAAAGGGTGAATGCTCGACCCAGGCGGCGGGTGGCGGGGCGAAGTTCAGCCCGAGCACCAGCAGGCCGCTGAGGACCATCAGGATCAGGTTGAGCGACAGCGCAACGCCGAGCGTGTTGCTCTGCCGGAGCTTGGCGCGGGTCAGCACGGCGGCGAAGGAGTAGCACAGCCCGGCGATGACCGGCAGGAAGATCGCCGGGTGGAACACGCTGGTGCCCGGGCGGGACACCACCATCACGCCGATAAATCCCAGCGCCACGCCCAGCCAACCGCGCAGACCGACCCGGTCTTTCAGAAACAGCGCCGCCATCAGCGCGGTGAAGATGGGCGCGATGAAGAAGGCGGCGCCCATCACGGCGAGCTTCAGGTAGGGAAAGCTCATGTACATGAACAGGTACATGAGCACGATCAGCACGGAGCGCAGGCTCACCCAAGGGTCGCACAGGGCCGCCCAGGCCGAACGCAGGCGCCAATTGCGCGCGGGCAGGAGGGCGGCAAGGCCGACCAGCAGCGCGAGGGCAAAGGGTGCGCGGGTCAGAAACAGCTGCCACAGGCCGAAGTCGCCCATGAAGGCCTTTATCATCGCATCGGCGATGGTCATCAGCAGCACGGCGGTCAGGATGATGGCCGCGGCGCCCAGGTCCCTGTTCAAATCGGATGCCTCCCCGGATGCATCAATGGCTGTTTCACGGACGACCCGTCACAGCCCGATGCTCAAGGCTGAAGTGAGCCGGTCAGGAACCGCCAACCTCGGGCAGCAACCCCAGAATATCCGTCAGCAGCGCCAGCGCTGAAACCCCGATCATCACCGCCGTCAATCGCTTGAAAAAGGCCGTGCTGACCCGTCCGACAATCAACTGACCGCACACTACACCAGCGACGGTGATCAGTGTCCCGATCCCCAGAGTGTAGAGCGGTCGGTCAGGAATGGCCTGGGTCAAAAACGTCAACTCTTGACCGAGCACGAAGGCGAGGCCTCCAAAAATCACGCGGACGACCGAAACCGAAAGAAAAATGATGGCGAAGACACCGACGAAGGCCTCCTGCGGCAGGCGCAGGGTATTGTAGTGCACCACCAGCGGTGGACCGGGGATATTGACCGTTGCCTGCAGCACCCCGGCGAGGGTGCCGGCAACCCGACCGTCTGCGGTCCAGCCAACCCCGCGGGTCGCCAGATGGGGCCAGAACACGGAAATGAAGGCCTGAACACAGATCACCACGGCGAGCAGCTTGAAGGCCACCGCTGGCGCCATGAACAGCGCGCCCAGTCCAGCGATCAGGCCGATCAACAGCCACGGCGTGACCGGCCAGAAGGCGTGCCAGGGGATGCTGTGCCGGGTGAAAAAAGCAGTGGGCGCGGAGTTGGCTGTCCCCCAGAAGGCCATGAGGAAGGCGACTTCAATCGGGCTGAAATAGGTCATGGCCACCGGGGCTGCGATCAGCCCGTAGCCGAAGCCCGCCAGCCGCTGCACAAAGGCAGCCATGAACACAGCAGCCAGTACGATGAAAAAACCCAACTCCATGGGCAGAGGTTCCGCCCTGCGCGATCAAACTCAAAACGGTATTCTTGGTTTGCTGCCCTGCACGCTTGCGCTTTGGGGCTGGCGGCTTAGTTTGAGGGCAAGTTGTCACACCACTCAGTCCAGGCCGTTGTTCCGCAGGGTTCACGGGCTGCGGCGATCCAGGAAGGAAACACCATGACGCCTGCGTCCATGCCCTCAATTTCCCTCAGTGCAGTCCCGGAGACCTACGCGGGCGCCCTCGCCTTCACCGTCGTCGAGGACAAGGCCTGGAGTGGCCAGCTGGCCGAGGCCGACAAGGCCAGTGGCGGTGTGCTTCGCCGGGCTGCGGACGCCGCGCGGTTCAAGGGCGAGAAGGGAAAGATCCAGCTGGTGCTGGGGGCGGGCGAAGGCCTGCCTGCGCGGATCGTGCTGTGCGGCATGGGCAAGGACAGCCCGAGCCTGCTCGACCTCAACCGAGCCGGGGCTCAAATCCTGGCTACGGTGGCGACCTCCGGCGACGAAAGCCTGAGCATCCTGCCCCACGACGGCAGCGCGGCGACGGCGGCTTTGCTGGTCGAAGGTGCGGCGATGCGCTCCTACCGCTTCGACGGCTACCGCACGCGGCTTAAGGACGAGCAGCGCCAGTCGGTGACGGCAATTGTCGGGCTGTGCGACGACCCGGATGGCGGCGCGGATGATCTCGAGCAGGCGGCGGCGCGGCTCGCCGGACACTACCTGGCCCGGGACCTCAAGCACGAGCCTGCGAACGTGCTCTACCCGGTTGCCTTTGCCGAGCGGGTGAAGGCGGAGCTGGAGCCGCTGGGCGTGGAGGTGACGATCATCGATGAGGCCCGCATGGAAAAAGAAGGCTGGGGCTCGTTGCTGGGCGTCAGTCAGGGCTCGGTCCGGGACAGCGTGGTGGTCGCCATGCACTGGAAGGGCGCGAGCGGCGGGGCCCACAAGGACCCGGTCTGCTTCGTCGGCAAGGGCGTGTGCTTCGACACCGGTGGGATTTCGCTCAAGCCTGCGGGCGGCATGGAAGACATGAAGTGGGACATGGGCGGGGCGGCGGCCGTCTCGGGGCTGATGAAGACGCTGGCCGCGCGCAAGGCCAAGGCCAATGTCGTCGGCCTGATCGGACTGGTCGAGAACATGCCGGACGGCAATGCACAGCGCCCGGGTGACATCGTCACTTCGCTGTCTGGTCAGACCATCCAGGTGCTCAACACCGACGCAGAAGGACGGTTGGTGCTGGCGGACGTGCTCTGGCACGCGCAGGAGCAGTACCGGCCGCGTTTCATCGTCGACCTCGCAACCCTGACCGGGGCCATGCTGGTCGCGCTGGGGATGGAGAAAGCGGGGCTGTTCTCCAACGACGACGAACTTGCCGCTCAGATCCATGCGGCCTCTGAGGCGACGGGTGAATACGTCTGGCGCATGCCCATGGGGGAAGAATACAACAAGATGCTGGACAGCAAAGAAGCGGACATGCGCAACATCAGCGCGGGCCGCTGGGGTGGGTCGATTACGGCAGCCTGTTTCCTCGAGCGCTTCATCCAGAAAGATCAGAAGTGGGCCCACATGGACGTTGCTGGCGTGGTCTGGGCGGACAAGGCCAAGCCGATGGTCGGTACCGGGGCCACCGGCTTTGCGGTGCGGTCTCTCAACAAGCTGGTTCAGGACCACTACGAAGGTTGATATTTGGGCTGGGGCGTTGTTCGTTGAAACAAGGTTGCGCTGACCTTGTCTCGACCGCTTCGCGGTCTTCGCCAAGGCGTCGCGCAATTCTTTGCTTTGCGCTCAAAACGCTTCGCTTTGAGCGCGTGGGAGTCTTTCACGCAACCAGTCTCGTTTGCGCTCAAAACGGCTGCGCCTGTGATCGCGCTGGAGCTCATCACGCCAAATGACACTCGAAGTCCTTCGGCAGGATCAGGATCAACTGAAGCGACACTCAAAGTCCTCTGACAGGCTCAGGATGAACTCCACGTGTTGAGTGTAAACGGATAGGTGGCGCGCTCGGGCCTTGGCAGCTTCGCGGCCTTCGGCCCTCCCACGCGCATTTTCATAGAAAATGCGAAAAGACGTCAGGCCGCGTGCAGCGCGGCCTGTCCGTTTGATTGCGCGGGAGAGATTTGTAAGCCGCGAAGCGGCGTCAAATCGAGCCCGCAACCTTGTCCTGATGGTGTGAGCATCTCAGGCAGCATAGACCCACACCTGTCCGTCGGCCCCTGCGAACAGAACCCGGCCTTCCGGCCATTCAACCGCGCCATAGAGGCCCTTGATCGGGCGTTCTGTACTGTCCCTCCACCGACGATCTTCCCATCGCCGTAAAGAATCCGACCCCCGTCGGACAGAGTGAGCGACCTCGGCCCGCCGCTCTGACTGTGCCACTCGATTGGCTTGCGCAGGCCCGCCACAGGATCGACGATCCATGGCCGTCGGTCGAGGCCGAAGGCCAGCAGCCTCGTCTCGTCGTAGGGCGCCAGTGACCAGGCTGCCAGGCCATCCTCAAACAGCGTCGCACCGAAGCGCCCTGTCGCCGGGTCAAAGGCAGCCAGCGCTCCGATATCGCCGGCCTTGGGGCCGGTTTTCGGCGCACCGAACCAGCTGAAGACCTGCCCCTGCCGAGCACCTTGCCCCCCCACTTCTCCCTGCCCCTCCACTTCTTCCTGCCCCTCCGCCTCTCCCTGTTCCCACGCGGAGGGCAGGCGCTGAAGACAGGTAACATTGCGAATGCGCCGCGGCTCTTGTGCTGGCTGACCATCCTGCAAGGGCCAACGATAGAGCGCCCGTTCGTGGCTCTGCGCCAGTACGCCCAGCACCGGATCGTGCCAGCATGCTACGATCGGTTGCTTCGGGCCGCGCAAGCAAAGGACTTCTTCGGCCTCAGGCCAGGACCAGGCGCGCAGGCAACCGTCGCCTCCACCCGTCCAGATCAGCTGATCGTGGTACTGGACCACGTTGACCCCGCCTTCGTGTGCCTGAAACCGGTGGACTTCAAGCAACGCTGCGTCCAACGCGACCACCTCGCCGTTCATCCCGCCAACCAGCAGCACTCCACCGGTCTGCCCACGAGGGACCGAGGCCAGGTTCTGGCCCGCGCCTGTCGACCGACCCGCCGCCGGGGCGCGGTCCCGGCGCAAAGGCAGATCAGGGATCAGGCATAGCCCGAGCGCCCATTTGTCAAAAACGCGCACCGCGCCGATGCGAGAAAGCCCCATACCACCAATCCTCTTTCTGCCTTGATCCGTGGCGCCTGTGGAGCCAGATTGCCCGGAGCGCCGCCGCCCCGCGCTGCGCCGCCAAGGACACCACGGACGCGGCTCGACCGGAACCAGGCTTCACTTCACAAGCGCCTGAAGCAGGGGCGGTCAAACGGCAGTCTGGGGCGGAAGTGGAATAGTTATTCGCTGCCAGCCGACACACAAAGGATTCAAGCCCTAAATGAGGACGCTTACTCATGACCGCAGTTGAACAAACTGGTGGCCGCCGCGGTAGTCGTGGCAGCCGCCGCGCCGCCCGCACCGGTGCCCCCTCCAGCATCGAGCAGCTGGCCGTCATCGACCGCCAACTCGCCGACGTCAACGTCCTCTCCGAGGAGGGTCTGTCGCTGATCGAGGCCAACGCCGAGACCATCCTGCAGGAAATCGGCATCAACATCTCCGAGGACGCCTACGCCATCGACCGATGGCGAGACCAGGGCGCCGATATCACCCTCGCCGAAGGCAAGACAGACACCGCCCGCATCCGCTTCCCCAAGGGCATGGTCCGCGAGCTGTGCAAGACGGCCCCTTCGTCCTTCACCCAGCACGCCCGCAACCCGGCCCGCAACGTTGAAATCGGCGGCAAGCGCACGGTCTTCGCCCCGGTCTACGGCCCGCCGTTTTACCGCTCCTACGACGAGGGCCGCCGCTACGCCACGCTGGCCGACTTCGAAACGCTGGTGAAGCTGACCTACATGTCCCCCGCCCTGCACCACTCGGGCGGGACCATCTGCGAGCCCGTCGACGTGCCGGTGAACAAGCGCCACTTCGACATGGTCTACAGTCACTTGAAGCTCAGCGACAAGCCGATCATGGGCTCGGTCACCGCGCCAGAGCGCGCCCAGGACACGGTCGACATGTGCAAGCTCGTGTTCGGCGCCGACTTCGTGGACCAGAACTGCGTCACCACCAGCCTGATCAACGTCAACTCACCACTGACCTACGATGGCATCATGAACGGCGCGCTGCGGGTCTATGCGGAGAACAATCAGGCTTGCATCGTGTCGCCCTTCCTGATTTCCGGGGCCATGGCGCCTGTATCCCCGGCCGGGGTCATGACCCAGTGTCTGGCCGAAGCTATGACCGGCATCGCCTACGGACAGATGATCCGACCCGGCTCGCCGGTGATTTTCGGCACCTTCGCGGCGTCGATGTCGATGGCTTCAGGCGCGCCAACCTTCGGCACCCCCGAACCGGCGCTGATCACCATGGGCATGGCCCAGCTCGCCCGGCGCATGAACCTGCCCTTCCGCTCAGGTGGCTCGCTCAATGCCTCAAAGGTGCCCGATGCTCAGGCCGCCTACGAGACCATGATGTCGATCCTGCCTGCGGTTGGCGCGGGGGTGAACTTCATGCTGCACTCAGCAGGTTGGCTCGAGGGCGGGCTGGTTTCCTGCCCCGAAAAGCTGGTCATGGACGCCGACCAGCTCGCCATGATCCACATTATGCAGGGGGGCGTGGACCTGTCGGAGAACGGTCAGGCGATGGACGCCATCGCCGAGGTCGGCCCGAGCGGCCACTTCCTGGGCTGCGACCACACCAACCGCAACTACCAGACCGCGTTCTATGAATCCAAGCTGGCCAACTCGGCCTCCTTCGAGCAGTGGGAAATCGAGGGCTCGCAGGACATGTATCAGCGCGCCAATGCACGCTGGAAGCAGATGATCAAGGACTACGACACCCTCGCCCCGGAGATCGATCCGGGCGTGGACGAAGCGCTGACCGCTTACATCCGGCAGCGTAAGGACTCCATGCCCGACGCCCTCTATTGAGGGCCGACGACGGGCGCTGATCCAGCCAGGGTTGCCCCGAGAACGGGCAGCTTTGCTCCGCAACGGGCGCGGCCTGGGGGTCGGCGCGGGTGCATGACCCGAGCCTTGGACCTTGGGCCCGCTTGAGCCCTTGAGCCCTCAGGGCCTCGCTGAGGGACTGCCTCTGAGACTGCCTCTGGGATTGTGCCGCTTCAGTGGCGCGCCGCCGTCGACGCCACCCCGATGTCGACGACAACCCCGACCCCGACCCGGTTCACCCGGTGCATCGATAGCACCGGCCTGACCGGCACCCCTGCTGAAACGACAATGTCGCGCCAGACGCGGCTGTGAGAGTCTGCTGTCCATGTTCCAAGACCTTGCCACCCACCCGCTGGTCGCCGGTGCCGTCTATTCCTTTATCGCGGCCATGACCCCCGGACCCAATAATCTGATGCTGCTGTCGTCGGGCATGACCTTCGGGCTGCGGCGGACCCTGCCGCACATGTTCGGGGTGGCCGGCGGGTTTCTGGTGCTGATGACGGTGGTGATCGTGGGCGTCGGCGCGCTTCTCAACGCTGTGCCGACCGTGCGCTGGGGGCTGCTGATCGCGGGCAGCAGCTTCATGGCTTACCTCGCCTATCGGACCATGACCGCGTCGACCGACCTCGAACACAAGAAGGCTTCAAGGCCGCTGACCTTTCTCGAGGCCTCAGCGTTTCAGGCGATCAACCCTAAGGGCTGGGGCTATGCCCTGTCCTATACGGCGATGATCGCCGGGCTGTCGGAGACTGGTGAAATCGGCTGGATGCTGGGGATCGGTGCCGTCGCCGTGTCGCTGTCGCCGAGCGCGTTCTCGTCCCTGACGTGGGTCAGCCTGGGGCAGCTGATGTCACGGTTGATCGACAACCCGCGGCGGATCCGGGTGATCAACGTGGCGCTGGGGCTGAGCCTGTTCCTGATGATCCCGCTGATGTTCCTCAGCGAGTTGCAAGACATTCTGGGTCTGGCCGACTGAACCTGCGTCCCGGGGCGCGTCCGAGCGGCACCGCCTGCCCGAATCCCGGCGCCCTTAGAAGCTGGCTCGCTGCTCGAGGCCGTAGCGATCCCCGCTGATGATGCGCGCTACGGTGTAGCTGCAGTCCCCCAGCGGGTTCAGCTGCATGCAGATTTTCAGGGTGCTGCCAAAGCTGACGATGTAGCCACAGCGGCTGCCAAAGGCAGAGCGAACGCAGCGGCGGTCGGCCTGGTCGTCGATGAACCACTGCAGGCGTTCGACCAGCCCGTCGCGTTCTGTAAACCGCTCGCCACCGACCTTGTAATAGGTGGTGGAGACGACTGCACTGTTGTCAAAATCGATGATCCAGGTCTTGTCCTCGGTCAACTCCCGGATCTGCTCGGCGGTGAGGGTGCGGACAATAACTTCCTGCTCGGGTGCGTTCAGCGCCGCAGCATGTCCACCGACGCCAATCAGCGGCAGGATCGCGACCAGCGCCAGGCCGAGCCTCTGCCCGAGAAGACCCGCGAGAGCTCTTCCAGGCGCAAACGCAAGTCCGAGCGCTGGTCTGAATGTCCTAAGCCAAGCTCCGAGGAGGCTGGTGAACAAACAGGTACCGGTGCGGTTGATGATAATGGCCATAGCCCAGAGCTTAGGCAATTCTGGCCGAACGACAAGACTGGGAAGGGCGGGGGTGACACTTTGTGATCAGCCGGGGGCCGATAGGCTGAGGAGCGATGGGCTGAGGACCGATGGGCTGGGGATCGGTGGGCTGGGGATCGGTGGGCCGGAGATCGGTGGGCCGGAGATCGATGGGCCGGACATCGGTGAGAAAGGGCCGCCGCGAAAGCGGGACACTCACCCCGGTAACGGGACACAAGGTCGGAGCGCATCATAGATGAATTGATTGCGCCGACTTGCCCCCTGCCGCGCGTCGCGCGGCGGGGCCAAGCGTCGCGCATTTAACCTTTGCGCTCAAAACGCTTCGCTGTGAGCGCGTTGGAGCTCTTCACCCCAGCAACACATCTCGCAGTTCTTTCAATCAAGGCAGAAGGTCAGAGTGATCTGACCTTC
>Ga0163109_10003714_pt1 | contig 11674 bp, 18 predicted proteins | sample CRUFie1St13metaG_FD_108704 | JGI IMG/M metagenome (GOLD analysis project Ga0163109, IMG submission 108704) | Marine microbial communities from the Costa Rica Dome - CRUD Field 142mm St13 metaG | ecosystem: Environmental > Aquatic > Marine > Oceanic > Photic zone | place: Costa Rica: the Eastern... | reverse complement strand
AATACCTATTGTGGTGTAATTTATGATGTAAAGGAATGGAGAACATCTTGGAGAGGAACCAAAGTTCCTGTGATAGGACAATGTCAGTTCAGTTGGTTTTGTGACGGTAAGTCAGACGAACCTAAAGATTCAAAGACATGGATAAAGTCTGTACAAGTTGCAAACAACTTTATGATGAATGAACACCCCGATATCACTGAGGGTGCAATGTGGTATCATGCATACTATATCAATCCATACTGGGCAAAACATTTGAATGAGACAGTACAAATCAACGCACATATATTTTACAAGTAATGGGTTATCTTAACTTAACAAGTTCTATTAGATATGGGCCTCATGGTAAAAGAAGAAAGACCAAGGCATTCACTAAGAAGTCAAAGAAACAGAAGTATCTAGAAATGATAGAACAACAACAAAAGGTTTTTGACCGTGTGGTCAGAGAAGTATCTGAGACAGAGAAGATTCCTTCTGCATTACTCAAAGGTGGTGGCGGTGGTCAGAAAAACCTTGAGTGGGAAAAGGAGAAACTAAAGATATCTTCTCAGTACACTATTGCACCAGCATACAACAAAGGTGCATATCAAGTCATTGGAAAAAACAATATAAAAGATATAGGAAAATGAGTCAACCTCAACAACAACAAAAGGTTCCTAGTAAAAAGGAGCTAGAGAAAAAGAAAAGACAAGCTCAAGATAGAAGAAATGGTTGAACTTGCAAAACTAGATAACGGAGAAGAGGTCTACGGAACTTACGAAGAAGTAGAATCTTATGCAGAAGAGAATGATACATGTGTTGTAAGATATTACGACCATGTAAATCCTTCTACTGTTTATAACAAATTCAAGTGGGTTGGACAAGGATTGTCAGACCCGTTTGCAGTCTCGGTTCCTTTCAATTACAGAGAGGGAAGAACAAAAGGAAACTTCAACACTCGTGGTGTTGACCAAGACAAATTTTAAACCATATTGACTATATTAACAAGGAGTGATAGAATAGTATTATGAATTATCGAAATAATATCTTTCAACGGTTCACTATGTGGGTTGTTGATTGTTGGAGAGTGGTAATGGACGCAAGGTTCAATCCACTTAAACATATACCCGACCCAAGTCTACAAATGTATTTTACATTAGTCTTGTTTGTAATGTGGTCTGTATACTTTGGATTCGTTGCAAGTTATTACATGGGTTGGTTAGGTTATGATATCGTTATGAGTATCATAGTTCACATGGCTGTAATAATCCCTGTTGGATTTACAAATGCAATATTCATGGACGCTGAAAGAGAGAATGCACCATGGTTATACAAGTGGAAACTCAATAGAGATTTAGACCAACAAGATATCAATCTTAAAAAGTCTAACTATGAGAAAAGAATCAAGTGGGATATTGACAGAGAAGCATGAACATTTTTTACTTACATAAAGACCCAGTAGAATCTGCAAAGTTGCATTGTGACAAACATGTATGCAAGATGATTATCGAGTATGCACAAATGCTTTCTACTGCACATAGAATGTTAGACGGTACAGAATACATTAGTCAAACACTAGGTGGTCGTAGAATCAAAAGGTGGAAACACCCTAACTCAAATATGGAAGGAGTCTTGTACAAGGCTTCCCACATAAATCACCCCAGTGCAAAATGGGTAAGAGAAAATGCAATCCAATATCAATTTATGTATGATATGTTTGTTGCATTATGTGACGAGTACACATTCAGATATGGTAAAGTACACATGACTGATTCTAAACTCAGAGAGATATTAAATGAGATTCCTCGAAACATGGAACTAGGTGAGTGGAGAGAACCACCACAAGCTATGCCTGACGATGTCAAAACAGAATCAAGTCTTGAAGCGTATCATAAATACTATCAAGTTTACAAGAGTAGATTTGCAGTATGGACGGATAGACCCGTTCCTGCTTTCATGGAACAATATGCCTAATTACGATTTCTTAAATAAAGAGACTGGTGACATTAAAGAATATACAATGTCATATAAAGACCTTGACGAGTTCAAGAAAAACAATCCCCACTTATCACAATTGATATCTGCACCTAAGATTGTAGGTGGACACGGTGACCGTGTAAAGGTTGACGGTGGATTCAAAGATGTATTGAATAAGATTGGAGACGCACACCCAGGCTCAGAAGTTCATGCAAGACATGGAAGTAAAGATATCAAAAGAGAGAAGTCTGTACAGACAATCAAAAAGCATATGGACATACAATCCAAAAAGAAGTAAAATATAATTATGACTAAAGTGAGAACCACATTACTAGATATTCCCGAGTTGGAAAATCTAGATTTAAAGACAGAGACAAGAGACGGTAAAAGACATTACATTGATTCAGAAGGTAATGCATATCCAAGTGTCACAACTGTATGTGGTTTGAAGACTAAAGAACAAATCAAACTATGGAGACAACGAGTCGGTGAAGAAACTGCAAACAAAGTCTCCACTATGGCTGCACGAAGAGGAACTCAATTCCACCAACATGTCGAAGACTATCTTAGGAAGGAAAAGGAGTTCATAGAGTTTGAGAACATTCTACAAGAAGGAATGTTTCGTGCTATAAGACCAATACTGGACGAGATAGTTCCTCTTGCATTAGAGGCTCCTATGTATTCTACTAATCTTAAAATGGCAGGACGAGTAGATTGTGTCGGTATGTTTGAAGGTAATCTTGCAATCATTGATTTCAAATCAAGTGCAAAGATGAAGGAGGCTCACATGGCAGAACCTTGGTTCTTACAAATGACTGCATATGCAATCATGGTTGAAGAACTAACAGGACATGAGATAGAAGAATGCATGGCTCTTGTAGCAGTAGAAGGTGCAAACTCTTTTCAAGTATTCGTATGTGACCCAAAAGATTATGTTGAAGAGTTATACTCTTTGAGAAAACAATATGAAAATTTGTATGGAATTTGAAATGATAACAAGAAAAGAATTTAGTGAACAAGTCGAAAAATTGGTTGCCAGAGGAAAAGGTAATACAGACATAATGTCAGCAATAATAAAAGTATGTGAACTTAATAAGGTTGAACCCGAGAGTGCAAAGAGATTAATCTCTACACCACTCAAGGAAAAGTTGCAAGCTGAAGCAGAACAACTCAACATGATTAATAGACATACACGAAGTCAATCAACTTTGATTGGTTTCTTTACGGAGAAAAAATAATGCAAGTAGGTGATACAGTCACAGTAGTGACAATTAGTGGAGAGTATGTTGGTGAACTTGAATCTCAAGAAGATTTAAAGGTGACTTTAAGTAAACCAAGAATGGTAGTTCAAACTGAAAAGGGTATGGGTTTTGCCCATGGTGTAGCAGTGACGGGTAAAGAGAATCCCGAGACTGTGACCTTTATGAATCCTGTATACATTATTCCAACTAACGAACAAGTATGCAAAGCATGGGTTGAAGCCACCACTAACATTCAGTTAGTGAAGTAATGACAAGTCGTGAAGGATATGATGCATACACACTTTATCTTGGTATAAAGCTACACTTCTATTCTAAGGACTATAATTTTGTCAGATACAACGGGAAGGTAAAGGCAGATATCAATTCCTTTATCAAACGAAAAGACAAATATCATTTTGGTAAACTATACAAAAAGTATAAGAACAATTTACAAGATTTCTATATTGCAAATCTATCTGTTTATGACCTTTGGGCTGGTGAACTTCTAGAGAACGAATGTGACGGAAGATATAGAGACTGGAAGAAGAGACAACAAAAACTAACTTACATGTTTGAGACAGAAGTATCAGACCAAGTTAGGAAGTATAAGATTGATACACTGTTAAAGGTAAACAAAGGACAACACCCAAGACTATTAAAAGCATATCTAGGAAGTGAGATAAGTTTAGAGACACTTTGTATCATGGACGAGATAATCGGATTCACAAAAGACTGGGAGAGACTAATACAAGAGAAGGTTGTATATCCTGATGTACATAACAAGATAAACAAATACAAAGCTTTCTTATCTTACCCACAACAAGAATACAAAACTAAACTAATAGAACTATGCTCTACATAATCGGTAATGGCCCAAGTAGATTAGACTTCGACATGGAGAAACTACACGCGTACGGGTGCGAGTGGTGGGGTTGTAATGGAATATACAGAGACTATACACCCGATTTATTATTTGTACATGACATACCTATGCAACACCAAGCTGTGGTGGACGGGTGTTTAGAAAAGGGAAGAGTTGCAGTAGGAGATTGGAATCCTATGGAGATTGAATTGTATGAAGACTTGAAGTTCATGCATTCGACCATGCCCGTGAAAATAATAGAAAATCGTTCCGAGGACGACACTCATTTTGTATTACAAGGGGAAGGAGATGAGGTTTACTTTACTGCTTATCCAGTGGGGGCTAATGAGAACATTATTATGTATAATTTTCCAAAGCTCAAGAACACCTTTTGTGGAATTAGTGCATTAGGATATGCAGCTTACAATGGATATAAAGATATTACTCTAGTGGGTTTCGATGCACTAGACCCCGATATAGATAGTGTTAGTAATGTTTATGAAGGTACAGAACTTTACAAGACTAAATATAATAAGGACGATACAGTTAACTACATTCAAAAAATGCAGTTTGTATCCCTACTTGAAGACGAGTTGTTTGAAGAGGTTGATGTTTATTTCAGAAACCCTCTAGACAGATGCAACAAAGTCATATATAATGAACTTACTTATTTTGAAAATAGTAAGGATAGGTGGTCATTAGGTGAGAGTTCACTTTTTGACTTTAGATAAAATGCAATACGATGCTAATACAATGCGATACAATAGGAGAATACAATGTCGACATCATTAGATAAGTTAAGGGCAGCAATGGAATCTGCCTCCCCTACTCAAGGAGAAAAAAAGTCCTATTCCGATGACAGATTTTGGAAACCCGAACTCGATAAGAGTGGTAATGGGTTTGCAATAATCCGTTTCCTACCTACCCCCGAGGGTGAAGAAATGCCATGGGTCAGTTATTTTGACCACGGTTTTCAAGGGCCAGGCGGTTGGTATATTGAGAAGTCTTTAACGACTCTTAATAAACAAGACCCTGTGTCTGAATACAATACCCAGTTGTGGAATACTGGAATCGAAGCCAACAAAGAAATTGCAAGGAAACAGAAGCGTAGACTTCATTATGTTTCTAACATTTATGTTGTCTCTGACCCAAAAAATCCTGACAACGAAGGTAAAGTATTTCTTTACAAATACGGTAAAAAAATCTTTGAACAGTTGAAGGAAGCAATCAGTCCTGCTTTTGAGGACGAGGCTGCAATCAATCCTTTTGACTTAAGAGGAGAAGGTGCCAACTTCAAGATTAAAATCAGAAAAGTTGACGGTTATTGGAACTATGATAAATCAGAGTTCGATTCACCAGCACCACTTTTTGATGATGAAAATCAGTTGAATGATATAAATAATTCGACTCATTCGTTATCAGAAATAATTGCACCAAGTGAATTCAAGACTTATGAAGAGTTGAAAGAAAAACTCGACAGGATTCTTGGACTGACTGGTGGAGTGAGTAATTCTACAGCGGAATCAGTTGCAGAAGACCAAGAGGAAGTGCCTTGGGCAAATGTAAATACTGAGTCTGTTGCAGACGAACCCGTAATCCAAAGTGCAGAAGCTTCAGTCGGAGAGAGTGAAGACGACGCAATGGATTACTTCAAGAAGTTGGCTGCTGACAGTTAACTTTTAATTTGGGGTAGTCATGATATATAATGTAGATTATGTGAGAAAGAATGACTACTCACTTGGGCCGTGGAATGAAATGGGGGCACCAAGTAAGGGAAAAGGAGACGGCAAATCTAGCGGGTCTCTTGGTTAAGAACGGGAATGCTGTAAGGCGTGGGGTGACTTAACACTTTATTATTATGAAGAGTGAATACTACAAAAACATTTTACCATTCAACGAGAATGAGAGGGTTGTTGACCAGTTCGGTTGGACACCTCAATCAGTAATCACACCTACTAAATCTTCAAAGAACAATTGGGAACATGCATACTTAACTGCATATGAAGAGAAACGAGGAGTATGTGAAAGACTTCCAAACGGTTTAATGATGTCTGAGTTCCATGCAGGCTTATGTGAGAACTTAGTACATTACTGGAGTATGGTTGGGGATACAATAGTAGACCCTTTTGCTGGAAGATTGACAAGAGCATTTGTTTCTCAATCTCTAGGAAGACAATACTTTGGATATGATGTTTCACCTACAACAGTAGAAAAGGTTAGACACGAATTAAAAGAACATGATTTAGATGCAGTTATCCATGAAGAGGACGGTTGTGAAATGAATGCAACTCCCGATAACTTTGCACATATGGTTTTGACTTGTCCACCATACGGTGATATAGAAAAATATGAATCAGTGACAGGTCAGTTATCAGACATAAAAGATTACAAAAAGTTTTGTGATAGAATACAAGTATGTGGTGATAACATAGAAAGAGTTTTAGTGCCTGGCGGGTTTTGTGTATGGGTATGTGGAGACTGGAGAAGAGACGGACAGTACAGACCGTTCCATTCAGACTGTATAAATATGTTCACAAAGTCGGGACTAAAATTACATGACATTATAGTCATGAAGAACGATACTATATTTGCAGCCTTACAAATGGGTAAGTGTGCAAGTAAAAGATATACAAGTAAAGTACATGAGTATATTTTAGTATTCAGAAAAGAAGGTGAACTTGTTTCAAGTTCTGATAAGATTAAAAACAGAGAGGATTCTTTAGAACAATTTTTTAGTTAATATGCCAAGTGTAAAACCAAGAAGACACCCAAAGAGTAAGAATGTAGAACCATTCGATAGAATGCTACGCAGGTTTAAGAAACAATGTGAGAGAGCAAACATTGTTAACGAGGTTCGTGAGAGACAATATTATGAAAAACCGAATCAAAAGAAACACAAAAAGAATCAAGAAATTGCAAGAAGGAAAAAACTTCAAGCAAAAAGAGACGCACTCGCAAACTCTAGATACAGAGGGCCACTTGGGTAAAGGGTCTAAGAGACGACCTCAAGTTGTCTCAGATAAAGATTTTCAAGATGCATGGGATAAGATATTCCCTCGTAAAGTCACACCTAAACATGGACAGTCTCAAGTCCATAGAGATAAAACCAAATATAACCGTAAGGTTTCTAAGACGGAACTACTGAAAGACGATATCCTGTAGGGTCGGGATTATGTGGTGCTGGGTCTTTGATACTCTGTTGAGTAATCTGATTAATTTGTTGATTTAATGCACCAGTATTTACATCACCAGTTCCAGCTGATTTCATATCGTCTGTAGAATCTTTTTGTTCTGTTGTTTCTCTTTGTGCAGTTGCAAGTTGTTCTCCACCTGCTTGTTCGATAGCAGTGGCTGCAGTTAGTTGTTGTTCTTTAGATAATGCACCGATAGATTGTCTTACCTTATATTCATCAGGTGTTAATCCCAATGCATTTGCAGCTATTCTTGTTTCCTCTGCTGGTGTAAGTTTTGCCCTTTGTTCTTCGGGTGGTGGGGCAGGTTCTTCTACCTTCTTCTCTTTATCTGCTTTCCTTTTTTCTTTTCTTTCGTTAATCTCTTTTAGTTCTGCTTCTTCTTCGTCACTTAAACCGAATAGTCTCCCTTTCCATTTAAGAATCTTACCTCTTACCCAGTCAGAGATAGAATACCAAACATTCATAAATCCTTCCGTCAAGTTGGTTATAATATTTTGGAACCCTGTCTTGAATGCATCAATCTTATCCATGACATATGCTTTAATGTCTTCAAAGTTTTTAACAACATACATTACTGCCATGACGAATAGAACTACAGCAGCCACGATTGCAAGACCGATTGCAATAAACGGTGCAGCTGCAACTAACTTGGCTGCAATAACTGAGAGTAATCCAGCAATAAATGAAAGGCCTGCACTTAACAATGCAATACCCGCTCCCAGTAATGGGAATGCATTTACTAACTTAGCTGCAATAACACTATAAAGACCAACAAGGTATTTTCCTGCGGCTGCAATCAGTCCTGATGCAGCACCAAGAAATCCTGTTGCAGTTGCAGTTAATCCACCTGCCAATGTTGCCATTGCACCAGTCAGATATGTTCCTGCTGCAGCTAATCCTGTTGCAGCACCAGTCATTAGAGTTCCAGCAAAACTTTGTATCGAAGTGACCAAACTAGATTTCATTATATAATCTTTTGCACCACTTAATACATTTCCAACACCTGTCATTAGACTAGAGGCTGCATTAGATATTCCGTCTTTGACAAAAGAGAATGCATTACTTAATACACCACCTATCTCAGAACCTACAGCAACAACTGTATCCTTAATTGCACCTACAAAATTAGATGCAGTATCTTTTATTGTTGACCATGCATCGGCTAATGATTCACTTGTTATACCAATAGAAGCTAAACCACTTTGTATTGTTCCACTAACTGCACTAAAGGCACTAGAAAATGCATTACCTATTGTACTGGCTGCACTACCTACACCTGATGCAATGTTATTAGCAACACCTGTGATTCCGTCTTTTACAGAAGTAAAAATATTCCCTGCTGCTTCAGAAAGTTTTGGGAAGAACCCCATGTTTTCTTTTTGGAATCTACCAGTCTCAGGATTTCGTCTTGGGTCATTTGCAAATAAAGCGTCTCTAGCTCCAATTGCAAAGTCTTGAAACTTACCAATTATTTTATCTTTTAATCCTGCGACCTTTACCTCTTCACCGTCTATCATTTCGGTATAACCCATGAAGAGGTCTGTTAATTTCTGGCCTGGGTTTATTTCTTTACCAAAGAATGCAGAGGTTTTAACTATGGCGTCATTTGCAAGTTTAAATGGAGTTTGAACTAAAGTGAATGCAGCTTTAACTTTATCCATTGCATCACCAGTCTTAGTATTTAAATCTATTATACCACCTGATAATTCTTTTATTGCTTCACCAGCACCTTTGAATGTATCTTGAACATCACCTGTACTGAATGTGACATTACTAATTCTTTCGTATTCTTTAGAAGTTTTCTTGACTGATTCTGTAATATTGTCAACTGCCTCTGCAGCTGCTTCTTCTACAGGGTCGATATTGACTGAGAAGGACATTGCTTCACTAAGTTTAGATGCAATGTTTTTTACACTTGATTTAGAAAGATTTGCAAGTTGCTTTGCACCACCTACTTCTTCTTTCTTTAATGCGATAGTTGTTTTTACTGCATCAACAATACTCCTGTTTGCAGTACCCATAGCCTTCTCGTTTTCTTTTGCGAGAATGCCTATGTTTTTTATAGAATCATCTATCGACTTGTCCATTTATTACTCTACTAATAGTTGTTCTTCTAAATTTTTGATATTCTCTTTCCAAGTTTCTAATGCTCTATCATACGAAGCCTTTGCAGACTCGTATTGAAAATCTTCCAGTTCGTCCTCATTAGGTTCCACTGGTGGATTATCTTTTAACATTTGAAGATTCTCTTCTAAAGAATTTATACTTTCTTCTGGCATGTTAACTCCTATTTTTTGTTGTTGTCAGAATCGTGTTCCTTTGCAGCACTATTAACATATAGTCCAAACCATGCAGCTCCAGCTCCTACCAAGATTGATATCAATCCTGATTGTTCCATTGTCGGGTCAGGTAAATCTAAGAACCACATAACCACGAAATAAATTAAGAATATGTAAACACTTAAAAATGCTCTTGGCCATATTCTCCATGCATCAACAGCCTTTGCAAGAAATATATACTTCTGCCAAGGGTTGACTTTACTATCGTGTTCCAACTCCCAAATCTTTTGTTTGAGGTCGTTGTTTTCAGTCACCATTTCCATAAACTTACTTAAGTCTATTTCAACTTCATTTCGACTCATGTCACCTGAGAACTTTTCTCTATCACTCATTTATTATTCCTCTATCTAGTTTTTAACTTTGCTTGTCGAGAGCGTTCACGCTCCTTCTCTTCTTCTAGATGTTGAAGTAATAACTTTATGTAAATCTCCCTTTCCCACGGTATCATAGAATCTAATTCAGTCAAACTATATCTATGATGTTGCATCATTTGAAAGTTGGTGTTATAATAGTTTAATAAACTATCATGAGAAAGGGCTACTAGAAAAAATTATTTAATCCTGATATTGTAGTCCTAATCTCTTTACCACACTTTTCACAATCTGCACTTACTTCTTTTTTCAATGAAGGTAAACCTTCAAAGTAAGAAGTAATCATTTCAAGTTGAGACATGGATAATGAGTCCATAAACTCATTTATTTCATTTGTCGAAGCATCTGCTATTGGATAAACTTCTTCTGCATCATATATGTTGACCATGCAACTTTTCACTAACTCTAGGGATTGAACTGCTTGAGATTCAACACTGTCTGTTTCGACTGGAGTTGCACCTACATCTGATATCCTAGGATATCTCAGTTCTACACCTAACTCATCACTAATCATAATTTTGTTTTCGGGTTCTTCACCTACTACTTCCACATCATCTAAATTAATGACCGTAGTTCCTTGACCACCTTCGCAGTCTTTGTTATTACATGTCACTTGTATATTTGCAGTTTCACCAATACTCTTAGTTCTTATCTTTAGGAATAAGTATTCCATATCGATAATAGGTAGAGAGTCAGGTTTAACCTTTCCAAAAGTCACACTTTCGATAAGGTCTTTCACTGCATTAAACATAGCTGCATCGTTTTCTTGTTCCTGAGCCATCATTAATACTTTCTGCTCTTTCACTAAGAATGGACGATACTCCACTTCTCTTCCGTCACTAGGAAGTACACATTTATACTTCGGTGACGATTGCTTTGGTAAAGCCATAATATATCCTCTATTTGAAGGTGTTAACCACCTTCCCTTCTTTTGTTAGTAATAAATTCAGAACCTATTCCTAGGTCTCTTCCAATATTACTGGCACGAGAGATTGCAGTATCATAACTACCTAGTCTTCTACCTAAATCTCCCAATTTACTATTGAATCTTCCAGCAACTTTTAATCCTTGTAAAACTGCATCGAAGATTCTTCTTCCTTTATTTAGACCACTCAACTCAAAGTTTCCTGCGTCAGGTTGTGTTAATGACACATCACCTCCAGCATTACTGTAGTCCATTGTATGATATCTGTATGTTAATGTGAAACTAAATGTCATAGGCCCAGCTTCTGAACCAGTACCCATATCTAAAGTTAAATCGGCATAACTTGATACATAACATTCATGTAATGTCTGTGTAGATGCACGAGTTCCGTCTTTTCTTAATACATGAATTGCAGCTGTACCGATATAATCGTTATAAAAACTAAAACCATGACCCTCGGGTCTTTCGTTAGCATTACCGTCATTTAGTATTGTTCTTGATTCATAACCGAGTGGTGTATGTATCATTCTCAACCACTCTTCTATAATTTGTCTATCTAAAAAGTTTTGGTCACATATGAATTCAAAATCCATTGTATCACCATAGTCAACTGTTCCATCAGGTAATTTGTAATGTCGGAAAAGGTCGTTTGTTCCTATACTCTTACCAGCTATCGAAGCAGATTGACAAAGAATTCTTAAGTAATCATTCTGCAAACCTTGAAAAGGTTCAGGAAGTTTTTGAAATTCGACTACAAATCTATTTGCAGATAGGGGTTGACCTATCTTT
>Ga0163109_10003713_pt1 | contig 11674 bp, 8 predicted proteins | sample CRUFie1St13metaG_FD_108704 | JGI IMG/M metagenome (GOLD analysis project Ga0163109, IMG submission 108704) | Marine microbial communities from the Costa Rica Dome - CRUD Field 142mm St13 metaG | ecosystem: Environmental > Aquatic > Marine > Oceanic > Photic zone | place: Costa Rica: the Eastern... | reverse complement strand
TCGAGTGCTAGGCAGGCCATAGAGATGCTTGCAAGTGGTAGTGAGCATGGAACAGTATTGAAATTCCTAGAAAGGGAACGCAAGAAAATGCGAGTTGAATCCAGAGCAATTGACTACATTGTAGAGAAACCAACAGTATCTGAATCAAGTGATTTTTCCGACTTAGTGCCCGGTTTAGCAGATGTAGCAAGCCGGCGCAACAGAAGACTGAAGGCAACACAGGTAGACCCTGAAAACGAAGAAGAGGTTTCAGAAATGATGGATTTGGCTGAGGACGAAGAAGTCAGTTGGGAGGAGGAGTAGATCTCCTATTTTGATACCAAGCAATAGCAAACCCTGCAATCAATAAAGCCATCACTCCCGGTGCGAATGATGGAACGACTCCGACACCTGAAACAGATGCCCCTGTTACCATGCTGTAGTGGTAATTGTTTGATTCGTCTCGTTCGTCTATACTATTACTAGGATCGATTATTAGGCGTAAATCCCACTGGCCAGTATTTGGTACTACATAGTTCCAAACTATTGTTTCACATCTACATTGGTCAGATAGGTTTCCAGCATCTACTACAATGGTTTCCATTGTGGTCCAATCTACGCTCGCATCCCTATCTGCTGGTGCAGCCTGTAGGTATACAGTCACAGACCCGCCATAGGCTTGATTTGATTCCAACAAACTGGTTAGCTGTATGTTACCATTGTTGTCTCCCGGCCTAGCGACTAATCTGTCTACACCAGTTTCTGTAGAATTCCAAAATAGGTCTAGTCCGGGGAGTATTTGCAATGAGTTTGGAATTGTTATTAGTTCGTTTCCAGCATTATCTATTACGACGGCTCTTACCATCAGGTATTGCCTAGACTTTGTAGCCCAAGAAGCAAGTCCCATGGTCCCTTCAAGGCCAGAGACTCCGAGATCTATCCATCTTCCTGATTGATCAGGTGTAGCGCCAACACCGTTTAGGTCAAATCCATATTGAATTTTAGAATTAGACAAGTCAATCCCTGAACCTAAGTCTTGAGCAGAAAACGAGATATTCACCGGGCCCACATGGCTAGTACTCAACTCATCAACAGACCATGCAATGCCCTCAGGTTCAGTTACGTCCACCTTTACGTCTACGGTTATTGTAGAGCCTACATTGCCGACTCTATCTACTGCCCTCATGTCTATTTGGTGTACTCCTTCTTCAAAATTGATTGTAGTGCTTGCAGAAGAAACATTACTCCATTGATTATCTTGCTTTATTTGGACGTAGTCTAGACCAGAACCACTACCGTCATCTGTTGCTGCATCGAATCCAGAAATTGTAACACTTTTGCTATTTACCCATTCGTTCCCATTTCCTACAGTGGGAGATGACATGGTTGGCCCAGTTCTGTCGATTCCTATGAACATGGTTTTACTCGCAGATAATCCCGAACCGTCCCAGACAGTCAATCTTGGATTGTACGTTCCCTCGGCAATTGAACCTGTATTCCAGTTCCAGCCGTATGCCAGATTTCCTGGACCATCGTTACTGGGACTTCCTGGACCGGGCACATTGGCAAGACTAGCGTGTGTTAAATCGTCATCACTTGCTGACCACGTAAAGCCTAGAGTGCCATCTTCAGCTAAGGAATACCATGCCCTATCTAATGCGGTTGTACCACTTCCAGCCCCACTGTTGGTGAGGGCGAATGATGTTATCACAGGTATTTGGTTGGCGATAGTGAATTGGTTACTAGTAAACCACGAGGTGAAACTACTCGAAGTGGAATCCCACGCTCTCGCCCTGAAGGTCCAAGTTCCATTGGTGTAGGCGGTTGTATCAACGTGTTTCAGCCATGGTGTCGAGGTTAGGTTGGCTACCTGAGTCCAAGTAGTGTCGTCATCAGAAATTTCAATTTCAATACTTTCTATTGTACCTGTTCCGGAAGAGGAAAGGGTTAGTGTGTAAAGGCCCTTAATTTCTTGATTTTGTGTTGGGCCATTTGCGTACAATATCGACAAATTACTGTCTGCTAGTTTTACACTGCTGGGATTGGATAAAAACACATCACCGCTTTGCCCCATAGTCATGATGACTACGACCAACAACGTCGACACGAGGCCTCTCATTGGCTAACTCAGAGCGTCCCCGGCCTTCAATGCTCGCATTGTTGCAGCCTATTTCGATACATCTTAATGCCTACAAATTGACTATCACCACAATACTAGGAGTCGGTTGATTCAAGTGCTACCCCCCCTCCTTGTGTACTATGGCAAGGGTGTCTTTGACAGCGATTGTACTCGCGATTATGATGATATCCGCCTTGCCTTTGAGTGTTAATGCTGAAGATAGTGGTGGTGTCCAAGCCTCAGAATCTACAGTCGCAATATCTCCCTCAAATCCTGTGGAAGGTGGATCTGTAACAATTAGATTAACGCTTTACAATTCTAATAATTTTGAAGCACAAGATGTATTGTACAAATTTTATTGGAATGGTTATTCTGATGATAAGCTGATGTCTGCTAATATCGTTGACATCCCAGCACAATCTACTGTAGATGTAGAAGTTGTTAAGTCAGGCCTGACTGTTGGTGAACACAAGGTTTGGATTGCGTTTGAATATGATGATGCAGGAGAGGAATTTTTCTATGCAGATGTTACGGTTTCTGGACTAGCAGACCTTGAGGTTACCAGTATACAGACCAGTCCGTCAGAAATTAAATCCGGAGACAGTGTATTGATATCTACCCTGTTAGAAAATTCGGGATCAGAGGACGCAGGCGCAAGCAGAATCCAAATTGACCTCGGCGGACAGAGTGAGATAGTAGATGTTCCCGCTATACAAGCAGGTATGACTGAGTGGGTCAACCACTCGATGTTAGCACCATCGTCAGGCAGTTATGACTTTACTATTACAGTAGATTTAGACGATGCAATAATCGAGGCTGATGAAGACAATATCTTTTCATCAACTCTGGTGGTTGATGAGCAACTTGACATCTCTCATCTAGGAGATTTGGTGGTTGATGTAGGCGAAGGAAATCTTCAGGGCCCTTGGACTATATCTGGAACATTGCTGAGGACCTCCGGACAAGGGACTACCGAAGTACCTATGAGAATCGAAATCATGGATGATAATGGAGTAAATATTCCCCTACCAACCTTCTATGTCAACATCACAGGCGGAGACAACGCTCAGCAATCCTGGTCATTCGACCTGCTCTACACGCATATATCTGGACTATCATCCGGAAATCATCAAGTTACAGCAGAAATCGACCCTTACAACACTGCAACTTTTACTCAGGAGAGCACGCTTAATGACAGAATAAGCACATATTTCGACAAGTATGATATTCCTGATGTAGTATTAGACCCGCTCGCATATCCCTCAAGAAGTGAAGTCAACAGTGGTAGTAGTGTTGACTGGACTGTAACAATAACAAATGCAGGAGATGTAGAAGTAAGGGGCCGACTGATATACACATGGGAAGGCCAAACTGTAGATGAGTCATCACAGCCAATTATTACAATTCAAGGGGGAGAATCTTACCTGTGGCAAAACACCTTGTTCACCGATAGTGGGACACATACTGCAGAATTTGATGCTTTTTGGGTACCACTTTCAAGCTCCTACGATGCTAATTCCTTGAACTCTTACGCAAATGGTACTGTTGAAGTAAATGCTCAATTGAGATTAACCTGGTCGATGACGTCAATGGAACTCTTGGACTCTGACCAAGATCCAGCAACCTTCCCACTGATTGCTGGAGAAGATTATACTGTTTCGATTAAATTGGCATCACAAGAAACGGGTTCTGTAACCTATTCCTGTGAAAATGAGTTAGGTGAGGTGTTTGAAGAAATAGATCTCACAGTATCTACCGGTGGTCAAATTGTGACAGTAGAGTGTACCTTCACAGCATCAGCACCTTATACAAATATCAATCTCGTTCCAGATCCGATTGAGGTTAGCAAGACCCAGACCTGGAATTGGGATTCAAAAGAATCTGGCAGCAATGTCGCAGATGATGCAGGAAGTATGACATTCCAGACTGCAGGCATGATTGCGGTTATTTGTGTCATTTTGATTGCTGTGTTAATCGCAGCGTTGATTCTAACAAGAGAGGTTGAAGAAGATGTTGAGAGGGATATATTCGATTACTGCCCCTCATGCGATGGAGAATTGGTTGGTGGAGAAGATCGATGCCCATGGTGCGCATTCAATTTGAAGAAGGCAAGACAGCAGTTCCATGATTGCGAGAGTTGTGGTGAATCGATTCCCGATTTGTTAGCAAACTGTCCCTATTGTGGTGTAGGGCAAGATGTGTCTAAGTACTTTGAACAAAGGGAAAGGAAAGCAGTCCAGCAAGAGGAAATACCTCTTCAAGATGAAGAAGAGGAAGAAGACCCTGAGACCATTCATGCCGCAGGCTATGAAGGATTTGACGAGGCTGTCAAGGAGTTTGGCTATGACTCAGACGATTTAGAAGAGCACTGGGATGAAAACATAGCACTAGCAGAAGCCGAGGTCGAAGCCGCATATGATAGAAGGATAGCGGAAGAGAATATCGAAATCGACGAGGAAGAGGCGCTCTCGACTGTAACTACGACCTTGAAATCTATTGAGGAAACATTCGAGAGCCATGATATCGATGCTATACTTCAGGACAAAGACATCAAATCTCACGTAGATGATGGTGGAGAACTATCAGCAAGCGATGCAGACATACGTGGAAAGTTGTATGAGATAACTGGTGAGGAAGGTGTGATGCCTGGAGACGAGGTACAAATTGGAATGGGTATTCAAGATAGGTCAATAGCTGGTAATGTACTACCTGAAGATGCTGTAGACTTTTCTTTCGATGAGGATGCAGACGAGTTGAATCCAGTTAAAGCAGCAGCAGCGGAGAATAAGAGACGTCGAGGAGTAAGAAGACGCCAGAAGAAAGTTGAAACTGCAGAGTGCGGTGCTTGTGGAGCAGATATTCCGGCTGATGCCACAGAGTGTTCGGTTTGCGGTGCAAAGTTTGAGTGAGTATTATCCTCGAGTATGACTTAGGATTCAAACATTGTAGAGCGCACTATATCTGTTGAAAATTCATCGTTAAGTGCTGTAAAAGTATGCCTGTCAGTACTCATAGGGTTCGTCATCGCAGAAGCTCGGCTGACCCTCTTGACTTCATTCAGGCGGTATAGCCTAACGGATTAGTCTCTTTCAAACCATCGAGGGTACTATTCATACATTGGTAACTCCTCGCCTTTGTTAATGAGGCCTAAAACAGCAATGTCTGCTTTCATGATGTTAGCAGTATTGCTGGGGTCAAGCATGGGCTGCATTGGTCTTGTACCAGCCAGAGAGTTCATGGAGGACCTCAGAGATCCTCCTGAAATGATTGAGATAGTTGAGAAACTAGATGTTAATTATACATTCATGACAGACTTAACAGACGTTGCAGGTAGTACTTCATACTCAGAAGTTCAGAAATTCGAGGTAGACTCTGATGTAGAATTGGTTAGCGCTTATATCGAAGCGTCAATGCCATTAGATCTTGTATTACCAATTCCAACAGATGTAAGATATGCTCGTGCGTCACTAACCGACGCAGATGGTAACGAAGTCTGGTTTGAAGAGGTAACGGAGACCGAGAAAAAAATGGTTGCAACATTTTCTGAGGACCTTGCTACAGGCACATGGACATTAGAGGTCGAAGCAAGAGGATATGGGGAGAGCTTCGCAAGCATTTACAAGGATACTTTCCGAGTTTTAATCAAAGTTGAAAGAGAGTGTTGGCAGTATCCCAATGAACAAGGCTGTGCCTACGACTAAACTAAGCTAGAATCACAAGCGTAGCGTCTAGAACAACTTTGGCACTTACCCCTCCGGTTGTGATTTCGTATAGCCCCACCTTGAACCATAAGCCGTTGTATTTCTTTAGTCGCAGAGAATAAAACGTGTTTGTTTTGTTCGTCCCATTCTATTGGATGAAGATTTTGATTTCCGTACTTTAGTACGCCATAGGGGGGGGCAACTCCTGTTGTAGATTCTACGAGATGAATGTAGGCCAATAACTGCATTTTGTGAGATTTGTGTGGTTTCTCTGGAATCTTACCTGTTTTTTGCTCTACGGGAATGAAATTTCCGTCAACGATAACAATTTGGTCTGGCCTTCCTCTCAGACCTGTGATTTTGTCGACCAGTAAGCCCGCAGTTGAATCATCATCTGAGTAAGCAACGTCGGTCTTTTCATCAAACCCTGCGTTTATTCTTGCCACTTCAAGCGCATTGTCCGCAAGTAGTGCCTTTTGCAACTGCCAAGATGCCAGAAGTGTCCAAACCATTGCGACTGTAACTAAAATGAAACCTGCTTGCTCCTTGTTTTCAGCGCCGTACAGTCCAATAGCATGTAACCCAAAAATAGTAGCTCCCATCAATAAACCGGCTTCCACTCTTCCTCCTTGTCGCCAACCACCAATGAAATCGTAAGGCTGAAATGTCCTTGGAATTACAACATCATCAAGATTTTTTAGATCATTTAATTCGTCAGATTTCTGAATTGGCAAGTTAATCCATCGTCTCCAAGGTAAGTATATTGCTAGTAAACCAACGAAAAGCCAAACCACCGATAGAATCGAGAGGTATCTTGCCATGTCAACTGGTGTTCTATCATCAGTAATCGTTGTGAAAATGATTGCGTCGGAAAGGAAAATTACAACGATTGTGAACCACCAAGACCAGATAATTAGTGCTCTGCGCAGTTCGTTCTGCTTTTGTTTAAAATTCTGGACTTTTTTGTGAATTTTCGCATGCTTTTCTCTTCCCGCATCAATGGCCTCTCCTTTGCCGCCTTTACCTTCTCGTGCCAACGACCAAGATAGTGGACAGTAGGCGTGACGTTCTAAGTCACTTGCTGAAACATGCAGGGGTTCCCCTTTTGCATCACGCCAAAAACCGTCATCGCTCTCTTCTGCCACAACAAGATTACTCGACTGTGAACCAGACAGAAAACGCCCCCCTACGGGTGTCCAGTATGTGGTGTCGACATCAAGGTTACCCCGGCGAGAGTCATCTACGAAAGTGTGTTACTGAGCCATCACTGGTTCATTTAATCGTACGAAGTGGTTATTTAGGGGGGGCTGGTGGGGCGAATGCTGGAGTCAATACAATGACAGAACTTCTAGTCGACCGAGAGATGTACGAAACAAATGCGGTTCATATCGGTACACAGCAAAAAAGTGCTGATATGGCTCAATTTATACAGGAAGTTCGCTCGGATGGTCTATACCTAATCGATGTAGAAATTACAGACAACAGAATTCGTGCAATTTCTCAATTCCTTAACCGTTACAATCCTTCCAACATCATGGTGGTAAGTGCCAGACAGTATGGCCAGCGCCCGGCGAGATTGTTCGCAGAGGCCATAGGAGCAAACGCCAGCGTTGGAAGATTCATTCCAGGTAGTTTGACAAATCCTGCTCTAAGATCATACGTCGAGCCAGACATGCTTTTTGTCACAGACCCTGCAGCAGACCAACAGGCATTACGAGAAGCGGTAAATTCCGGCCTTCCCATTGTGGGTATTTGTGACGCAAATAACAACTTGAGAAATGTAGACCTTGCTTTGCCTGCAAATAACAAAGGCCGCAAATCACTAGCACTTCTTTATTGGATTCTTGCCCGTGAAGTATTGAAGGCTAGAGGCGAGACTACCGATGAGGCATGGGCAGAGGCTCAAGACCTCGAAGAGTGGGAATCTACTTTCTAAGCAGGGACTCACCCCAAAATGGGTGATTGAAGATGAGCGAGTTCATCTTACCAAAACCGGGTCATTGGGACGGCGAAATCCGTCCGTTGTTCCTTGCGCCGATGTCGGGTGTTACTGATCTGCCTTATCGCCTCCTCGCAAAAGAATGTGGTGCAGATTTTACAATAACAGAATTTACCAATTCTACTGCTTTGACTAGAGACGCTGCAATGTCCTGGCGTAAAATGGAGACTTGCGATGATGAAAACCCGTTTATTCCGCAAATTTTCGGAGGAGTAATCTCTGACATGGCTCTTGCTGCTGAGCTACTGGAAGATACAGCTGACTTAATCGATTTGAATTTTGGATGCCCTGCACCAAAAATAACGAAGATATGTGCGGGGGCGGCCCTTATGGGTGAGCCTGAAAATCTAGTTTCGATGTGTGAGGCGGTTGTAGATAGGGTCAATATTCCAGTCACTGCAAAGATGCGCCTCGGTACCGGGCAAGGGAATTTCAATGCCAAAGAAATCTGTGAAGAGCTTGAACAAGTAGGAATTCAGAGACTTTGTGTTCATGGTAGAACCCTCAAACAGAGATATTCTGGTGTTGCTGATTGGGATTACATTACTGAAGTAGTTGAGGCGGTCGAAGTTCCAGTAATTGCGAATGGAGACGTGGTTGACTCTAAGTCAGCTAAGGCGTGTTTATCTCAAACTCATGCTGCAGGATTGATGATAGGGCGCGGTGCAATCGGTCGACCATCTGTTTTTGGAGAAATAAAAGTCGGATTAGGGTGGATGGATAGGGAAGAGTTACCATGGATCGCGGAACATAATGGAGAGTGGGATAAACTTAGTTATGTTGCCCAGCAATTCGCAACAAGGCGTTGGTGCTGGAATCGATATATCGAGTTGGCTAGGGAAACAACCGGGCTTAATATCAAGTCGATGCGAGGACATGCAGTTTCTTTCACGAAAGGGCTTCCAAGCGCTAAAAAAATCCGCAGTATTATGCACGGAAAACAAACTCGGGAAGAATTTGCTCAAGCTACAAGTGAGTTCCTGGCAACGAACTAGTGCAAGTTTCTCACAACAGATACCCAATCAAATAAATACACTTCAATTGGTAAATAAAGCCTGACTTGTCTTAGATAATTATTTCAAATCATCCCCAAATTAACCAAATCGGAACTGCAATACCTAGCAAAATTGGGACAATTCCTGCAAAAATAAAGATCATCAGGGCCTTCTTCTTTATTGGCGCAAGTTCTTGTTCACTCAACTCGTATAGCTCGGTAAATCCACATTTCTTGCATGTGATGATATTGAGGTCTGCGATTGCAGTAGACGTAACCCCTCTTGTTCTAACGTGTCTTGGCGGCTTCCAATCTGTGATTCCGCATTTCGGGCAATCACCCAGTCCTGGTACCATGCAAATCCTAAACAAACTCATTTGATAAATACAGATGGCCATGTTTCAAGCAGAAACAAAACATTAGCATGCGCAGCATTAGCTCAGCGCAATCCAAACACAAACATCTCGATATACCACCTTCGTATTTTGTTTTCCGAATTAAGAGGGATTCGCTTGGTAAAAGGGGTGGAGACACTGAGTCGTTATAGAGCAAAAAAAGATACATTGCCCATGATTATCCATACTCTGAATAAACAAAAATAGGTACAAAATTAGAAGAACCACAGTCTTCAATAAGCATGGCATAGAGGGTATAATAATGCAATTTGACTTGTTTGGGAATCCGATAGGGAGTTCACATCCCGTCGTTGATATCCTAAGCCAAGAACACAAATCTGTTGCTAAAATGATTGAGTTTTGGAGTAAAGAATACGAATCGATCTCCCCACTAGAATCGCCCCCTCATTTCTTTCTGAGAGCGAATCCAGTTACACCGACAATTGCTATTTCTGAAAGAGATGAAACAATCAAAATCATAGATCCCAATGAAGCCATTATCTCTGGTGATCGCAACTCGTCGATTTATCGATTGTTCAATTATCATACTAAAGTAAACCCTGAAATTGCAAGAGCGTTTATTGAGACGTACACCACCCCCGGCCAACTTGTCATTGATCCATTTTGTGGTAGCGGAATGCTTGGTTTAGGAGCTCATCACGGACTAGAGGCTGGTGAACATCGAAAAGTGATTCTCTCGGATTTAAGTCCAGCCGCCGCCCATCTTGCTTGGGCCTACAATAGCAGACCGAGAACAGATATTCTTACTGCTGAAAAGGATAGAATACTGCGCGCAGTTACTGATAGAGTAGGTGTGCTCTATGGAGCATCTAATTCTAATGCAAAAACAGTAAGAAACACCTGGGGATATCAGGTATGGTCAGATGTGGTAAAATGTCCTAGTTGTTCTAATGAAGTCGCATATATCGCTGTTGAAGCAAACCAAGATACTTGTACAAACTGTTCAGAACCATTCTCTTGGCAGACGACTAAGAAAGGACTGAAGGAATGGGAAAGGGTGAAGCAAAGCATAACAGATCCTCTTTTGGACTCAACTGTTGAAACTGTTCGTCAGCAACTTTGTCATACTTGGTATAGTAAGAAAAAGGGTTATGTGGATAGGGTGGATTTACAATTGGAAGATGAATGCCAACAACTTGCCAGACAATTGGTTATGGATGCGAAAATACCAATTGTGGAATTACCAGATGGTGAAAATCTCAACCAACCCAAGAAATCACATGGGTTAACACATGTTCATCATTTCTACACACTCAGGAATCTAGCTGTACTGGCAGTTATTCATGAAGAAGTGGAGAAATCCCGTATTGAAATCAGACATGTCCTAAGACAAGCAGCACTGAGTATCCATACTAGGGGATCAATTAGAAATCGATATCTTCAGGAATATCAGCACCGGCATGTTGGTATTCAATCCGGAACGCTATATGTTCCCCCAGTTCGCGAGGAGATTAATCTAATCGAGGCATTTGATCGGAAACTCACAGCGGTCATTAGCAATCTTGGCGAAAATGAAACCATCTCCTCGCCTGTTGTCGTTGGAGTTCAAAGTGCCACGAATCTTGCCCAAATTCCAGACGATAGCATTGATTATGCACTAACAGATCCACCATTTGGCTCTAATATTAATTATTCAGATTTGAATATTCTGGGAGAAGCATGGCTAGATTCATTCACGGACATTTCACAAGAAGCGATTATCAACAAATCACAAAACAAGGACTTGGGTGACTATGGAAATTTGATGCGTGATTCCTTCAGAGAAATGCATCGAGTTCTCAGGCCAGGCGCATTTCTTACAGTGATTTTCCAAAATAGCGACAATGAAATTTGGAACGAAATTCAGCGTGGACTAATCGAGGTCGGTTTCCAGACACATGATGTAGTGATCGTCGACAAAGGAAAAGGCACCATAAAGGCTCTATCTAGTAATCATGGGACTGAGCAAGACATTGCCATTACAATGCGTAAGCCAGAACCAGACCAAAATTACGACATGGATTCAATTACAATTAGTCATGATGATGTATGGGCATACATCGATGAAATCATCAATGACACCTTGCTAATGGACCTTCCAAAACGAAACGATTCTGGAGAACTAGCGCCTAGCCACATACATGCATTGTATCCGAAGATGCTTCAGTTTTATCTTTCAAAAAATCTTGATGTTCCGTATACGGTCGCTGAGTTCTTAGTTGAACTAGAGAATCGATACACGATCGCAGATGAAGTGGTTGTAGGAGGTCCCGAACTAAAGGAAGGGTATCTTCGTGAAGAAGAATGATCAAGGGGCATGAAGGGTGTATTCTTTATCAGTTGACGGACAGCTCCATCGAAGAAAGCAAGCACCGCAAGTTTGACTGTCCACACTGCCCTTCAGAGGTATTGGGAATTTCCCTTTATTTTTCCCGTCTCGAATTTTCTTGACCACTTGATTTGCAAATCGTCTCGCCTGTTGGATTT
>Ga0163109_10003712_pt1 | contig 11676 bp, 9 predicted proteins | sample CRUFie1St13metaG_FD_108704 | JGI IMG/M metagenome (GOLD analysis project Ga0163109, IMG submission 108704) | Marine microbial communities from the Costa Rica Dome - CRUD Field 142mm St13 metaG | ecosystem: Environmental > Aquatic > Marine > Oceanic > Photic zone | place: Costa Rica: the Eastern... | reverse complement strand
AATGTCAACATAAAAAAAGAAGAAGATATAAAAAATTTAATTAATTTATTTAATATTCCTGAATATAATAACTTTAATGATATAAAATCTATTCTTGATGATTATCTTAAATATGATTTTGAAGATACTGAAATGACTGATACACCTAGAACTTATTTTAGAAATTTATCAGATGATATTTCTTCTGATGAGAGTAAAGATGAAAAAATTGATATTTATAAAAAAGTTAAACCTAAAAGAAGTAAAAAAGTATCAAAGAAGACAAGTAAAAAAGTATCAAAGAAGACAAGTAAAAAAGTATCAAAGAAGACAAGTAAAAAAGTATCAAAGAAGACAAGTAAAAAATTAACAGAAATTACAGGTAAAAGATTAATTGGAGGTAAAAAAAATAGTGTTAAAAAAAAGAAATCAGCTAAAAAAACTGTTAAAAGATCTGTTAAAAATAAAAAAAAATCAGATAATGAAACTAATTTCTTAAATGATGACTTCTCATTAGAAGATTCTGATACTAATAAAAGTGATAATGATGAATTCTTAAATGATGACTTCTCATTAGAAGATTCTGATAAAAAAGAAATTAATAATTCTAAAAGTATTGATGATGATGATTTTAATCTTGATGATGAAACTAGTGTTTTATTAACAGATAATAAAATTAATGTAAATATAAATGATGAGACAGATAATGATATTATTAATAGTATGTCTTCAGAATTTGATGAGTTGCAACCTACTAATACAGAAAATAATAAACATTCACTTGCAAAATTTTTTAATACTGATCCAAATACAATACCTAGAAATACAATGCCAAATCAAAATATGAATTATTTTGCACCAGATTCTGATAATTTTTCACAATATAGTGGTAATAGTATAATGTCTCAAACACAAATGATGCAACCTCAAACACAAATGATGGATCCTAATATGATACCTCAAACACAAATGATGCAACCTTATCCACCACAAATGATGGATCCTAATATGATTCCTCAAACACAAATGATGCAACCTCAAACACAAATGATGCAACCTCAAACACAAATGATGGATCCTAATATGATTCCTCAAACACAAATGATGCAATCTTATCCACCACAAATGATGCAACCTAATCCTGCACAAATGATGCATTATAGTCAAGATGATATTGTAAGTCCAACAATGTTAAAAAATCAAATGGGATATAATAATTTTAATATTCCTCCTCAATATGCTGTTGCAAATCAATATTTGAACCAAGCAAATCAATTTAATCTTCCAATGAATGGAGGAGATAAAAAAAAAAAACTAAAATAATTAAAAATGAAAGAGCTAAGAAAAGAATAATACCTGAATATAAAGGATTACAAAGTGGAGGAGATCGAATTATTCCAAAATATGAAGATATAAAGTATAATCCTTTTAATAATAATATTAAAATAGATAAAGTATTAAGTGTACAAAGTAATAATAAACCAAATGAAGTTTCTGTAAAAGGATCTTTTACTATTCCTAATCAAATTAATTTACCTAATTTTGTAAATAATGCTTATACTCAACCAATTATTCCTAATAACTTTCCTTATAACCAACCTATCATTCCTTACAATCAACCTTTTCTCGTTCCTAATAATAATAATGTAATTAATAATTATCAAATTGTTACTCCAAAAGTTTCAGATGATCATACATTTTTCGAAATGACTTTACCTCAAAGTCCTGAAGGAAAAATATATAAATCTAGTTTAAATTTGAAAGAACGTAAAATTGTTTATAATTACATAAGAAACAGTCTTGTAAAAGTATCAGATGGTGAGTTAATAACTTTAGATGATCAATATTCAGAAGAAGCTAAAAATTTAATGAGTTATATTAAGTTATTAAACTTAAATCCGTATAGTTCAAATTTAAATCCTTATAAAAATTTACCTGATAATTTTATGATTTATAATTCAGGTTTTCCACTTTTTAAGAATAATAAAACGAATACGATAGAATTGAATAAAGATAATATTGGATTAAATTTAAGAATTTATAATGTGAATAATATTGATGTAGGTCCAATTATTTCATATAATTACAAAGTCAACAGTAATAGTTTTTTATCAAATAAAGTTAATAATGACATATATTTTTATAATTACATCAAAAATGAAATAATATTAAAGAATATTTGTTCTCATTTTCCTATTATTTTTGCTTATTTTATATCTTCTGGAAAAAATAATAATTTAAAAAAATACTTTAAAAATAATTTAGATAAATTAATATCATTAAAGAGAGATAAATTATTTCAAGAAAATAACATAAAAAATAATAGTATTTTTAGTGAAATTCAAAAACAAGTTATAGAAAAAGTATTAATTGAAGCAAACGAATATTTTGATAAAGTAAATGAGCCAAAAATAGAATATACATTTTATAAAATTGATTTAAATAATAAAAATCTTACAACAAATGAATTTGTTTATAGATTAATTATTAAAGAAAACTATGATATAAAAAATAATTTATTAATATCATTAACTGAAGCTCCTAATTTACTTATAAAAGATTGGTTTTCTAATTTATATAGTTATAAAGACATTAAAAAAAATATTAGAGCAATGACAAATAATGGATATCATATTACTGAAGTATGGGAGTCAATTTTATTTCAATTATATTATACATTAATGATAATGATTATACATGGTATTAAAATTGATGAATTTAATTTAGATAATATTTTTATTAAAAATATATCAGATAATCAGAAAATTTATGGTTACTGGATTTATGATATTTTAGGATTAAAATTTTATATTAAAAATTATGGATATTTACTATTAATCGATTCAAATTTTAAAAATAATATTAGTTTCAATAATAATCCAGATATCAACTTTAATAAAGATAATTTTAATTTAATACATGATATATTTAATAAAATTAAAACTGAACATAATATTAATGAAGAAGCAAATATATTTATTGATGAAATATATTCTGTAATGAATATTACTAATTTTGAATCTAAAAACTTAAAAATACAACTTATTAAAATTTTAATTTATTTATTTGGAAATAAATTTTTCCATAATAAATTAGGAGAAGATGTTGAAGAATCATCTAATAAAAAATTTAAAAAGCCTCAATCTGGTGATATAATAGATTATGAGGGAAAATACTCAATTTATTTTAAAATAGATAATGATATTTTTGTCATAAATAAAAATAATGATGAACTAGTAGTTAATCCAATGGTTAGTGAAATTGAATATAATGTTTATATTAATCTAGACCAAAATATAAATAATGATGGTTCAAAATTTGATTTGAAACTATTATTAGATACTTATGTTTTAAAATAATATATTAGTATATATATATTAATGAATACTAATATAGAAAATAATAGTTTTTTATTACTAAGCGCACATAGAAATAAGTATTTTGAAGAATTTAGTAAAAAATTAGATAAAGATAATAAAGAATTTCAAGGATTCATATTAGAAGATTTATTTTTTTCAGAAAGTAATATAGAAATCATACAAAAACAATTAGTTTTATCTATTTATAAAAAAAGTAATAGAAAATATTTAATTCCATTTCAAAATTATAAATCTATACTTACAGTTATGAAATTTATATTTAATGATCAAGCTAAACATTTACCTTATAATATTACAGAACAAATTAGAGAACTTAATTTAAAAGTTGTACAAGAATTGTCACCTATGATTATTAAAAATATTGATTCAAAATTAAAATATTTAGATGATATAAATTCCCCTCCACCTGTTAATGAATTACCTCTTAATGTTAATGCAGCTGGTAATAAAACTTTACCAAGTGTTTCATTTACATTTAACTAAATTAATTTAAAATTATTTTAAATTAATTAAATTATTTATAGTCCAAAAACAGTGTTAAATTGATATTTGTTTGGATTAGAATCCTTGTAAATGAAGATTGTTCCTCTAGTTTGTAATCTTTCCTTTATTTGATCATCAATACCATGTAAACAACTTACTGGTTGTTGATAGTTATAGGATTTTTTGATTTCGTCACCTGCTTCTCCTTTATCGTACTTTCTTGCAGCTACACTTTCTTCAAAATGAATTGCAGATTTTCTAGGATTATATTCATAAGGAATATTATCTTTATCAAATAAAATAGAATAATTTCCAATAATTAATTTATTAGCATCCATAATATTTTTATCTGAAGTTACATCTAATACAACAGCAGATTTCAAAGTGAATTCTTGATTTTGTCCTACACCGAGAGATAATGGTACATTAATAGCACTTTCGTTAATTCTATCGAAACCATGTACAACTCTTGGTAATCTGTTGAACTCTAATGGGTTAACAATTTTTCCAATGTTCATTAAGTTAGATCTTCTTGGAACATAGTATACTAAAACACCATTAGAATAAATTACTTCATTTGATTTTTGTACTAATTGACCATCCTCCATAATAAAGTTTGGATGAGATGAAATATATGTTTGTAAATCTACTGTACTAAAAGTTTGAGAATTAAAAACATTAGATTGTGGTGGTAATCGAACTGTAATAAATGGTTGAGTATATACCTTTGGTACTACAGGAGCATATCCTACTGAACCAGTATTAACACCTAATACTTGAGAAGCAAGTAATGGTGTTTGAGATAATACTGTTGGTCTTAATGAAAATGCTGCAAAAATCTTTGTTAAATAAGATCCTTCATCACTATCGTAAATTAAATCTGGATTTTCTTCATAGTTTCTTCTACAAGTATCAATTGCTGCACCTAAATCATTTACAGTACAATCATAATATCGTCCATTTCTTAAAGTAGAAATTGACATCCACAATTTACATTGTAATTGAGATCGCTTTAATAAATCTTTTACTGCAGATTCAGATGAACAAACAACATCTGTTGGGTCTCTAATCATATTGTAAAATAATTCATAATCATTTGAAGTCATAATTGGCTTCTTGTTATACTTTTGTTTTACAATATATGCAATGTTAGCATAAATCATATTTTCTTCAAAAATTTCAATTTTTGGTAAAAACATTGCTGCAATAACTGGATGAACATGGCAATGAGGATTATTTCTAATTCTATCAAATTCTCCTGACATTGCTTGAATAGCCATATCTTGATATTCCATACTTTGCAAAATTACTTGAGAATGAGTTGCCTTACATTCACTATATAATCTTAAAATTTGTTGAATTGAATCATAATCTTTCTCCTCAAATTTTATGCCATCATCTGCATCAATCAATCCTTGACCTAATACTCTTGACATATTTGTAAATGGTGTAGTTACATTAAATTCAGTTGGTCTGGTATCACCATCTAAAGTTTGCTCATAAACTCTTCGGAATTCAGAAAATTCAGCATCTGATAAGTTATATTTTTTCTTAAATTTATGTGCCTTCTTTAACAACATGTGTAATGGAATAGTATTAGAATACTTCTCTCTTACCATTTTTGCAAATTTTCTTCCCTTTTTTCTGATTTCTCTTGTTCTTTCAATAAAACCATCTTGAATAGCGTCTAATAAATCTTGATCAGTATATTTTTCTCTCAATTTATACATTGCACTAGTAGAAATGTTATGTGGATTTTGTTTAATTAATTTTTTTACTTCATTATCAACAACATTAGGATTTGATTTAGTATTGTCAATATCAGAGTTACGATTGAATTTACTCATATATATATATATAAAAATATATTTTTTTTAATATTCTATACCTTTTTATTTAATTAAATTATTTTTTTATACCTTTTAATTTAGAAAATTCATTTCCTAAACTATTATAATATTTAATTAAATTATCTATCTCTTTTTTTAATATATCATTCATTGATTTACCATTTCTTACAGTGTATTTAATTTTAACATCCTTTATTAATAAATGCTCTAACTCATAACCTGCTAAAATTATATCTTTGTTTTCTTGTAATCTATATGTTAATAAATTTCCTATCGTATGATCCTCATTATTTAATACAATTACACCATTCCCATCATCAATAATTTTGTCTATACCTATTTTATCCCTGATTAAACCTAATTTATAATTAATTATTTCACATGCCCTTTTAAAAATTTCATTTACATTTAACTGACCTCTAGGCTCTATTGTTAATAAATAATTATTTAAACTATCCTCTCTATAATACACATGTGCTACACTATATCTTGAATGATTTAAACCTACTCCTTTATCAACTTTTAATGATAAATTTATCTCTTCATCCTTTTTTAACTTACAAATTAAAATTTTATTTTTATATATACTTTTAACGTTCTTCTCATTTATATAATATTTCATATCATCCGTAGTTACATTTAATATACCCTCTTCTTTATTTTTTACATCTAAATACATATTAATGTTATTATCCTCATATTCACTAATATAATTTTCTACTCCTCTAATATACCTCCTTAAATTATTATATTCATCTAAATCAAATTTTATGTCTAAACCAACTAAAGGAAAATTTTCTAACCTATTTCTTATATAATCATTATTATATACAGAAGTGTTTTTATTTATAATTATTAGATCTGGATTAATACCATATGATGGTATTTCTTCCATAATAACTCTTCTTAAAGTATTTACATATACATGATTAATTTCCTTCCCTTTTAACCTTAATTTTAAATGATTCGAATTAAATGAATTATCATTTAAATAACTCTCAACCTTTAATTCCATATTATATATATATATAATCTTATTTATTCTTAAGTTTATTTATTCAATTTTCTTACCCCTCCAACTATAAAGTCACTATTCGCTGTTTCAAAATTTACTTCTGCCATCATCTCATCGTCCGACATATAAGTATTTAATTCTACTTCCTCTATTATATCTTTATCTGAATCTATATCCGGCTTTTCTTTTACAATTGTTTTTTTCTCCAAATATTTTCCACCATCTAATTTCTTCTCTATATATTCTATTAAAATATTAAAAATCTCATCCTCCAATACAGTAGTATTCTTAAATTTTGATAAATTTAATGTCTTAGTTATGGATGACCTAATTTCATCATTTTTTTTATTTTTTTTAAATGAATATTTTATACTACTATATTCATCATATATTTTTGAAACATCTTTATCTACATCCCTCTCTTTTAACAAAATATTATTCAAATTAATACTCATATGATAATTAAATTTTAAATTTTTAATATAATATGTAGGAAATGCTGGACCTATTACAAATATAACATTACTATCCACATTAAAAAACTTACTTATTGTCTCATTATCTATATTCTCCATATCTTTCAAATAAGGAAATAAATTTATAAATAACGCTCCAAAATCATCTGCTAAATTTTGAATTACATTTTTTAATAAATTTTCATCTGGACTTGAAAATACTACTACAAATTTGCCTTTCTGAATTACATACGCTTGTAATATATTCATATATATTTCAAAAGATTTATTTTATCCTTATTTAATTCCACCATATTTAATCTTTCTATCAATAAACACTTACTATTTAAACATTTCTCTCTATTATACATTAAACTTAATTTACTTAAATCTAAATTCTCTATATCATCTATATATATTATTATACCTTCCATTTTATCATCATAATATTTATCAGAACTCCTTTCACTTACAACTAATATACCCCTACAAACTAAAGGTACTATTCTTGTTACCTCTAATATACTACTACCCTCATAATAATGAATATTTAAACTAACTTTTGCCCTACTTACAATTTCATCATATCTTTCTCCAAAAACATTATTCCTATAAAATATATTTTTTCCTAACTTACTTAACACACTATCCCTCCTTACACTCTTACTACCTAAAAATATCACATTTAAATCTTTTTTACTTATTATACTATTATATTCATGAAATGGTGTCCAACCATATGGTATGTGCACCGCTTCTAAACCTTTTTCTTTAAATACCTTTATGTTTTCTAATGAATAATCTAAAATAATTTTTGCTTTACTACACCTTTCAAAAAACACATCATTCCACTCTCTACATGTGACTAACTGCTCAAAATTATACACAATATAGTTTTTAGGTAACTTTCTTACATTATTTATCGTAAATATCATATACATCATATCATCATCTTTAATTTCTTCTACTAATTCACATTTAATATCATAATACATCAATAAATACATTACTGAATCTATTACATCATACAAATATTTATTATTATACAACAAATGAATCATTTAATTATATTTACAATTATATTATTAAATGCATTTATCTTTGCTACTACAAATATCAAATTATCAAACCTTCCTCAAAATTAAAAATATAATTAACTTTAATAATTTTAATCTTATTCTTATCCATATCAATTCAGAACTTATTAATAATACACAAACTGATAATATCAAAGATGAATTTAAACATGCTAAATTTACTTACGGGAAAAATATCGGTATGGATATTTATCCATTCTTCTGTCAAATTAAATATATCATCCATAATAATATTGAAACCGATTATATTCTAAAAATACACACTAAATCAGATGATCAATGGAGGAACGATCTTATTTTACCTCTACTAAATCACAATTTAATTACAGAATTAATTTTAAATAAAAATATTGGTATGATCGCATCTAAAAAATATACTAAATTACTTGATCATTATAATACACCAATTATATTACATTTTCTCAAAAAATGGAATATAGAAAATAAATATATAGATGAAATAGACTGGGATAAAAAATATGATAACTTATATGATCTTAATTTTTTAGATACAAAATTTTATGTTACATACCCTTACAATAAAATAATGTACGATGATGAATTATTAAATAATATAGATAAATTGAATAGTTATGCTATTTTTCATTGGCTAAATATTGGCTATAAAGTATTTAGATTAATCCATAATTCAAACTTGATTACAAAAAAAATTAATAACCATTACACATTCTGCGCAGGCACTATTTTCTGGATTGATGCTAAAATACTTGTTGATTTCTTTAAAACAAATATAGATTTTCAATTTTGGGAAAATAAATTCGAAAAAGGATATTTTAAAAACGATTTACCTACTTACACTCACTCTTGGGAAAGATTATTCGCTATCATAGTTTTTTACAATAATAAAATATTACATAAATTATGAATAACTTTGATTGGGTTTATTATGTTAACAAATACCCAGATTTAAAAAAAATGAGAATCGATAATAGAGATAAAGCACTATATCATTACAAAAAATATGGCATTAAAGAAAATAGATTCCCTAACAAAAATGCTGAAATTAACAAAACAAACTCTAAAAATAATAATATCAAAATTCAAGAACTTGAAAAAAAAATAGAATCACTTAACAATGAAATACAAAATATAAAAAAAATTATTAATGTTAATCAATATAATACTACAGACTCTGATAATGATTATAATGATATAAAATTCTACAATTAATTTCATAATATATATATTATGTTCCTTAACAATAATATTATCTCTAACAATAAAATTAATAATTATGACCTTATATATAACGAATTAACATCCATCAGCTACATAATATCCTTCCTTAAAGAATCTTATAAAAATAAACTTTACCCAACCTCTTCCAATATCATAAAATTCTTACAACATAATAACATCATTAACTACCAATTTATTCACTTATTTATCAAAAATAACACTATAAACAATAAAATTATCCATAACACAAAACATATCTGCTTGATATCACAAATTTACGAATCTATTGACGACGAATTTATTCAATATAATAAAAATATATTCGATCACATCTACATAATCAATTACTCTAACAATAATTACAAAAATACTAATAATATTACCTATATACAATCAACCAATAATACTTACAAATTTGATTTACTTCTTCTAGCTAACGATCTTAAATATTACTTTAACTATATTGTATTCTTAGAACATTATCAAAAATTAGGCTTACAAAAAAATGATAAAATTATCGTTTCAAATACTACCCTTCACAAATACTTACATAACATAAACTCTAAGTATAATATCAAAATACTAAATAACTTGTTTAATCTAAAAAATCAATTATATACTTTACGAAATGACTTTTTTATCTACAAATCAAATATTACAATAGCTATTTACGATAACCAAAATAATTCATCCATTATTGAAAAAACTTATATAACACCTTTAACTACCTTTAACAACCCCATACATAACAAAATTCAATTAAAAAATATTTTTAAAAAATATAATAATAAAAATATTGATAAAATTAATAACTTTGAAGACTTTATTTATAACTATTTCCATGTTTTAGATCTCAAAATTAAATTTAATGAATTTAATGAATTTATGCAAACTAAATACCTCTTTAACCAATTTACACCTAAAAAATTAACATTCTCTAACAAAATAAACTCATTCTTAAAATATAATAACTTTGATTACCAACTCTATAACCAATCATTCTTTATCATATTTCACTCTACCATAATTAATGATTTTATACTACTATTATACTTTATTAAACTATCCAAAAAATTATTAAAAAAATTATTCATCCTATGGAAACACGATATAGAAATTAATACAATTTTTAATGATGAATTTTACTTTTGCGATTCTAATCATTTTAAAAATGTCACTTTATGCAAAGATATTGATTATAACTTCTCTTTGGATAATATTACCTATATTAACACTAAATTTCTAAATTTATTAAAACTAGATGACATTAAATTCTTGAAAAATATAAATTTAATGAATATAAATGATACTTATAAAGAATTCCTAAATAATAATAACATAATAGATGTGTTTAATTACAACGAAGATATAATAAATAAATTCATTAAATTAGATAAGTTTTCTATAATTAATTTGAAAAAATACGAAAATAATAAAGATTTTAATATTATTAGAATATTATCTTTTATAAACTCTAATAAAATTATTAGTGATAAAAATGATAAAATACTTAAATACTTCGATTCTATCAACTTTAACTTTTTAATACAATCTAATAATACTCTTAATAATAACTCTCTCCAACAAAATATTAACTTAAATAATGACTTCTTACTTATCACATTCAATTTTAATAAACAATTCTTAAATAAAAATATTAATAATAAATACATCAATAAAATATTTATTTGCAACTGCAATCTTAATTTTAATAATTATACTATTAATAATATTAATTATAATTGCAATCTATCTATCGTTTATAACACTATTATTAAAAATTCAGATAATAAAAATATTATTATATCTGATACACTCTTAGATAATCTTTTCTTTTATAAACTTAATTTAAATAATTCTTATTATTATGACCAACATACATTAGTTTTTACCAAAAATCAATTTAAAAAAATTAATGGCTTTAATGAAAATTTAAATGAAACTTTTATTTTAGACTTTATTAAAAGACTTGATTCCTTAAACATTAATAATACTTTTGATTTCGAGAATTATTATTCATTAACATCATTTTGGGGTTTAGAAAATCAACAATTAGGAAAATTATTACAAATTTCTAAAAATAATTTTACTATTAAAATATAAATATTATTATATGAATGATATTTATATTTTAATTTTTGAATATAATATTGATAATAAACATTTATATTCTAATTATATTAACTTATTAAAAAGAAAAAAATATAATTTTATATT
>Ga0163109_10003711_pt1 | contig 11677 bp, 9 predicted proteins | sample CRUFie1St13metaG_FD_108704 | JGI IMG/M metagenome (GOLD analysis project Ga0163109, IMG submission 108704) | Marine microbial communities from the Costa Rica Dome - CRUD Field 142mm St13 metaG | ecosystem: Environmental > Aquatic > Marine > Oceanic > Photic zone | place: Costa Rica: the Eastern... | reverse complement strand
TAGGATTAATTCCTCCTTCTGATGGACAGTGTCAGGTTTTCGGCAAGCCTGCAGGTAGCTGTGAATCTCGTGCTCGTATAGGCTATCTACCTGAAAATCCAGTCTTTTACAGGTTCCTTTCAGGGCGAGAACTGGTACGTTTTTTTGCCTCAATCAGTGGCATGTCAGGAGATATTTTAAACACTGCTACAGAATCGGCATTGGATACTGTAAGCATGACAGAGCATGCAGATCGGCGTGTGCGCACTTATTCTAAAGGAATGCTTCAACGTATCGGACTTGCCCAGGCACTTGTCCATGACCCTGACATAATTGTGTTAGATGAGCCCATGTCAGGTTTAGATCCCGTAGGCACAAGTGAATTTATAAGCATCCTCCATGATTTGTGTACTCGCGGCAAAACTATTCTACTTGCTTCGCATTTGCTCGCTCGTGTTGAAGAAGTTTGTGACAACATTGCCATATTAGATAAGGGGCAACTCGTCCAAAGCGGTACGGTCGAATCCATTGTTGAGGACAATGATATTTCTAACTTGTGGGTGCGCGGCCTTACCTCCCCCAAAGAAGTCGCCCTTCGCCAGTTTCTTAAAGATGCAGATTTAGAACTCCTGGAATGTAAAACTGGACGCCGTTCACTAGATGATGTCTTCCTCGATGCACTGCACGAAAATAAGAAAGTTCCACCGTCATGAACCTACGGCGTATTGTCCTCATGGGGCGCATGACTTTTGCTGAGGGAGTGCGCGCACGCTTCTTTGGTGTACTTTTGTTGATTTCACTGAGTATCCTGCTTACTTCGAATTTCTTCCAGCAGTTCGACTTTGGGACCTCTGAGTTGAAGTTTGTCTTAGACTTCGGATTCGGGGCAGTTCAATTATTTGGGATCATTCTTTGCGTAGTCATTACCTCTCAAATATTCTTCAATGAAATAGATCAGCGCACTGCTATCAGTATTCTCAGTCGTGACATAGCTAGGTGGGAGTTTCTTGCAGGAAAACTAATCGGAGTCGCTGCCCTACTTTTAGTATTCTGCCTAGTAATGGGAACTCTCCTAAGTCTTGTCCTGACACTGAAGGAAGCTATCATTCTGAAAGAGTCGGGTGAGTCTGTGTCGCTTGTCGAAATTAACGAAGTATATCTGTTTGTGATTCTGCAATGGTTGAAGTTTTCGATTATCATAGCGTTGACTTTGTGTGTCGCTAGTCTGTCCCAAAGTAGCCTTTACACTATGGCAGTATCCTTTTTGGCAATACTTGCATGCGAACTACAGTACTTGGCAAACGACATATACCTAGATGCCGAATCTAGCTTTGGGCGTGCCTTAGGTTGGGTACTTAAGACTGTTGTACCGAATCTAAGTATTTACAATCTAGGTAACCAATTAGGTCTAAATGATAACACTGCTTTTGGCTCAGCAGGTTTTCTATTTGATATTTGTCTTCATTTTATTTTCTACATCTCCACTTTCTTCGCTCTCGCAGTCTTTTTCTTCCGTAACAGGGAGATTTAAATGATTATAGGAGGGGGCCTTTCTTATCCCTATTTCATAATGCTTCCCTGTGACACCTTAATTTATTTTGGCCTCACTCACTTCAATTTCTCTAATTACCTCCATGGCGGTCTTGTGGTTCCGATTCCAAGCCTAAATTGCAAATAATTTCATTTAGAGAAATAACCTAAAAAGCTGCTTGGCTTGAATGCGCTTTATGACTCATGTTGACTACTTGAAATCCACGAATGAAGGTCTTCTTCGCTATGGATTTGGTAGGTCTTTTCGGGGCAGAAAAGCGTAGAATATTCTTTTTCTGAGAAACGCTGGCAGTGAAATAAAATTGTGGCGTGCTGCCCTGGCGCACGAACCATCCTGCCTACCGCTTGCTGAATACGGATAATTGCTGGCTTTCGGCAAATTTGGTCGTAAGCAGATGCGGGATTTAAACCCTCAAGTCGGTCCATTCGGGCACGTTGTACAGTATCAGCCACTGGTAAAGCAGGACCAACGATGATGGCCCTTTGTATGCGTCCACCAAGTACATCGATTCCTTCTGCGAAGCTACCTCCCATCATCAGGAGGAGTATTTTTGAATTTTCGAGTGCTTCTTCGATAAACTTATTTTGCTCAAATAAGGTAAGTCTACGTGGCTGAATGGCTGTTTTAAATTCTGGGACATTCTGCTTGAGAAGTTCATGAACATCTCCCGCATATTTGTATGAAGGGAAATAGACCGCAATTGGTTGACCGGATGATTCAGCAAATTGCTTTATGGTACTGGCTGTAGTTTCATAGTACTGTTCCCGAAGTTTGAGGCGGGTATCGATTCGATGATCAATCGCGATATTATATGCATTGTTCCTCCATGAGGCACTTGCAGTAACCTTTTCCAGATATGCTGAGGCTTCTAGTCCGCAGTTGCTTGCAAAGTTATCAAGCGGGGAAAGTGTGGCAGACATCAGAAGGCTAGTACCGAAATTGGCTAGCGTTGCTGATATTTCTTGAGAGGGATCAAGGCAAGAGAGGCGCAATTTACCGGGCTGATCACTCCAGGCTAGAAGTGGCAGGTTTTCAGTGTTTAGTAGATTCTTAAGGTGGAGGAGTTCATTGATGACCTCTTGAGCCTCATTTGGGAAGTTTTCCCAATCAAAAGGGCTATTGAGTATTTCTTCAGTGAGTTCGCCAAGAATGTCTTCTGCATAGTACAGTTGATCGAGTGGGAGTTCTGAGCATGGTTCGATAGCGTTGACGAGGTCATACCAGTTTTTCGCTAGAATTTTGACAGCGGCACATGCGTTGCAGGTCTCAACTCCTGCGAGTAGGATTTGTGCGAGGTGATGATTTGTGTCACCAGATAGAGATTCGCGGACTCGTTCAGGCAGATTATGGGCTTCGTCAACGAGGAGGAGAATACGGTGAGGTGGAAGACCTACATGTTCGAGTAGGAGTGAGTTGTGACGTCTCGAAAATACATAGTTGAAGTCTCCAACGATCACATCTGCCCGAGATACTAGGGATCGAGAAATTTCGTAAGGACAAATACCGGTTTCAGAACCGAGTTTTCGGATTTGTTCAAGAGTGGGTGTACCTTTAGAAAAAAGTATCGCTCCATCCAGTCCGGAGTTTGCCCATTTTTCTTCTAGATCTTTACGGCAGTTCCTTCCGTCGCAGGTATGAGTCTGTGAACTAATATTGTGCTCCTCACGACTGCGAAGCTGGAAATATCGTGGAGAGCAATTGGCTTGCATCAAAGATAGTTGCTTTAAGAAGGCATTCTGGCCCGTGGATTTTCCAGTTAGGCAGAAGAGCTTTTCGTATGTACCATCTTTGATCTTCTCGAGGGCAAACTGCAAGCTGACTCCCGTCTTACCAAAGCCTGTAGGTGCTTCGAACAGTATGGGCTTACCTTTTGAGGTTCGGTCGTGTCCATCGTGAAGTTGCTTAAGAGCAGTTTTCTGACCGGGTCGCCAATTGGTGAATGGACGTTTAAAGCGAAGACTCTGAAGGCGATCAAAGTCTGTGCGTCTTTCGACAAGATAGTTTCGGAGTCTTTGTCTCTGAAGATGATATAGTCTTAGGTCTTCAGAGGTGTTTGTTACAGTCTGCACTAAGCCTTCATTTATACTTACAAAAACGAGTTCTCCCGATAGCTTGTCCAGCTTGGATTCATCCTGATGAAGGGCTAATGCAAGATATGTTTGAAGTTGTGCGAAGTAGTTGGGGTAATGTTCGAGGAGTTCCTCCTCTTCCATTGGCAGTAGACGAGAGATGGTCTTGATTTCTCGGATTGTGGTATGGCCATCATCTTCGAGCCATTGGTCAACTTTTCCGCGCAGTGTGAGAGTCCACCCTTCGTCGATCCAAACTCCCTTAAGTGTTTTCTCAAAATATGTGACACCATTACTAGATTCGGCTTGTTTGCGAAGGTGTTCGTGCCATTGCTGTCCAACTGTTGCTCGCCAGCGTGAGGGGCCTCCTAGTTTATGGGTTTTAAGGCGGTTCTGACGGAATTCAGCTAGTTCGCGTGCGTTAATGCTGGCCAGTCTTCGAGCAGGTTCGATTTCCATAGATCAGCTTGGGATTTGCAGGCTTGTCTCACTTCTTGCCCATTTTTCAAGGTCTAGGATCAGTTCTTGACCGTGGCTAAGGGAGTGTTCGTAAAGATCTTCAGTTGGAAGCTGAAGTATTGGTGCAAGGATTTCTGCATTTCTCTGGGGTAAGTTCTGACGCCATGATTGTCGGACCGGGAACCCCTCTTGTCGAAGTAGAAGATAAAGGAACTTGAGGTAGATAAAGGGGGGGGGAGCATTTAGGTTATTGAAAGCATCAAGAGCAACCTCGGTCAGTCTAAAAGTCTGGAGCGCGTCCTCTAGGTAGGCGCCATTTTTAATAATTAGGCGTGCCAAGCGACATGCGATCTCGAAGCGTTGATACTGCTTGGAGATTTTCTCTCGCCTGACTTTTGTGTCGTAGCTCTTCAAAAAAAGAACTTTGTTTTTTCGGCCGTCCTCAAACAACACAGTAGCCGTGTCGAAGAGATCGGGCTGTGCCTTACCAGTAAGCCGTTTACTACTCTTTTTGAAAGCTGCAAAAAAACCTGATCTCGCACAGAGAAAGAGCAGCCTTTGCGTATCTTCTCCATAAGCAGTTTTGGCAAGCAGGATGGATTCTGTCTCCATACCTATGGTTTCAAGTATATTTTTTACTTAGTCTCGATCGGCTTGGATGGTTGTTCGAAGACTTTACCTTCCCATCCGGGGATCACTGCACCTCCTGATATGATAAGCTTCATTCCTTCACCGACCGTCATATCTAAGTCTATCACGTCTTTGCTAGGTATCATTAATAGGAAGCCACTGGTAGGGTTGGGTGTAGTGGGAATAAAAACATTAGTTAGAGTACCTGCGTCTGCACGAGCAGGGATTTCCCCAGCAGCTTGGCCAGTAAGAAATCCCATTGCAAATGTGCCCGCTCTTGGAAACTGAACTAATACGACTTTCTGGAACACAGCACGCTTCTGCGTGCTAAAGGTCTGAACAATCTGTTTTGCAGTATTGTATACAGTATTAATTAGTGGAACAGCACCGAGTGCTCGATCTGCAAGATTCACCAAGAACTTACCTATGAAGTAGCGAGAGAGAATGCCTACGATAGTGATAATCAGCAGTACTATAATAGTGGCGATTAAGTTCAGGAGATTTCCTATGAATGGACGGGCTGATACATAGTCATCGAAAACGATATCTTTTGCTGCTCCGAAGAATTCGTAACGAATCAGCAAGTGCTCATAGATGAGTACACTAGGACCACCACCAATTTTCTGAAGGAGGAATTGGACGACGACTATTGTCACTGCCAAGGGGAGTAAGACAAAAAGCCCTGCCAGAAAGTTGTTCCTCAATGATTGAAGCATCATCTTTGAAATTTGAGGCCTAATCCCGTGAGATGTTCAACTTAAAAAGGTTTACTAGCTCAGATATCTTTTAAATGGAAATGTGGGACCACTTCAATTTCCCGAAGGTAGGTCATGCAGAAAGACTCTGCTTTGCGCATTTTTCGGCGATCTATTTCTTTTTGATCGTCAATTCCGCAGAGGTGGAGCCATCCATGCAATAGATAAAGAGTTAATTCTTGTGCAAAATCACCTCCATGACTCTTGACATATATGGCAGCGAAAGTCGGGGAGACACAGATTTCGCCAGCCGAGTTGGTGGTTGGATCAGCTTGGAAGGTGATGACGTCGGTTGGTTCGGGGTTATTATGGAACTGAACGTGGAGTTGCCTGTGGGGTTCTGGTTCGAGAAATGCAACAGAAAGCTCGCCTAAAGGGGATGCAAAGTTCTCAAGGTTGCCTAAGGCAAAAAAGAGAGTCTGGATGGAGGACTCCTTGAAGATTAGCCTGGGGCAATCATTGAAGACCAATACTGGGTTTTCCTCAGATCCTGGAGGATGCTCATTTTTTGTCGGATTCAAGGGGGCCACTCTCCTCATCGAGCTTGGTTGCTTGCTCTCTTGTAGGCTCTTTTCTCAAAGGGGACCTTGAGTCACCCTTACGTCCTTTTTCGGTAATGTCGGGATACTCTGTTCGAGCGTGAGTCATATTGAGTATGGTAAAAGCAAAGCTTTTCTTAATTTCAGATATTTCCTGAAAGGTTAGCGGGCAATCGTCTAGTTGTCCGTCGGAGAGCCTTTCTTCAAATATGTAATCGATGAGTTCTTCGATACTTTGTGCATTAATCTTTGGAAGTGTGCGGCTGGCAGCCTCCACAGCATCAGCAAAAAATATTATGGCACTCTCTTTGAACTGAGGTTTAGGACCCGGGTAACGGTAGGTAGATTCATCAACATCTTCCTCGTGACTATTGCCATTCGTCTTTTTCTCGGACTGTCCATTCTCATTCTCTATCTTTTTTTGTGCTTCGTGGAAAAAGTAGTGAATGAGACCGGTGCCGTGGTGTTGGCGTATTACATCAATAATCAACTGAGGTAGTTTATACTGCTTTGCTAATTCGACACCTTCTGGAATGTGTGCCTTAATGATGAGTGCACTCATGGATGGACTCTTAGCGGTGTGGGGGTTGAAGCCCGGAGTTTGGTTTTCAATGAAATATTCGGGCTTAACAAGTTTCCCAATGTCATGAAAAAGAGAACAGGATCGGCACTTGAGAGGATTGGCTCCAAGTTTTACGGCAGCATTCTCTGAGAGGTTTGCCACCATCAAACTGTGGTGGTAGGTTCCGGGAGCCTCCATCTGCATCCGGCGGAGTAACTCGTGGTTTGTGTCAGTAAGCTCGAGTAAGCGAATGTCGGTGATAAATTTAAAGCTATTCTCGAGCAGAGGGAGAATGCCTATGACCATCATTCCGGTAAGAACACCTACTGACAGACAAGCCAATATATGCATGCCTACCATCTGTATGTCAGTTCCGTTAAGAAGCCCGAAAAGAAGTGCGAGTAGTGAGTTCACTGCACCAACCACCAAACAAGCTTGCATGAGGCGTGAGCGCTGGCTGATGTTGCGGCAGAAAAAGATTCCGCTAAGTGTTGCGAAGAATGATGCTAAGAAAATCTCAGTAGAGCCATCGAGCATGAAGGAGAACAGCAGGCTCACGACAAAGGCGCTTAATATTGCAAGAGTTGGACCTGCAAATATGGCTAGGGTGAGAGGCGCAAATGCCGTAGGTGCCAGATAGGGGAGTAGACTGAGGAGATTCTCTTGATCTTCGAAGAGTGGGGATTCAACCAGTTGAAGAACGACGCGTATTAAAAGAAGATTAATTACAATGCCAAGAGCTGAAAGCCCAAGGAGGCGATTACGGCCTGATACTCGACGGAAGCCTATCTTTAGACATATCCAAGCGATGCCCAAAAGAGTTAGCGATACAAGTATGCCCCTGTAGAGAATCTTACCAGCGCGCTGTTGGTTCTGGCCTAGTTCGCGTTCCTGTTTTCTAAAGGAGTCATATTTCTCGTACTGCTCTTTAGTGATGATATCACCTGCCCTGAGGATCACTTCATTTTGAGCAACTTTTACCAGAACTGGCTGGGTGCTATCTTCTAGTTCTTTGATCTTTTGAGCATGAGCATCAGCATCATAGCGCAGATTGGGTTGCAGTCCTGTACTAAATATCAGGATCAAAGAATCGCGAAGGTGACTTGGTAGATCAGGGTTGCCGTTAATGCGGAAGCTAAGCTCTTGCTGAGCTTTTTTGAGTGTTAGGATATGCGTGTCCGTTGATTCAATAGAAACAAGCGAGACTGATTTAGATGTGTTTTGTGCTAAATCTTCTTCTGGAAGGATTGGGTGTTCGTAGATCTCCTTAAGAACTGCTAGGCCTTTTGAAAGTAGCAGCGTACGTTCCTCCGATTTAGTATTAAGGCATAGCTTTCTAAGCGCATCCGTAGGTAGATTAGAATATTCATTTGAGGCAAACACGCTCAACATGCTTTCTTCTACAGAGCCAGTTTGGGAATTTGAAGGTTTGGTTGATACTCTTGGGTTGGTAGGGGTGGAGTCTCCAGTTTTGGAGATCGCATCGGGTATTTCTGGAAGGTTGATGGAGCTTTCTCGCTCCTTCTCTAACTGTCGCAGTTCATCATCAAGTCCATGAATAGTTTCTTCGAAGGCTTCTAGTACTCCAGGGATACGAGTAAGAGTGGGTGGGACGCGGGTACGTAAGCCGAACTTCTTCTTCTCAGTGAGAAGCTTGCTTTCGTAAGTAAACTGAAAGGTGGCAACAACGCTTTCCAAAGCAGGCTGTCCTATGGCAATGCTCGGCGAACGAGAAGGGGGATGCCAGAAACAAATAGATGTTATGAGTCCTGCGAATACGAGGAAAAGAGCCGATGCGATGAGGCGGCTACTCTCCATAAAATTAAAGACCTGCGTCGGTTCACCTTGGCGCCGTCTAGTACGGGCATTGCCTCGGTTGTCACGATTTTTAGAGTTTGTGAGTGCCATCAGGCTCTAGGATTTAGTATTCACTAAGTTGTTGGTGCATGAACTCTGGAAACATGGAATGAAATCATTTTTCAGACGATTGAGCATCAGCAATTAGCTTCTCGGTTCGCTGGGACGTTTCTTTTCATATGCCTCAATTATCTTTTGTACGACTGGATGACGGACTACGTCTGAGCTATCGAAGAAAAACATTTGTATTTCTGGGATATGACTTAGGATTTCCATTGCCTCTTTCAGACCGGAGCGCCGACTACGAGGTAAGTCTACTTGAGTTATATCGCCCGTAATCACCATTCGACTGTCCTCGCCGAGTCTAGTCAGGAACATCATCATTTGCTCAGTGGTAGTATTTTGTGCCTCATCCAGCACGATGAAGGAATTGGAAAGTGTACGTCCACGCATGTAAGCCAGTGGAGCAATTTCAATTTCCCCGCGGTCGATGAGTTTCTGCACGTCTACCTTGCCTAACATGTCTTCCATTGCATCGTAAAGCGGTCGTAGATATGGTAGGATTTTTTCTTGTAGATCACCAGGCAGATAACCCAGTGCCTCACCAGCCTCAACGGCTGGTCTAGTAAGAATGATTTTGCGAACTTCACCTTCAGTAAGTGCGCTGAGTGCTGCTGCCATAGCCAGATAGGTTTTGCCTGTACCTGCTGGTCCGATGCCGAAGGTAACACTGTGCTCAGGGATACCTCCGAGGTAGAGTTTCTGATTGAGCGTCTTAGGCACAATCGTGTGTTTACGAAGTTTAAGTACCAGAGGGTTCTCAAAGAGATTGCGTATTTCCTCGGAACGGTCTTCAGCAATGGATGTGAGGACGTAATGAAAGTCTGCATTTCTTATCTGGATCCCCTGCTTACGTCCACAGGATAGGAGCTCGAAAAGTAGCTTGGCTTTGTCGACTGCCGGTTCGGCTCCATCTATTTGTATCCAGTTCTCACGAGTGACAAGACTTACGTTGAGACTGTTCTCAGTGCGTCTTAGGTTGGCGTCACTACCGCAGTACGCCAAAGAAAGGCTTCGGGCATCTTCGAAGTGGACGGTCGTTCTATTTGCTTTGCTCATGTCTTCTCCGATTGTAGTCTAAGCAGTGTTTCTCGAAGCTTTTCCCACATACGGTCCATAGATTCAGGTAGAACACGAGTGCTGCCCAGAACTGGCATAAAGTTGGTGTCGCCGTCCCATCTTGGTACAATGTGTGCATGTAAGTGCTTGGGTATGCCTGCGCCAGCAGCAGAGCCTATATTGAAGCCAATATTAAAACCATGAGGTTGGACAGTTTCCTCTAGCAGTTTCTGGCCTAATATTAGGTTTTCCATCAACTCGGAAGACTCCTGAATAGAAAGTTGATCAAGGGTCGGCACTTCTCGGTATGGGACTACTAGAAGATGCCCGGGGCTGTACGGAAACTTATTTAGAACGATGAAGGTATACTCTCCTCTTAGTAATAGATGGACTTTCCGGTCTTCTTTGCTTTTGGGGATCTCGATGAAGGGGTTACCGAATTCACCTTCCTTCTTGGGCGCCTTAACGTAATCGATGCGCCAATATGAATGTAGATGATCCATAAATAGTTCCAATCAGCTTCTGGGAATGGATAGACAAATCCGCAAACAACGGTTTGGGCTTAGTTATTCTTGCCAAAAATTCGATGGTGTTTGTTGCTCAACAGTACTTTGCCGTTTGTACACATCATAATTTCAGATTAGCATCTTGGAGAGGGATAACCCATGATGCAATCGCAAACAACTATCGTTAAACTTGTGGAAAAATGGTAGCATGGTTCCAGAAACTACCTTTTCAAATGCGCTGGATGGCTTGGATCTGGTGTGGCATACTTGTCCTTGTTTGCTGGGAGCAGTCACATTGGTGGCAGGTGCGAGAGGACTATCTTTTTGGATATTTTTCACTGCCGTTTGCACTTTACGTGCTTTATGAACGCTTACCGAAGATTCAAGATGTTCTTTTAGTTCAAAATTGTACAATTCCGTCTCCTCCTGCCTGGTTGAAATACTTCAGCGCCCTAGCTTTAATTAGCTCCTTTGGAGCAATTTCGATTGGTTCATTGATTCTTTATGCACAGGGACATTCTCAGCCAGCATCATTTCTGATGAGCCTAGGGTTTCCCACCATAGTATTTAGCTCCGTTATATTATTTGCTCAGAATATGACTGGCGGGCAACTACCCCTCTTAGAGCGCCTTCGACTCATTGGGTTACTTGCTTTTCCCTCTTTGGTTTGGGTTCTCTCTACCCCTGTGCTTTCTTTTATTGAAAATCGGATCAGCTTAATCCTACTCAGACAAGTAATGACAGTGGTTTTCTTCATATTTGACTCCTTAGGGCTCTTTATTGAACAGCGTGGTAATACCCTTCTTCTCCCCAAAGGACATGTCGGTGTAGCAGATGCTTGCTCTGGTATCAGATCGCTTATGGCTTGCCTTTTCGCTGGCTCTTTTCTTGGCGCGGTGTTTCTGAGTTCTCTACTCAAGAAATGTATCTTTGTGCTTATTGCCTGTGCCTTGGCATTTGTATTTAACATCGCTCGTAGTTTATTTCTAACAGTTTGGGCATATCGCAATGGACCGGATAGTATCGCTGGTGTTGTTCACGATTTCACTGGGTTTGCTGTTTTGGGACTAACAGCGATTTGCCTGCTTGCCCTTGTTCCACTATTTGAAACAAAGTCGCAAACTCTGACTAGTTGAATAATTGTTTGCCCCATTGCCCGGAATTCATTCTCTCCGCGCATTTTTTAAATGAAGGTTTTATTTGTAGCTCCGGAACTCCCACCGTACGCGAAGGTTGGCGGTCTTGGGGACGTTGTATGTGCCCTTTCACGAGCGCTTAGGAATCTTGGCATAGATGCTCGGGTTTTCTGTCCTCTTTATGGTGGGATTTTTCCTCGTGAAGATTGGCGACCGCATCCTTCGCCACTACACATTTGTCTTGGTACAACATCCAGTTACGGGCGTCTCTGGGAGACCAGTCACACAGAAACTGGCGTCCCCGTTGCTTTTCTCGAATATAATCAATACTTCGAGCGTGACGGTATTTATGGACCGCCAGATGGTAGCCATCCATTTGGAGATAATGGCCAACGCGTTGCCTTTTTCAGTAAAGCTTCTATAGATTACTGCCATCATATAAACTGGTTACCCAATGTGATCCACTGTCATGATTGGACTACTGGATTACTGCCATCACTTCTTGATGCTGATT
>Ga0163109_10003709_pt1 | contig 11680 bp, 15 predicted proteins | sample CRUFie1St13metaG_FD_108704 | JGI IMG/M metagenome (GOLD analysis project Ga0163109, IMG submission 108704) | Marine microbial communities from the Costa Rica Dome - CRUD Field 142mm St13 metaG | ecosystem: Environmental > Aquatic > Marine > Oceanic > Photic zone | place: Costa Rica: the Eastern... | reverse complement strand
ATGAAGCATGCTGCTGCTGCGAGCAAACATGGAATCATGAGTACACCGAACCAACCAACATAAATTCTGTTGTCTGTTGATGTTACCCACTCACAGAATTCTGGCCATCCCTTTAGAAGACCTGTACTGCGTTGTTTTGAAAGAGTTGTCATGAGGACATTTAAAATAAGTAGGGCTCAAAGGGTAGAGCGATACTATATTTCCTGTAATCCCTTCACTACAGGATATGAGAGACGAAGTTTTATACTGCCTATAGGTCTCGGTTTAAGAGCAGTTGTTCTCAGAGGGCGATTCTTTCGAGTCTGAAAAAGTGTGGATTTCACCACAGTTATTATTATATAGGCTAGTGTTAAGTTTTGTCAAGCTTTATTTTTTCTCAATTTCACTTCTCCAATCAGAATATCCTTCTTTGACTTTTGATTTTAAACTTGCCTTTTTAACATTAGCATCAATCTCTGGATTTCCTGTTGGTGCATTGCTCATCGTGGTGGCACTGATTGGATCTAACTTATCATACTTATACTTCTTTCCAAAATCAGGATGAAATCCATCTGGTCCTAATTTAGGTGGCGGTTGATTTGGATACCCTTTCTTTGCTGGTTTCTCTGGATAATCTATTTCTTTTTTTAATCTCTTAGATACTTTCTTAAATAGAGGATCTTTCTCATAAGGAATAGATTCGATATTATTAAGTTTATTATACTCTGCAAGCATTTTCTTTTCTTCCTCTTCTATCAATTTTATATTCAATTCAGATTGAAGTATACTACTCTTTGCACCAGATTCATCTACTAAGAATACAACATAATCACCTTTAACTTGTTCTTTTCTAACAGTTTTATATTTCTTACCGTTAAAGAAATAGGAATAAAAATCTGGATTCTTTCCCCAAAACTCCTCTAAATTTTTAGCATCCATCATCGTACCATGCTCAAGCATATATTTCCATGCATGCTTACTTTCACCAATTTTCTCAAGAACTATATTTTTTTTATCTTGAGATGATCTTGCATTGTATTCTTGCCAACCCTGAGACCACATATTCTGTGGTTTCTTAAATGATTTTTGAGGTTTAACATCACCAATTAACTTATCCATTCCCTGATGGTAATTAGATTTCTTAGATCTTCTACCTGGTTTAACCTTATAACTCTTTTGTTTAGTTTCTCGAATAACTATTGGATCTTTAAGAGTTTTCATTATATTTGTTTTTCTTGATTCTGATATAATTCTTCCTCTTGGTTTATAAGAATTTTTTTGATTTATTTTACTATTGAACCAATCTCGAAATTCTTTTGGCATATCATTTACTTTTACTTCAAATTTCTTAATAGAATCTCCATAAATTCCTGCAGGATAACCTTCCATACCGCCAGTATTTTCTGGATTACCCTCTGCTTTAGGAATTCCAAATTGACCACCATAGAATTGTCCACTTGATGCAGCAGATGTATTAGTTTCTGTTTGTCTTCCATGCATCGCATCAGCAATTGTATGAACTGCTTTGGATATCCATAGTTTTGGATTTATAAAACCAAGACCAGGAACTTCACCTTCATCTTTACTGTTTATATTATGATAAGCATGATCAGTATAACTAAAAATATATTCCCCATTTTCATTAGTATAAACTTGCACCTGTGCCTGACCTGCAGCAGCTAATGGGTTACTTCTTCCCATAGTAGATTCCATCTCTTCTTGAGATTTGTCAGTATGAACTGGTTTAGTATTATTTGGATGGTTTACCTGATCTTGATACCATGCATCGGCCTGTTTTTTTAGTTCCCCTGTTAAGCTATTATAATCAAGAATTTCATTTCCATTTTCATCCGTTGGCCATTGATTTCGAGGTCTTACTTTTCCATCTTTATCAGTAATTATATTATCATCAGCATATGGTTCTTTTTTATCATTAATTTTAACACTATCATAATCAAGACCAGCAAAAAGTTTTTGTTTATCTTCTTCTGATATCTTATCACTATTATCTATTGGTTTATTAGAAAGAACAGAAGCAGCAATATCTTTAGAATAATCTATAGCAGGTACTTTTTCTGTAACTTTGTCTATCATATCAAGTAAATCTTCCCCAAATTTCTTTAAATCTTTGGGAAAGTTTTTAACATCTTCCCAAGTTTGACTCCAATGATCTTTAAGTTTATCCACCATACTTTCCACTTCTGCTTCATTTTTATTATTAAAATTTTTATTATTACCTGCACCCCTAAAATTAGGATTACTTGGCATACCTTCACCAGAAGTTCCTGTTCCAAAAGTTCCGTCACGACCTGTTCCAGAATTAGCATAAGGATCTCCTAATGGTGAATCCGCATCAAATTGCTTATCTAAAGGTATGTCTGCTAGGGGGTCTTGTGATTGATCAAAAGGATTTGGTTGTTGTTGCTGCTGTTCAGGGGGTCTTTCTTGAAATCTACCGTCTTTATAATCAAATGAAAGAGTTTGGGGATTTTTTTCCAACCATTCTTTTTTCTTTTTATCAGACATTTTATCCCAATTCTTTGGTGCATTCTTAGGTTTTTTTCCTGTTTGATTAAAGTAATCTAAATCATAAGTAGCTTTAAGCGAACCAGATCCTCCTTGCCTATCCAAAATAGCAGAGAAATTATCACTACCCTGTTGACCCATTGGTGCTGTTTTCTTTGAGATTATATCTTCTCTAGTTCCTTTTGGAGTTCCAGTCATAGTACATAGATATCTACCAAATTCATCGGCAGCATTTGATGGTGGTCCTGGATAAAATGCTCTGTAATTTGCATTTGCTGGATCATTACCAGCATTATCTTTTTTAGGAGTATTTAAGAACCATTGTGCCTGTTCTAATGTCAATTGACCATTGGCATAAAATACTTGAGTTCCATTTCCATCTCGCAAACTTCCATCCCAGTCAGAGAGTTTACCATTAAAGTCACCACCTAGATGTAAAGTGCTGTAAATAGTACCAAGATTAACCATCCTACGATCTGATTCTCTAATATATCCTATTTTTGTCCAAGGTGTTGACCATGTATAATACATAGCTGCCATTGGTCCTAAAATATAACTATTATCTCCTGGTGGTGCAATGAATTTAGAATTTCCTGATTCATCAAATAATCCACTTGTATCCCTACCATCATTACCGTCAACTTCAAAATCTATTGAAGAATAATCTGGAACTGTCTGTGATATATCAACACCAACTGTTACTGAATTAGGAACAACAGAATAAATGCTTGAAGTATTATTTGTAGGTATTTCATTAAGCATCTCAAGTTTCTCATCAATATTTTTTGATTTCAGATGTTTAATAGCTTTTGAAAATGAATTTTTTTTCCTACCCATATCGAATATACACCTATGATAAATTATTTATTATTATATCAGCACTAGCGTATTGTACTGTACCTGCTGGCCATGCTACCACAGTTATTCGATTTGTGCTTGCTGTGCTATTTACGACTTCAATACCATGCCAAACATCTGGATTAACCCAAACAAATCTATTTGGTTTTGGTTCTATCTTATCAACACTACAATTTCTAAACTTTAAATTACCACCCCAAGATGATTCCCATGCAGGATGTATATAATATATGTATCCTCCTTCCTCTCTATGATACCCGCCATTGTTAGGATCGGATGATTCCACATCAATATTTTCTGGTAGAACATTAATAGAAGAAAATAATTTAACATCATTCTCCCAATTGGACTGCCACAAGTTTAGTGATATCAATTTTTCCTGTATCCAAGAATTAATTTGTGTATGAAGAGAGGTTCTATTTTCAGAATACTCAGGTGAATTTAAATATTGACTTATACCCGATTGAATAGTGTTCCACTTATCAATATCTAAAAAATTATCTATAGCAATAGCTGCCGTGCTCATATCTATGCATTTTTTTAAATATTTATTAATCTTCCATCATAGCACTCATCATGACAACCATGAGAGTTGTAAGTATTGCTGTTCCTGAAAATATCATTAAGAACATTTGAAAAACTGATATATAATTCATTTTACTTATTGTAACTGACCTGCTGTAAATGTTGTACTGCTGTTTCTTTCTGTATAGATGGCACATCATTTAATCCATTAGCATCAAACCATGGTGCATTTTCCCAGTCAAATCCTTCTCCAAAGGTATTGTCAGCATTTGCCACATACCAGTGACAAGATGCATCAGGAATATCGACAGCACAAACTGCCCAATCATCTGTCCACTGTGGAACTTGTACCCAGATGACGGGTTCTGCTTCGAATGCGTGAGTTACTGTTGGGAATGCTACAGACAAACAAATGACAGATACACATGCCCAAAAGATTGAGGGTATGTATCTGACACTCATTGGTCTTTTATATACATCCATGACATCATGGTATGATTGTGACATGAGATCGCTCATCAGATTAGTCCTGCCATTCCTGCTGCTGTACCTATAATTAAGAAAAAACCAAACTCATAGAGTGAGTAGTATGGACTATAAAATATTTTCTTCATGCGAATGCGATGTTACCTACACCTGATACGATGTAAAGTGTGACTACTGTTGTGAATAGAATGTGCTGCATTATGCTCCTTGGTATACTGGTGTCATTACTCCACCACCCTCATCGTCATCATCATCGTCACCACTGATGGCACGAAGAAATAACTCAAGGAATACTATGGCACCTACTGGGTAGAAACACCATAGTATTGCTTGAAAGGGTGATATAGCATTATCTGCTACTAATTCGGTCATTAAACAAAACCTGGTATGAGTTGACCTGTTGTTAGGTATGCACCGATTCCTGCGATGATACCGATCATTGCTAGTCTGCCATTTAATTTTTCAGCAACTAACTTTTCTCTTTCGATTTCCTTTTTCATTTAGAAAATACCAGGAATAATGTTTCCTGTTGTAGCATATGCTCCTACTGCTGCTACGAATCCAAGCATTGCTGCCCAACCATTAAATCTTTCTGCTTCTGGTGTCATGAGTTTTGTTCCTTTTTGTATTGTGAATTGTGTGATAAGTTTCATTAGAAGAAACCTGGTGCTATTTCTCCAAATAACACATAATTAACTGTGCCGATAATTAGACCAAGCATCGCTAAACGACCATTGACCATCTCAGCATACTTCCAATAGGGATGACTTGTATCCATTAGAAAATACCTGGAATTATTTGTCCAGTAGTTGCGTAAGCACCGAGTAATGCCACGAAACCAATCATTGCCCAACGACCATTAACTTTCTCAGCGTTCTGAGGGTATCCATCATAAGAAACACTTTCGTCGATGTAAGGTCTTGTTTCATTTGGGAAAGCGTTTTGTCTTCCACCTGATTCTGTTGTAACAGTCATTTAAGTTATATTAATTTATGTAACAATATTATATAGTAAATATAAAATTTTGTCAAGAAACTTAATGTATGGACTCACTTACAGAGTTAAATGTTACTAATATGTGATATAAACTTTACTTATCTTTACTTACTGGTTCCGTAATTCTTCCTAAATATGGATCAAACTGCATCAATTCATCAACTTTCCAATAACATCCAGTTTCTTTCCAAAATCCCATTAGACCATCATAGCTTGCTTTATGAATCATATCTACATGTTCGGGATGGATTGAAGAACCCAAAGCAAGTTTGTATAGAAAAATGGGAACTGAGTAGGTATTACCAGAGTTGTATATTAAATCATCTGCAACTGCTCTGGGTTTGACACCATTATCAATCTTATACTTCTCACCTCTGACATGATACTTCATCAACTTCTCCGCATGATGACGGGTGATCATATAACACGCAGTTGAAAAATCATTAACAAATCTTTTATGTATTCGAACATGAAGAGCACCAGTACAGATAATCGCAAGTTGAACTACATCCCAATCGTAAGGAATCTTCGCATAAAAATCCTTCCAAGTAAATCCCCAATGAAATACTGTTGATATATCACAATCATCTTCCATGATGATTGCATAGGGACTATCAGATGTATCTAACCAATATTTAATTGCTTTGAGGTGTGAAGTTGTGCAACCAATCTCACCAGAGGTCATATCCTCAGGATATCTTCCTTTGATAATATCACTCAAATCATCATCTCTACCATCGTACGCAGAGATGCGTGTGTAATTTTCTACACCCCAATGCTTAAATTGATTCTCCATATATTCTCTTCTCTCTGGTTGACCATCAATGTTGAGATAATATATTGGTCCAATATTTTTAAGTTTAAATGTTGCTTTATTTTTATCAGGCATTTGATTGTTGTATTAATAAAGCAGTTTTAAGAAACGTACTATCTGATGTATGCATTATAGTTGATTTTGAAAGTATAAGCAAGTCTATCATAGCATCAATTACACTTTCATCTGATCTTTCAACATTGAAAGGATATTCAACCCCTTCCTCATCAACGATAACATCTCTCCATTCTCCATCTTTGGTCAATTTCTCAACATACTTTTTCTTTTTATATGAAAAGGCATTATTTAATAGAGTAAATTTTGTTTCTAATTCTTCATCATCAGAGCATATAAAATAATTATTCTCAACATCATCAGTAATCAATTTGTATATCGAATCAAAATTTGGTTTATGTGGATCATAAAAATCAGTATTTCTCAAATGAACTCCAATGAAATTGGTATCAATACTTTTAACAAATTCATTTGTTGATGATGTTATAGTATCAGAAAAAATTAAATTTTTAACAATTGACTGCAAACCATCTCCATATGCATATCCAGGTATCGCGTCATTATTATATACAAAATAATTTTTATTTGATTCATTGTAATAATTTACAATGTTCTGTATAGAATTAAATGAATTTGGATGTGCTATAGAACAAGGAAAATTTAAACAATTATTATGCATTGCAAAAGCGTGATCGTCATAACTATCTCTTAAAGAAGACATTTTATCCGAAAGAACTTCGTATTCATTTTTAAAAATAGATTGAAATGAACTTCTACACCAATTAGTAGATGGCCATAAAATTACTGGTTTAAAATTTCCAACTTTAGCAATTAACAATCCTACAGTTAACGCATTAAATCTATTTCCAAATCCACCATCACAATAAATTTTTAATGTTTTCATGTTACACTCCATATTCATTTTTCCATTTATCATACTGTTCTTCATTTAAGTAATTACCAATTTCAAAATCATTTTCTGTGGTGTTATGCACCGACATAATTCTTTTTTCAAAGTTTATCACAGGATTATCATTTGTGGAACCATTACTCTTAAAGTGAACTGACAAAGTTTGTGGAGTCAACACTTGATCTGCACAAACTTTTAATTCTTGTAGGTAACCAACATTGAGAAGTTTATTATTTTGTAAAGTCATATTTAATGCAGGTGTTTCATGGGGAAATGGAGTTCCATTTTTTCCAAACTCTTCCATTTGTTTAATCCAGTTGCCAACAAAATTTTTACCAAAATCACAATTATTAATAATTAAGAAACTTGCAATCTCTCTAATAAAAATTCCATCATCACGAGTATGACCACCATTATGCATGGTAGTCACCTGCATATCAAAATTAGTATTGATAACTTGAGATAAATCATGTAGAACACAAACATCACTATCAATCATAATAAGTGGTTCTTCAAAATTTATATTACTTAGAAGTTGATACAAAACTCTAGTCTTCTGTTGAGTTGCTTTTACCCAACCTTCAGAATGAACACCAGTATACTCATCAAGAATATCAGTATCTATGACACAAACATTAGATTTATTATTTAAATACTTACGATACTCACCTAATCCAGAGTCTGCAATATAAATTTTATTAAGATTTAAACAATTCTCAGTTAAAGAATTTACAAAGATATCGACAAATGGAAAATATGATTTATTAGCAGTGGTAAAAACACTATACTTCATAATTACTCAATTAGAATCCATTTAAAATTATCATTAAGTCTTGATTGAGATTCAAATCTATTTCTTTCCTTTCTAAAGTATGGTTCAGTAACTATATCATTTAAAGATGGTACTATAAAATTACTAGCATAGTCATCTCTAACCATTACGACATTAACTCCACAAGTTGTAAGAATACTATATCCTTTTCTCTTTGCAACTACATACCAAGCATGAATGTTACAACCATGATAACAGGGAAAATTTTGGTTCTTCGGATGATGATTGATTCCATAATCAGACTTTCCCTTTTCTATTGATAGAGGAAGATGATTTGGAAGACCTGGATTATATTCTCCTATTATAACTGAGGGTTTGTATTTCTCTGTATCAATTTCATCAAATACATAAATGTCATCGCTATCAATATCAATTGAAAGAAAATCAAAATCAGTTGGAACTTCATACTTTGAAAACAACTCCATAATATTTTCTGGAGTTATCCACTCATTATTAACAAGTCCATTAGATTGATTTGCTAAACCTTTATCTCCCTCCATTAAAAGACCAGACCAACCATGATTTTCTCTAAGGGATCTAGTATTTTCAATTGTATTACCATTACTTGCACCAAACTCAACATAATATTTTTTCTTTATATCAATTATAGAATACAAATATTCAAGTATTCCATCCTCACCATGTTGAGAAAAAATAGATTTAAAGTGCTCTGATAAATTATAAATTGGAGAATGATGATTATCTCCAAAAGGATTGTTGAAATTTTCTGTAGTAAAAACTTCTGCTGATGTATATTGTTTTTTCATGTTAAATCCTCGCAACTATAATATCATTAGGCACACATCCGTGCTCATAAGAAATTTTATAATTTTTATTGATATCAGAAATAGATTCCATGATACCATCTTCATCAATAGTATAACCCCAAGTAGTATCTTCAACACCAAATAATCTACGATCATCTATTAATAATGTATGTTCTTTAATTGGATGACTTAATAAAGCTTCCAACTCGAACGGAAGTGGACACAAATATTCACCTTGCACATCACCATCCCAATGTGCATCTAACCAAAATGTTGCTGAAGAATCAATTTTAGAGATAACATCTTTAAATATTTTAAAAGTATCCCCTTCTATAATTTCAACAGTTCCTTCTTTTATTTCTTTTTTAAATTTCTTTTTGTTAAATTTAATTTTTTCTGGATCAATCTCCATAGAATAGATTTTTTTAAATCCACATTCTATTGCTACTTCAATTGCCTCTCCCCACAGTGTTCCAGTTTCAACAAAAATATCATTCTTATATTTACTGAGAACAGATTTTGATAATGTAGTACTCATTAATTAAAAACCTCGCTTTATATTAGATTCAAAGGGATACTTTGATATGGTCAAATAATTATCTAAAACAGATTTGTACTTAGAATTTTTTAATTTAGAATCTAACCATAAAAATTCTTGCACGACATATTTATCTAGGTATGGATATCGTGTTTCTATACCATATGATCCTGCAACATACTCTTCTTTTGCCAGATATGAAACCATGGTGCTTCCATAAAAAGAAGCCCAAGGAAATATAGTTGACAAATCCTCTGGAAATAATCCACCAAAATTACTATGCATAAATTTTTTCTCACCATTAAATCCATAGTCAGAAAATATTTCATCAGAACCAGAACCTGATAGATAAACTTTTTTACCTTCACTCTTGGCACGATCACAAACCATAGATAATCCACAAGAACCATTATCATCTTGCAATCTTAATCCAAATTCATTATAGTCACTACTAGACGAATAGATCCTATACATAAACTCTTCTACATTATTATTAATGTAGTTTTTATATTGCCATCTATTATCCTGTAGATATTCTCCAGAAGAATTTTCATTAAACATAGAGAATCTTTTTTGTAAAACATCTACATTTTCAGACCCAACAACAGTGTATGCTTTATATGGTATGTTTTGTTTATTTAATTCACATGAAATTGAACCACTATCATATCCACTTGAAAGACCAATAAAAATATTCTCTCTCAAACCAAATGCTCTTTTTCGAATTGAATTTTCAAATGCTATATTCCAATCATCGAAAGAAGTTTTATGTTGATTCAAATCAAATTCATATACAGGTAGTTCATTTACAAGTTCCCTTGTTTCCAAATCATATACCCTTGTGATATTTGCATCTAACTTTGTAGCATTTTTTCTTAGAGATTTTACAGCAGATTCATAACTAGCGACAATAAGAGAACTCCCTATAGAATACCATAGAGGTTTAGTGGCAAATACATCAGTAGAAATTATGAATAATTTTTTCTTAAAATCTACTAGTACGATAGCAAATTCACCATCTAATTTTTGAATGAATTTATCACCATACTTTTTATAAAGTGGAATCAAACATTCACCATCAGATTTGTATTTTCCAAATTCAGAATAGTTATATATCTGTCCATTGTATACACAAACAATTTCATCTTCATGATTGATAAAAGGTTGTTCTACAAAATCTCCTGTAATTGACAGTAAATTATGTGCGAAAGTATACTCATTAACTTCTACCTGATTTGTAGAGTCAGGTCCTCTAAACTTCATGTAATGATTAGTATAATCAAAATCATCAATTTTTTGATCTGTAAATAAAAAACTACACATTATACTCTACTATGATTTGACAATACCAATTGTGGCATAATTTCATTGCCTTGAATTGTATTTGCTACACCTGGTAGTATAGATGGTTTGATCCCAAGTTGATGGCATACAAAGGGAAAACTGATTTGATCTCTTGAAGAGAACATACATATTTGTTCCCACCACATCCAACCCATCTGTTGAGTTAGTTTTGTATTTCTCTGCACCCTTACTGGTAATTCATATAAACCGTTATTCTTAGGGTAGCACATATCTTTGTAAAATTCAAGTTGATCTTCTAATAAGTTAGGATGATCAAACTTAATTTGTTTTACAAATTCACCTTCTATATAAATGCAATCTCTCTGAGGATGTTTAAATACTGCTACATCACTATCTTTGAGATAAGTGTCAATTACCTCATAGGGATTTGCCTGTAGTATATGTGTTGAATCAACCCAAAAGTAATAATCATAATTTGGTAAAAAAGCAAACGGAAGAACTTTATATACTTTTGCATCTCTACGATTTTTATATCGAGCATCAGTCGAGAATGGAATGACAGGATGTTTAATCCAAGATGTGGAATCATCTTCATAATCAATAAAAGCATGATAATCCACACCATCAAAAGGTTTTGGATCTAGTAATTTTGTACATCCTATAGAAGAAGTTAGTACTGCTATCTTCATACATCAATACTCCTATGTTCTGCGTTAAGTTCTCTAATAAATTTAATTAAAGAACTACCACCAAATTTTTCCAACTCGTATAGATCTTTATTAAAACAATGACTATCCCATCCAAACTTTCCATCTTGACCAGGTACTTGAGTGTGTGATTGTCCAATGCGTTCATCCAATCCAACCATCTCAGCAAACTCTTCATAAGAAGCTTCACATCCTTGAGACTTATACATCTTATATAATTCATTAAAGAAAGTTACTTTAGTTGCAAGAAAAGCATTCTCTGAATACTTTACCATCGCAGCAGTTCGAATATCAGTGTATCTAATTTTTTTTACATGATTCAACCTTGATTTAAATATATGTCCAACTGTCATCGCAGCATGTTCATCTCCACCGATGATGAAGAACTTTTGTCCTTGAAACATCTTGATCGGATTCGATTT
>Ga0163109_10003707_pt1 | contig 11682 bp, 10 predicted proteins | sample CRUFie1St13metaG_FD_108704 | JGI IMG/M metagenome (GOLD analysis project Ga0163109, IMG submission 108704) | Marine microbial communities from the Costa Rica Dome - CRUD Field 142mm St13 metaG | ecosystem: Environmental > Aquatic > Marine > Oceanic > Photic zone | place: Costa Rica: the Eastern... | reverse complement strand
TTCGGTGACCTTGCCGCTGAAGGTGTACAACCGCAACACAGAAGCGGTACGCATAGATGAAATTGAGTTGGTTGGAGGCAGCGAATCGCCGTTTCGCGTCAACATCGACGGCGAGGTGGGGCCGAGCGTCTCCGACTGGCCGATTTTGGCCGAAGACAGCCTGTGGGTCTTTTTGGAAGTGACGGTGGATCCGAATGCACTTTCAACGCCGTTCGTTATTGAGGACGAGCTGCGGTTCAACACGAACGGCAATGAGCAGCACGTCCATCTAACCGCTTGGGGACAGAATGCACACTTCCACGGTGGCCTCGGTGAACTGAATCCACTGCCGTCTTGCGATGAAGTGTGGACAGCAGATTTGCCTCATGTGATTTACGGAATTGTCGAGGTGGAACCAGGCTGCACATTGACCATTGAGGAGGGGACACAGGTGCATGTGCACGACGGAGGCGGGTTGTTGGTGTATCAATCGACCTTGAAAGTGGAAGGTGAATTGGGGAATGAGGTGGTTTTTCAAGGCGACCGGTTGGAATCGAGTTATGAGGATGTACCCGGGCAGTGGGGGATTGAGATTGATTTTCAGTTCGAGACGGAATACGGCATTGAAGAGGTCACCGCGCAACGTGGCGGCATTTGGCTGTTCGGCGGCGTGGAATGCACGATGGATTATGCGGTGTTGAAGAACGGCACCATCGGCCTGCAAGTAGACACTACGGGTACGGACCAGGCTACGGCACTGGACATTCGAAACACGGTCATCCATAACATGAGTGCGTACGGGTTGTACGCCCAAGGCGGAACCATTGAGGGATACAACAACCTCTTCTACGATTGCGGCCAATCCACCGCAGCCTTTACGCTTGGCGGCACCTACAAGTTGGACCACTGCACCTTTGCCAATTTCTGGTCAGAAGGAGTGAGGCAATCGCCGTCGGTCTTGTTCACGGATTGGTACGAAGACATCAACGGCAACATCCAGGTGCGCTCGCTCGAGGGTTCAGCGTTCAACAACTGCATCTTCTGGGGCAACAACTACAGTTTGACGGATTTTGATGAATTGGTGGTGAGCTTGCTGAATCCACCGGCATCGCCGTTCATTCGCTTTTCTGCCGTCGATGTTCAAGATCCAGATTTTCCACTGGAAATCCTCGAAGCCACGCTAACGGAGAACACGCCACCTTTTGCCTCCACCAGCGACCGTGATTTTCATTTGTCGTCCAATAATTCCCTGTGGGATGGTGGGAATTCGCAGTTTTCCATCGGTCTGGATTTGGATGGTTTGCCCCGGGCGATCGGGCAACCGGATATGGGGTGTTACGAACGGCAACAATGAGCTGTTGACCTTTGATTTGCAACCTTTTCGGAGGAATTGCGTAGGAGGTCAACATGATGACCACTGGAATCCTCGACGCCCTTGTGCGGTTGTTTGCGCTTTTTGCTGCAGGCCGCACCCCGCGTGAGGCTATGTATGGTCGCCAAGCAGCCGAGCGGTATTTGGCCGGGCGTTTGTCCTATGAGCTCACCCAGGCCTACCTGAAACAATACGATTCGGAAATCGCTCGTATGAACAAGCGAATGCCGCATTCTGATGATGAGCGACTGCTAGCAAAGCGGCGTTCAAAACTGTCCGTACGGTTGCTTGTACTCTGTCAACATGTCATTGCTGAACTTGATGCGAAGGATCGTTTGGTTGTTTTCGCCCGGTTGGCTGAAATGGCCAAATCGACAGGTACAATTGATGATGCTGATAGTTTTTTAAATACGGTAGCCGAAGCACTGCATCTCCTGCCGTCAGATTCGGCCGGCTTGAAAGCCCTGGTCAAATGCACCTCTTCCGAAGGGTTGGAGGTTTCATTGTTTACTGTTCCTCTGCCACACGAGCAATCCGCACAGTTGGTTGTTTGCGATGTTTCAGCGGACGATTTGTTCTTCATCAAGGACTTGGGTCGCGGTGATTTGAAATTGAATGGCAATCCCGTTTCAACGCTTTCGATTGCGCCCATGGCGCAGGGCAGTGTAATTAAAGACGGGGCAGGCCATGCCGTGTTTTTCAGCGATGTCGTTCAGCATTGCAGTACGTGTGAAGGCATTGCACAGCGGATGCGTTTCGAGGCACGAAATGTGGCGCACTTTTTCAACTATCCCAAAGAAGCTGCATTGCGGCCTTTAACCATCACGGCCCAATCTGGAGACTTGATTGGAATTATGGGGGCAAGTGGTTCGGGTAAGTCCACGCTGTTGAACATCTTGAATGGGTCGCAGCAACCCACTTTTGGTGAGGTGTACTTGAATGGACGTTCCATTTATGGCGATGATGGGATTTCAAAGGGAAGCTTGGGCCACATCGCTCAGCAGGATGTACTGATCAGCGAGTTGACGGTCCATGAAAACCTTAAATTCAGCGCGGAATTGAGCTTAGGTGATGCGACTGAGGCAGAGCGATTGGAGCGTGTAGAACTGACCCTCCGTCGCCTCGGCTTGTGGGAAATCCGTGACCTTCGTGTGGGTTCTGTGATGGACAAGACAATCTCGGGCGGCCAACGCAAGCGATTGAATATTGCTTTGGAATTGATTCGCGAGCCCGCCGTGCTGTTTGTCGATGAGCCTACAAGTGGCTTGTCCAGTCGGGACAGTGAGCACATCATGGATATCCTGAAGGAACTGACGTTGCGCGGCAAGATTGTATTTGTTGTCATCCACCAACCGAGTTCGGATATTTTCAAATTGTTCGATCGGCTGTTGCTGCTCGATGTGGGTGGATACCCCATTTATCAGGACAACCCATTGGAATGTTTGGGGTATCTGAAACAAATGTCCAATCAGGTGCAGACTTCAGAATCGATGTGCGCTGCATGTGGAACGGTCAATCCGGAAGAGATTTTTGATACGATTGCCTCGTGCATGGTCGATGAATACGGTCAGTTGACGGAGAACCGAAGGGTATCACCACAGGAATGGAACGATTATTACAACATGCTCCAAGGGGAGGCCGCGCCGAATATGGGGAAATCCGAGGAATTGGAGCCCTTGCAGCCTGCAGTGGTGCCGCGCTGGTGGTCTCAATTCCAGACCTTCTGGCGAAGGGACGTCACGGCCAAACGCAAAAACAAGCAGTACGTTTGGATGAACTTGCTACAGGCACCTGCACTGGCCTTGATTTTGTCGGTATTCACACGCTACCGGAGTGGAGAGGGTGAGTTTGTCTACCGATTGAGCGAAAACTTGCCGCAATTCCTTTTCATCTCAGTCATCGTTTCGCTGTTCCTCGGCTTGAGTTTTAGCGCTGAAGAGATTTTCCGCGATCGTCCAACCTTGCGACGTGAGCGATTTTTACGGTTGGATTGGAACGCATACCTCGCATCTAAAATGAGCGTCATGCTGGGGATTTCTGCCGTGCAGAGTGCACTGTTCACGGCGGTTGCAGTAGCAGTCTTGCGTATTCCAACAGGCACTGGTATCCTCTTCTTGACCTTATTCAGTTTGAGTGCATTTGCGAATGTGCTGGGCTTGAATTTGTCCTCTGCGATGAAGTCGGCCAAAACGATTTACATCATCATCCCACTGCTCATCATCCCTCAAATCATTTTTGGTGGGGCGATCATTCGCTTCGACCGATTCAATCCCATCTTTACCCAGGTGGACCGCGTGCCGTTGATAGGCAACTTGATGGCGTCTCGTTGGGGATTTGAATCCCTCGCGGTTCATCTGACGCGGGAGAACGAGGCGGATGCGCCCTTCATGGTATTCGAAGACCGCATGGAGCGCGCTGCATGGCGTCGGGATTTTTGGTACCAGCAGTACCGCAGCATCGAAGACGCAGAGATGCGCTCAAGTGAATGGAAAGGAGCGCTCGAAGAGTTGACAACCTGGGGTTGTGCCACGGCTGAATTGAAGACCGTAGATGATGTGCGCCATGCCTTCAAAGATGCTTACAAAGAAGCGTTCAAAGGGCGTGACGCTGCTCGAAAAGCCCTTGCTGAGTCGACGGATTTGAAAGCCCTGAAGGATGCTCATCACAATGATGCCTTGCATGAATGGGTGATGCAGACAGACCGGCATGAACGCATTGCCTTGACGGAGCGCGGCCTTGTCCAAGAAACGGCGTTCATCCACCAGATGCCGCTCGGCCGTCAGGCTTGGAACGCTCCGTTTTACGCCCCTGTAAAACAGCTAGGACAGTGGTCCATTAAGACCCCGACTTTCAACCTTCTCGTGCTGTGGGCGATGAGCCTGGCCTTGTACTTCATGTTGGCCAATCGCTGGCCAGAACGCTGGGGGTGGGGGAGACGATTGGATTAACCCGCAGTAGCGATCAATCGGAAAGGCATATTGATAATCGCGTCGTAGTCTTCACCGGCTTCGAGCATGTCCTCGTCTTCTTCTTCATAATACCAGAGCACCGTGGCTTCTGCTGGCGATTGCTCCACGCGTTTGAGAAGATCCATCAGGCATTTGCTGCTGCTGGTATTGAAGTATTCCAATCGGATCGACACGTCGAGTGTGCCTCCACCTTTCAAATGCTCATCCACCCATTCCAGCAAGGGTGTATAAAATGCAATGGAATTCTCCGGGATGGACCGTCCGGAAATTGCCATGGACAAGGGAGCGTCATGGAATGCGATGTGAGGTGTTTTCGCAGTGCCTTCAAGTTGAATGGTGCTCATGACTTTAAGGGGATTTCAGCGGAAAAAGTAACCCGGGTTACTTCAGCTTGATTTTCAATGTTCATTTCTACGCGACCTGCAGCCTTTCGGAGAATTTCGTTCAGTCCTACGCCGCCGCCGCCGTGATCGCTCCGCGATTCGCCCGCAAGTTTCTCTCGTTGCATGGCGCGTAGTTCGTTCTTGCATTTTGACTTAAGCGTTGCCCAAGCTTTCTGCAAGGTGATTACGTGGGTGGGATGAATTGCGTTCGATGCTTCAATGCGCCAGGTTTCGGATTCGGTCGAGTAAACGGTGAACCGAGGGAGGGAGGCATTCGGGACGGCATGGTGATGCATGTTCTGCAAAAGCTCGACGGCAACGCGAATCATTCGCTTCTTTTGCAGGTACTGGGCACCGATTTGGTCGAGTCGGGATTCCATCCAACGCATCAAAAAGTCCGTGGTTTGGTGTTGGATTGCACCGTGCCAATGCAATTCAACAGCTGCCGGTCCAGTCCTCTGGTAACGCGCTGAAGAATGTGCATCAGATGGAAGAATGCTGGACATGCATCAAATTAACTTCACAGGGTCGAACTTCGTGCTGCTGTTTGTCAATAGTAATGATGAGTGATTTGTGGAAAAGCGATGCCAATTGGTTTGTTACCTGGTTCAACACGCCGGCGTACCATGCCTTGTATGGCGAGCGGGACGAAGCAGAAGCCACGCGATTCATTCAGGTCCTGGTAGATCATGTTTTGGGTGAAAATTGTCACCGTGTGTTGGACCTAGGGTGCGGGGCAGGCCGCCATGCTGCGGCGTTCGCTGAACGAGGAAAGCAGGCGGTGGGAATTGATTTGAGTCCCAATAGCATCGAAACCGCACGGTCGCTTTATGGTGAATCTGATCAACTGCGTTTCATAGAAGGGGACATGCGCACCCTAGCGGAGAGCGTGAAGTCAAATTGCTTTGATGCCGTGGCGTCCTTGTTTACAAGCATAGGCTACTTCGAACGCGATGAGGATATGACGAAGACCATCGCTGGGGTGGTTTCAGCCCTGCGAGCCAATGGGCTCTTCGTCCTTGATTTTTTAAATCCTGCGCAAGTCGTTCAAGGATTGGTGGAACATGAGGTTAAGGAATCGGCAGGGTACACCTTCACCATCCACCGCCGCGTGGTAAACGGTTGGATTGAGAAAAGCATTCAATACGAAGATGCATCGGGCAGTCAGCACCACGTTGAGCGGGTCAGGGCGTTGACACCCAATGATTGGCGGGAGCGTCTGCACGCGGCAGGCCTTGTCGTCGAAGCGCACTTTGGCGATTATGCCCTGAATCCTTGGCAGGAGCGCGCTCCGCGCAGTATACTTGTCGCGCGAAAATCCCATGTGGTTAGCCGGTGCCATATTGTTGCTCATCACCCTGCTTGGAGCAGATGCGTATGACCGTTTCGGCTCAACACTGAAGGCCCAATTGAGCTTGATTCTGGCCTTCGGAGGCGCATTTTTGATAGGCATCATCTTCAATCACCTCATTCCTGAAACCTATGCAATGGGAGACCATGTGGGGTGGATTGTGGTGTTGGGGTTCCTGCTTCAGGGGGTGTTGGAATACGGCTCTCAAGGTATTGAGCACGGCCACATGCATTCCTCCCATGCTCAGGAATCTTCGCGCATGCCATGGGCCATGTTTTTCAGCTTGTGCTTACACGCTTTGATTGAATCAATGCCGCTTCATGGTGAGGATCATGGACATGTGCACCACAATCACGACCACCACGGTCATGTGCATTTGCACGGCATTGAAGGAGTGGATATGGCTTTGTTGATGGGACTGATTTTGCACAAATTGCCTGTTGCACTGGTCTTGATGGGGATGCTGGATGCGCTGGGGATCAAGCGCTCTTCTCGCTGGCTCGCGATGGTGGTGTTCGGCCTGATGCCACTGACTGGGATGCTGCTGTATGATGTTTTAATCCATGCAGGCGCATCATGGAGCGAGAACATTCCGGTTTGGTCAGGGGGCTTGTTGATTGGGATCCTGTTGCACATCAGTACGACCATCTTATTCGAGGCAAGCGACGGTCACCACTTCAACCGCAACAAGCTATTGGTGACCATTGCCGGCCTAGCACTCGCGGTGCTCACTACCGGAATCTAACGACAAAACGAAACTTTTTTTAGATGAATACGTAGAAATGAGCACTTAACCATGCTCATGAAACATTACCGTATCCACATCGACATTCACAAGTTTGAACAGATTTATCTGCACAGGCATCGCTTTGATGTCAACTTGTTTGAATACTGCCTCAACTGAATAGTTGGGGCTTTTTTTTACCTGAACAAGTCAATTGCGAAAGCTTGCGCTTGATTCCAGGCGCGTTCATTCAAATCAAGGGCGCTGTGGGCCTGCAGGAAGGAGACCAGTGACTCTGTAGGCAAGTTTCCGACCAACTCATCCTGAGCCATGGGACAACCACCGATCCCTCCAATGGCACCATCGAACCTTCGACACCCACCTTCCCAAGCGGCTTGAATTTTGGATTCAGCTTCCCAAGGTGTCGCATGCAAATGAGCGCCGAGCGTGGCCTTCAATCCCCCGTTGTTTAGTTCCTTGAAGATGGAACGCAAAAGATCTGAACCGGCGTGTCCAATGGTGTCGCTGAGGGCGATTACCTCGGGACGAAGGGCATCATCAACCTTTGTAGTCCAATCCAAAAGGAGCTCAGGACTCCAGGCATCACCGTAAGGATTGCCGAATCCCATGCTCAAGTACACGACCAGTTTGAGGCCGCCTTTGTCGACAATTTCCCGGATGTTGAGCAGCCGTTCCCATGCCCAATCTAGGTTTGCTCGCGTATTGCGCATTTGAAAGGTTTCAGAAATGCTCATGGGGAATCCGATGTGGGTGACCCCTGGTGCAGCCACCGCATCTTTCGCCCCACGTTCATTGGCCACGATGACGAGAACATTTGTCAAGCCGGAAAAGACGCCTTCTTCGTTCAAGGATTGCAGCACCTTCCAGGTGTCTTTCATCTGGGGAACCGCTTTGTGGGAGACAAAACTCCCCAGGTCAACGGTGTCAAATCCAACATCAAGAAGCGCTTTGTAGTAAGCAATCTTGTCCTCGGTGGATACCGGGTGAGGCCATCCTTGGATGGCGTCACGCGGACATTCTACGAGTTGAACAGACGGCATAAGCCAAAGTTAAACCAATTCATTCCGCAACCTTTTTTCGTCCAATCACGTAAGTAGCCCTACGAATTTTCACTTAGTATATACCAATATGGACTTGACTGCTTTCAACCGCCTCCCGCTCGACGAGAAAACGAATTACATGTGGGACCACGGGGTCTGTTTGGCCCAACGCATCGTAGAAAATCGATACATCCTTTGCATTTTTGAGTTGAACGGATTTTATGTGGAAGCCATTTACAGCCGGCGCAACAACCGGGTCAATGCCATCTTACCCATTGCAGATCTCCCTGAATGGGAGGGCTATGTAGACCAAGTGCTGACAAACCTTCTACATTTGAATTGATTATTCCATGAGGGTCGGCCGGTCCCACTGCTTTAAGTGGACCGTATCCCCTCCATAGTTGAAAAGAACAGTTGAGCCGTCTAGTCGCTTCCAAGCGAAAGGGCGGCTTTCGATTTGGCCAAGGCCTGCATCACGGGATGGCGTAAACGCCCAAGTTTGGTTCGAGTGGGTTGCAAGGGGATGTGGCCACAGCTCCACATGCGTTAATTGGGCTACACCGAATTTTTCACGGTTCCTGCTTAGCCAGGTGCTGTCACGGCTGTCCATCGCAATGGAACGGCCTAAGGATGTTGAAGCCTCGAGAATGGGACCGTGCCTGTAAGAAACAGCCAATCGATGGCTCATTTGCCATCCCACCCATGGAATCAATCCGAGGCTGAACGCACAAAAGCCCTTGAGAAAAAGACGCATCTCTACCCGTTTGGCAACCACCAGGGTTCCGCCTACCAGAAAACTCATGCTGATCGCCCAAAGAAAGACGTCATCCACTGCGCGAAGGTCCCATGTCCACGAAGGTGAATACAGCGATGCCAAGCCATTTAACAATCCATTTACGGCCTTATCGATGCTGCGGCATCCCACCCTCGCGGCATCGCCACAACCCAATACAAATTCCATACCCATGGTTCCAGCGAGCGAGGCACCAAGTACAGCCATGATGGGCGAGGCCAGGAGATTGAAAAACAGAAAAAATGCAGGGAAAAGTCCGAATGCTGGCCAAGTGATGAACCCCGTACCGAGTTGCGCCGTGATTGGAACAATCGCATACGCCAGGATGGGATGCAGCTTTTCACCAACCTTGAGCATTTCAATCCCAAGTACGATCGAATACACCGCAACAAAACTCAGCTGCATACCGAGCTCACGTGCCCACATGGGATTGTAAATGAGCATGCCCCAAGCAGCGAGGCTCATCAGGTGCATGGCTGAGAGGTCCAAACGGGTCAATTGCGACACGCCGAATCCCGTGAGCATGAGCCCTGCGCGGACGGCAGAGGTTGGGAAACCGCAAAAAGCAACAAAAAACCACGTGCCAGATAACCCGGCGAATCCCACCATGCGAAGGCTGGTTCGCCGATGCCTCAAAAGCAATAGAAAAGGAAAGGAAACCAGGCCCACGTGGTAACCACTTACCGCCATGAGGTGTGCCAATCCCGCATGCGTCAATTGCAGCCTTAAGGTCGGATTCAATTCATCTTTATGGCCGCTGATCAATGCGAAGAGCAGTCCAGGGACGGAGCCTGTGAAATTGAAGTCCAAAAAAGCCCAGAGCGCGCTGCTCGATTCGCTGTCATTCTGAGGTTCATGCCCCCCATCTCGGGAGTGCGGCAGGGAGCTGCGTATCGTCCCGTGCACGCCTCGGCTGTGGTTGTAGAGCCTCCATGAAGGTGAGTGAAAGGGCCACAATGTGCCGACAAAAGGCATTTGCAAGGGCGGGGTGATTGATTCCCTTGCAGTGTACGTGTTTCCATATGCGTTGGTGCAACGCAGCAGCGGAACGGTTGAGTTTTTTTTCGTGACTCGCGTGCAGGTCCATTTGGACGTTATAGGAGTAGATAAAACGGGATCGAACACCCGTTGTGCCGAGCTGCCGACCCATCCCAATGCGAAGAGCAACAAGGCGACACAGGCATGTGCTCGATTCCGAGGCCCGCGAACGAGCAAGGGCAATGATAGAGCAACCGGAATCGCTAAAAGCCATTGAAAGCAGCCAATCCATAAGGCCAGGGCAAACTTCGCAATCGGTGAACGGAAAGCCCTTACATCCATTCCGCAAAAGTGCCACGTCACCCATGAGGTGAAGCAATGGATTTAGCAACGTATGCAGTTGCTTTTCAAACGCTACCTCCAGAACCGTTTGGCATTCAATTGGCCAAACGTATGCTTGCGGCGAATGAAATAATCGATCAGAATGCTGCCTCGATAACGCCCTGTTCGATTCGGCTTGCTGCCCTCTTTCGATTGACAGGCTTGGATTTCTTCCCTCCTCCGGTTTTTCATTGTTTTGAAGTTGCCCCTGAAATCCCGGTGTGCCTTCCATACTGCAGCGAAGAGTGCCGTGGATCCTTCCATGAGGAATTTGAGTGCAGCGATTCCATCGAGGACCATTCGGCGGATGATCATGGGATAAAGCGCACGTTGGTGGTGGTTTTTCACCAACATGTACAGGTTGTTTCGAAAATTCAAATAGGATTTAAACGGGCTAATTTTTTGCAACGTTCCTCCGCCAAGGTGGTAAACAACAGATTGCCCACAGGCGCCAATGCGATGCCCCCTGTTTTTCAGCCGCCAGCACAAATCAATTTCTTCCATGTGCGCAAAGAAATCTTTATCCAATCCATTGACTTCCTCCCATGCATCAGCACGAATGAAAAGGGCGGCTCCTGAAGCCCAGAATACTTCGCGGTTTTCGTTGTACTGGCCCTCATCCGTTTCAAACACCTCAAAAATTCGTCCAGCACAAAAGGTGAATCCATCGCAGTCGATGAAACCGCCTGCAGCCCCAGCGTACTCGAATAACTCCGGGTCGGTGTCGTTTCGGATCAAAGGCTGACACGCCGCATACCCCTCATGTTCCATCATATGCAGGACCGGTTGGATCCAATTCGGAGATACGCGAACATCGCTGTTCAACAAGACGAAAACATCCGCAGTTACCTGAGCTAGTCCCGCATTGTACCCACCTGCAAAGCCGAGGTTTTCACCCAGTTCAATGACATCCACATCTGGATGATTTTCGGCTAACCACAGCGTAGAGTCATCGGTGCTCCCATTGTCAACTACGACCACACTGGCGTATTCACGAGAGTGTTCTACCACAGAGGGCAAGTACGTGGCCAGGTGGTGCCGGCCGTTCCAATTCAGTATGACGACCGCTACTTGGGTTGGAGTTGAGGTGGTCATCGGGGATTGAAGAAAAGGTCCTCCGGTTCCTCGCCAGAGAAGGTGTCGCGGCGAGGGTTTAACCGATTCAGTTGGCTATTTGTCACCCGCAAGGGGTTTTCTCGGCTGCGGAGGATTTGCAACCAATCTGTATTTGAAACTTCCCCGAGCATGTCCGAATGTAACAGGGTGAAGCATTCGGCGACCATATGAGGAGAAAAGAACAGAAACCGCTTGTTGGTAAACGGTCCTGCACGGTGGTAATGCCAGATTTCGTAGGGATAGTAATCCGTCTCGTTGTGTCGCTTGACGATGGTGTTGGGCGGTCCGTATCGGAGGTAGACGTACCCCATGTCTGTTTCAGCGCCGTGTCCTTGCCTGCAGGCGCCATAGGAAGAATCGGCATAAGCGATGGCCGTGGTGTATGCGCGCCATCCCATTTCTGGATTATCGGGTGCTTGTTGTTCCCAGAAATATGCCAGAAATCCTTGCATCTGTGCTACTGAGGCCTCGGTTAGAAATCCATCAATGGTCTTTCGTTGCGATGCATCTGCTCTGGGATGGTGGTCGCGAATGTGCTGTTGGAGGGCCAGAGAATCTGTAAATTCGGCTACGTA
>Ga0163109_10003704_pt1 | contig 11683 bp, 13 predicted proteins | sample CRUFie1St13metaG_FD_108704 | JGI IMG/M metagenome (GOLD analysis project Ga0163109, IMG submission 108704) | Marine microbial communities from the Costa Rica Dome - CRUD Field 142mm St13 metaG | ecosystem: Environmental > Aquatic > Marine > Oceanic > Photic zone | place: Costa Rica: the Eastern... | reverse complement strand
CCAGATTGGTTTTTTACAACAAAACTTTTTACTAGTGAGCAAATATTTCTCTTTCTGATAAGTTTATATTTTGTTATTAAGGGAAACAATTAATCTTATGATTGAAGTAAGCAAAATTATAAATCCATCTAATGCATCAGATGGCGCAGGGGTAAAACTAAAAAGAAGTATTGGTGTAGAACCAAATTATTATGATCCATTCTTAATGTTAGATGAATTTGGTTCTGAAAATAGTGAAGATTATGTTGCAGGATTTCCTCCACATCCACACAGAGGAATTGAAACTGTTACATATATGCTAAATGGGGATTTTGAGCATGAGGACAGTACTGGCGGCAAAGGGAAAATGACTGCTGGTGATGTCCAGTGGATGAAAACCGGAAGTGGTATTATTCATTCTGAAATGCCAGCCATGAAAGAGGGAAAACTTCATGGATTTCAGTTATGGATAAATATGCCAGCCAAATTAAAAATGAGTAAGCCTGAATATATTTATATTAAGGCAGATAAAATGAGTATCCATAAAGATCAAGACAAGGAAGTAAAAACTATAGCTGGAAAATTTGAAAAAGCAGAAGGTCCGGTAAAGGGTCATAATGTAGAGCCTATTTATTTTGATGTAGTGCTTAAAAAAGATAAAGAGTTTAAATTTGATATTCCTGAGACACACAATTCTTTTATATATTTAATTAATGGAGAAATAAAAATTGGAAGCAAAGTGCACGATAAAATTAAAGATAGTACATTGATACTACTTGATAATGGAAAAGACTTAAAAGTTAAAGCATCATCAGACTCTAAATTTCTACTCATATCTGGAAAACCTTTAAATGAAGAAATAGCAAGAGGTGGTCCATTTGTGATGAACACTAAAAAAGAGATATTAGATGCTGTTAATGACTATCATAATGGTACATTTGTTAAATAATGCATAGTGTATCTTTTTCAAAAACTGGTGGACCTGAAGTTCTTGAATATAAAGAGTTAAAACTTGAAGATCCAAAGAGTGGTGAAGTGCTAATTAAACACTCTGCAATAGGATTAAATTTTATAGATACTTACCATAGATCAGGTTTATACCCTGTACCGCTACCTTCAGGAATTGGTTTAGAAGGTTCAGGAGTTATTGAAAAAGTTGGACCAGATGTTTCAAATTTTAAAGAGGGTGATAATGTTGCCTACGCTGCTGCTCCATTAGGCTCCTATTCTACTCACAGAATATATCCAACAAAAAATTTAGTCAAAGTTCCAGAAGGAATTGATCTTGAAATAGTTGCATGTTTAATGACAAAAGGCTTAACAACCTTTTACTTGTTACACAAAACTTATGAGGTTAAAAAAGGTCAAACAATATTATTTCATGCTGCAGCTGGAGGTGTAGGTCAAATATTTTGTCAATGGGCAAAAAGTTTAGGATGTAAAATTATTGGTACCGTTGGGTCTGATGAAAAAATAGAATTAGCTAAAAAATATGGCTGTGATGAAGTGATAAATTACTCAAAAGAGAATTTTAAAGATAGAGTTATGGAAATTACTAACAATGAAGGGCTGCCAGTTGTATATGACGGAGTGGGGAAAGTAACTTTAGAAAATTCTTTAGGCTGTTTAAAAATGCGAGGGATGATGGTTTCATTTGGTAATGCATCTGGAAAACTTGATCCGGTTGATGTTGGTAAATTAATTGCTCCAAAAGGTTTATATTTAACTAGACCAAGTATTGCACATTACACTGCTACTAGAAAAGAATTAGATGAAGCATCTGAAAAATTATTTCAAATGGTAAAAACAGGCAATGTAAAAGTTGAAATATATAAAAAGTATAACCTTAAAGATTCAATACAAGCACACAAAGATCTCGAGGGACGTAAAATACTGGGACCCGCAATAATTACTCCTTAAATTGAACATCCATATCAGAAATATGTAGCTTTAAGGCTTTGGTAGAAATTTGTATTTCTCTTATAAAAAAAACAATAGATATCATCATAGATAAACAGCATGAACCAAAAATTATTCTAGCAACAAATATTTTTTCTAAATATAAAGCAAAAACTGTTAACATATTGAACAAAAATCCAAAAGCAGAAAACATAATTGTGTATTTTAAAACATTTATTCTGTTGTTTAAGTTAATAAGTTGGTCTTTCCACTCAGGTGGAGTATGTTTTTCAAATACATGTTCATCATGAATTTTTCTAATTAAATTACTAAGTGTATGAAACCTGTTACTATAAACTCCCATAATTAAAGGGATTGCAGGAAACATTAAAGCAGTAACAGTATAATCAATATCCATACGAATCAGTTTGATTATGAATCGATGCTTTGTTATTTACAAGTAAATTATAATGAAAGATTTTAAACTTTTTCTTGATTTAATTAGAATTAAAAAACCTATAGGTATAATGTTATTATTCTGGCCTTGTTCTTGGGGTCTTACTTTAGTAAATGATTTTTCTAATAGTTATTCACAATATATTTTATATTTAATTTATTTTTTTTTAGGTGCAATATTAATGAGGTCAGCGGGTTGTATTGTAAATGATATTCTTGATAGGAAGTATGATATACTTGTAGATAGAACTAAGAATAGACCAATCGCTTCGGGTAAAATATCTGTAAGTTTAAGTTTATTATATGTAGTAATATTATGCACGCTGGCGTTTCTAATATTAATACAATTTAATTTTATAACAATTCTATTAGGTTTGGCATCAATGCCTTTTGCATTTAGTTATCCTTTGATGAAGAGATATACATACTGGCCTCAATTGTTTTTGGGATTTACTTTTAATTATGGACTTATTATGGCTTGGTTTTCAATAAAACCAGAATTTAGTTATATTCCAATCATTTTTTATTGTGGAGCCATATTTTGGACATTAGCTTACGACACTATATACGGGTTTCAAGACATTAAAGATGATGAAATAATAGGAGTAAAATCAACATCAATTAAATTTAAAAAAAATCCTAAATTACTTATATTTTTATGTTATTTAATTTTTATTTCATTACAAATTTTATCAGGAATATTTATGGAGTTTGATTATTATTATTTTATTGGAACCTTAATTATAGCTTTGTACTTATATTTTTTTCAAGTTATGAGGTTAGATATTTCAAATCCAAAATCATGTTTAAAAAGCTTTAAGAGTAATAATCTTTTGGGTTTTTTGGTTTTTGCAAACATTTTAATAAACAAAATTAATTTATAATGACAGATACTCAAATCTTAAAAAGGTTATTTCATGATTATACAAAAAAATATGTTCCTAAAATTTTTTTAGCTTTAATTTTTACTTTAATTTTAGCAGCAAGCACTTCTTCGATCGCTTGGTTGCTAGATCCGGCTATTGAGAAACTTTTTCTACAAAAAGATAGAAGTCTAATCTTACTAATACCCTTGGGTATTATTATCGCTTTTACCTTTAAGGGGGTCTCATTATACTTGGCCAAAGTAATAATGATAATTGTCGGTGAAGAGGTGAAAAAATCAATACAAATAGATATGACGAAAAATTTAATAAAAGCCGATACAGAAACGATCGAAAAAAAACACTCGGGAAAATTAATCACTAATTTGATAGGAGATGTTAATTTTATGACCACACTTGTTAGTGTAGGAATATTAAATCTGTTTAAAGACTCGCTTACTTTAATTGGATTACTAGGTGTAATGTTTTATCAAAATTGGAAATTATCTTTAATTGCAATTGTAATGATACCCCTTGCAAGTTTTTTTGCCAGATTTTTAGGTAAGAGAATTAGTAAAGTAACAGTCCAAGCTATGGATCTAGCGGCTGTTTTAAATACTCGATTAATGGAAATTTTTAGAAATCATAAATTAATTAAAGTTTTTCAAAAAGAGACATACGAAACTTCAAGAGCCAATAATGCATTTGAGCAAGCAAAAAATAAAGGAAAAAAGTTAGCAATAATTTATGCAAGGTCATCCCCTATAATGGAGACATTAACAGGAATTATGATAGCAATTTTGATTTATTATTCTGGTAATTTAATTATTAGTGGTGAAATTGCAGTCAATAATTTTTTTTCTTTTTTAGCTGCAATGATGTTAGCCTACCAGCCAGTAAGGTCATTAGCTACTTTAAATCTTACAATTAATCAAGGTTTAGCAGCTTCAAGAAGAGTCCTTCCTATAATCGATCAAAAACACAATATTTTAGAAGACGAGAAATTAGAAAAGTTAAACGTTTCTAACGGCACTATAACTTTTGAAAAAGTAAATTTTAATTATAATTCTAATTCAAGATCTATATTAAAGAATATCAATTTAAATATTTATGGAGGTAAAATGACATCATTAGTTGGACATAGTGGCGCTGGTAAATCTACTATAATGAACTTGATACCTCGTTTTTACGATTGTTCTGAAGGTGATATAAGAATTGACGACCAGTCAATCAAAAATAGGAGATTGTCCTCAGTAAGGGATAATGTATCTTTAGTAAGTCAAGAAACTACTTTATTTGATGACACTGTTCTAAATAATATCAAATATGCTAACTTAAATGCATCTGAAGAAGAAATTAGAGAAGCATCAAGGCTCTCTTTTTCTGAAGAATTTATTAACTTATTGCCAAACAAATACAATACAATGATAGGTGAAAATGGAATAAGATTATCTGGTGGTGAAAAACAAAGATTGTCAATTGCTAGAGCATTTTTAAAAAAAAGTAAAATTATACTACTGGATGAGGCTACTTCCTCTTTAGACTCAGAGACTGAAAGAAAAATTCAAGACGCTTTAAATTATTTAACTAAAGGCAAAACTACTTTAGTAATTGCTCATAGGTTATCCACAATTTTAAACTCTTACAAAATATATGTTATCGATAATGGAAAAGTTGTTGCAAAAGGAAATCATAAAGAACTTTTGGAGAATTCTAAAGTTTATAAAAATTTCTACGAGAAACAGATACAAAAAAGTTAATGAGGCTTTTATACAATTTAATAATATGTATAATTATAATATTTTCACCTATAATAATATTTTTTAGGATCATAAAAAAAAAGGAAAGTCCTAAAAGATTTTTAGAAAAATTTAGTTTCCTGCAAAAAAAAAGGGGGCGAGGTAAACTAATATGGTTTCACTGCTCTAGTGTTGGTGAATTTTTGAGTATTGTGCCTCTAATAGAAAAATTAGAAAAAGAAAAAGATATAAAAAATATATTACTGTCTACATCTACTTTAAGTTCCTCAAAAATATTTAATAAATTTAAATTTAAGAAAACTATTCATCAATTTTACCCAATAGATAATCCAATAATAATTAGTAAGTTTCTAAATCACTGGAAACCAAATGCAGTATTTTTTATTGAGTCAGAAATTTGGCCTGAGATGTTAAGATTCTTACATTCAAGAAAAATAAAAACTTATCTTTTAAATGCGAGAATAAGTAAAAATTCATTTGCTAAATGGAAAAACTTTAGAGAAACAGGAATTAAAATATTTAATATATTTGATTATATTTTCCCTCAAAATCAAGAAACATTAACTTATTTAAAATATTTCAAAGTTAAAAAAGCAAAAATTTTAGGAAATTTAAAATTTTCTGAAACCGAGAGAGTAAATATAAGTAAAACTTTACCTAAATTTTTTAACAAAAAAAAAATTTTTTGTGCTGCAAGTACTCATAATAATGAGGAAGAGATTATATCGAATGTTCATTTAAAATTAAGAAAAAATATAGATGATTTGCTAACAATTTTGATTCCTAGGCATGTGGAAAGGTCACAAAAAATACTAGAAAATTTAAAAAAAAAAAATTTGAATTGCATTTGTCACAGTGAAAATAAAAAATTGAGTAAAAATACAGACATTTATTTAGTTGACGTATATGGAGAAAGCAAAGCATTCTACTCAATAAGCAAGGTAGTTTTTTTAGGTGGATCTTTAGTACCCAGAGGTGGTCAAAATCCATTGGAGCCAGTAAGATATGGTTGCAATATGGTTCATGGTAAACATGTTTTTAACTTTACAGAAATCTACAGAATGCTCCACAAAAACAAATTAGCATTTGAAGCTAAAAATTTCTCTGAACTTAAGAAGATAATTTTTAGACTGATGGTAAAAGAACAAAATAATAAGAAAAAAGTAAATAAATTTAAAAAAATAGGTAATAGTATTTTAGTCAAAAATTTTAGAAAAATAAGAGTTTTAATTTAAATGAATTTATTAAAACCAAAATTTTGGGATAAACAACATTTAACTTTTAAGTCCATAATTCTTTATCCATTTACTTATATTTTAGACTTAAGAAATTTAGTTACATTCTTTATTAAGCCAAAAAAATATTCAAACATTAAAACTATATGTGTAGGTAACATCTATTTAGGGGGCACGGGTAAAACACCACTAACTGATGCCATAGCAAAAATTTTCAAAAATAAATTAAAAACAGTTATAATTAAAAAAGGATACCCAAGTCATTTAGACGAAATAAAATTGTTAAAAAAAAATAGTAAAGTATTCTTTAATAAAAACAGAGAAAAGTCTTTACAAGACGCAATAGCAAAAAAATTTGAATTAGCGATATTTGACGATGGATTGCAAGATAAAAAAATAAAATATGATCTTAAGTTAGTTTGTTTTAATTCTTTATCATTAGCGGGAAATCAAATGAGATTGCCCGCAGGTCCACTCAGAGAAAGGCTTGATAGCTTAAAAAAATATGATGCTGTATTTATAAATGGGACAAATATTAATAAGAAATTTTTGAAAAAAATAAAGATTATAAATCCTAATATCTCTATTTTTAATGGAGAATATATATCAACAAATTATATTAAATTTAAAAAAAATAATTATCTTACTTTCAGCGGTATTGGTAATCCGAATAGTTTTAAGAACACATTAAAGAAATATTGTATCAAAAATAAATATAATTTAGTTTATCCAGATCATTATAATTATTCTGAAATAGACATAAAAAAAATTAAAGAAATTGCAAAGGCAAAAAAACTTAAGATATTAACAACAGAGAAAGATTTTTATAGAATACCAAGTAAACTTAGAAAAAATATAAATTTTATAAAAATTAACCTAAAAGTTAAAAAATTAAAAAAGTTTAAACAATTCGTTACCAAATATTTATGAAAAATTTAATTTATTTTTTTGAATTTACAATAATAATTATTTTATTCATAATTTTTCGAGCCATCGGGTATAAGGCTGCATCTAATTTAGGTTTCTTTATAGGTAAAACTATTGGTCCAAAATTTAGACCAAAAAAAACAATAATCAAAAATATAAAAAATTATAAATCAACAATCGACGATAAAGAAATAGACAAGATGTTAGATAATATGTGGGGAAACTATGGAAGAATTTTAGCAGAGTACCCTTTTATTCCAAGTTTTAGAAAAAAAAAATTAGAAAAGTATTTAGACATTGAGGGAATAGAAAATCTAAAGAAAATTAAAGATAGTAAAAAACCTTCAGTTTTTGTATCGGGTCATTTTAATAATTTTGAGTTAATGGCTATGTTAATAGAGCGTGAAGGTATTGATCTTGCAGCGGTTTATAGACCATTAAACAACAAATTTTTAAATTTAATTATGGAATACTTAAGAGAAAAATATATTTGTAAACATCAAGTTAAAAAAGGTTTAAAGGGTGTTAAAGAATCTCTTGCCTTTTTTAAAAAAGGTAAAAGCTTGGCAATAATGATTGATCAAAGAGTTTCTGAGGGAATAGATAGTAAATTTTTTGGAGTAAATGCATTCACAACAACTATACCAGCTCAATTTGTAAAAAAATTTGGATGCATAATTCAGCCAGTTTATATTCAAAGAATTGATGGAGTTAATTTCAAAATTTTATTTGATGAACAAATAAATTTTGAAAAAAATCAGAGTATTGAAACAATCACAGAAAATTTAAATAAATGGTTAGAGAAAAAAATCGAGCAAAGTCCAGATCAATGGATTTGGACACATAACCGATGGAAACGATAATTATTTCAAATTTTCTCTTTTTAATTGAGCTTCAATAAAAGAATAATAAGCCTCTTGAAGTTCTACATTCCAATAATTCAAATCCTTTAACATGATTTTTTTATTTGATACAGCGCAAACTACATGGTCGCCAGGTTCAATTATTTCAAAATTATTTGGAAGATATTTTAATTTCGCTAATTTATTTTTCATTTATAAGTTATAAGTTAATATAAATGATTGTAGGAATTATTGGAAGTGGCGGAAGAGAGCATGCAATTTGCACAAAAATTAAAGAATCATCGAAAATTAGTAAAATATTTTGCATTCCTGGAAATGCAGGCACAAACCATATTGCTGAAAATATAGATATTAAAATTGGAGATTTTAAGTCCATTAAAAATTTTTGCCTAAATAACAATATAGAACTTCTAATTGTTGGGCCTGAACAACCTTTAGTGGATGGAATAGTTGATTATTTTCTAGATACAAATATAAAAGTTTTTGGTCCTAATAAATTAGCCTCAAAGCTTGAGGGCTCTAAAATATTTACAAAAGAACTTTGCGAAAAATATAATATACCAACTGCGAATTTTAAAATAATTGAAAGTCTTAAAAATGCAGAAGCAACTTTAAAAAGTTTCAAATATCCATTAGTCATTAAAGCGGATGGATTGGCTGCTGGAAAGGGTGTTTATATATGTAACAATTATAATGAAGGTTATATTGCAGCTAAGGAGATTTTTAATGGAAAGTTTGGAAAAGCTAAAAACTTATTAATAGAGGAATTTTTAGATGGCGAGGAAATGAGTTATTTTGTAATTTCTGACGGTAAAAGTTATCAATTTATAGGAAGCGCCCAAGATCACAAACGTGTTGGAGAAGGAGATAAGGGAAAAAATACTGGTGGTATGGGATGTTACTCTCCATCTAGGTTATTTAATTCAAAACTAGCTGAAAAAATCAATAATAACATAATTATACCAACCTTAAATGCAATTAAAGATATGGGTTCAGAGTATATTGGGTTTTTATATGTGGGCTTAATGATAAAAAATGAAAAACCTTATCTCATTGAATTTAATGTGAGAATGGGAGATCCTGAATGCCAAACAATTCTTCCATTATTGGAAAATGATCTATCTGAAATATTTTTTGATTGTTGTGTAGGAAAATTAAGTGAAAAAAAGATTAAATTAAGCAATAAAAAAAGTATTTGTATAGTTCTATGTTCTAAGGGTTATCCAGAGGATTATAAAAAAGACAGCGAAATAAGTAAACTTAATAAATTGTCTTTAAAAGATAATGAATATATATATCATGCAGGAACTAAGCTGGAAGACAACAAAATTTTAAATTCAGGTGGAAGAGTTTTAAATTTTGTATCCACCTCAAACAATTTAAAAGAATCTAGAAATGATTTAATAAAACTAATTAAAAAACTTGATTGGGAAAATGGTTTTTTTAGAAAAGATATTGCTTATAAAGTTATAGATTAATGAGGATAATCTCAGGAATTTTTAAAGGTAAAAAACTAATTATACCAAAAGATAAACACACAAGGCCTTTAAAAGATAATGTTAAAGAATCTATATTTAATATTTTAGAACACTCAAATTTAATAAATTATAAAATAAATAATTCAAATGTGTTAGATTTATTTTCTGGTGTTGGAAGTTTTGGTTTAGAGTGTATTTCAAGGAAATCTAAACATGTAACTTTTTTTGAAAACTACCCTCCAGTTTTAAGAGTCTTAAAAAAAAACATTCAAAATTTAAATTGTTCTAAAAATGCTAAAATTATCGAGAAAGATATTTTTTGTTTACAGCAAACAAACATGGATCTAATGAATTATGAATTTGTTTTTTTAGATCCTCCATATAAGGAAAGAAAGATAAAGCTTTTACTTGAAATAATAAAAAAAAGTAAAATCCTAAAAAGAGATAGTATAATACTAATACATAGAGATAAGAAATTTATAGACGAGTTTCCAGAGAGTTTTAAAGTAATTATAACTAAAAACTATGGAAGATCTAAAATTTTATTTGGTAAGTTCTGCTAAATTAAAATTTTCTTAGTTTCTTTTTTAATCAGCTCAACAGATGGTTGATTGTATGGATTTATTTTTAACATCTTGCCTAATAATATTGTCTCTAACATAAAAAAAGTGAATAGCACACCTAAAGTTTCTTCATTTTTTTTAAGAACCTCAAAAGTTCTGAATGGTATTCCTTTGGCTTTAAACACGTTTATTGTAGCTTTTTTTTGTGCTGATTTTATAGAAAACAAATCATGTTTTTTTAAATATTTATAATTACTAAATATTTTTTTTTTCTTTATTTTTGGAGAGTTGTAATTTTTGATATCAAAAAAAGTAAAAAAAGAATTTTTATTTCCATCTAAATATAGTTGCATTAAACTATGATTGTCTTTTGGCATTTCCGAAATAATTGGTAAAACTCCTTTAGAATTTTTTCCTAAACTTTCTGCAACAAGTTGCTGATACCATCTAAACAAGTTGTATGAACTTTCATCGTAATTTAATATTATAGAATTAGTCTTTCCCATTTTAACAAGACGATAAAGCATGTTTACATTGGCAAGCAAACTATTTATGAAATCTCTGTTAGAAATTAATTTATCAAATCTTTTAAATTTATTTCTATTTAACCCCATAAGCTCAGCAGGCAGCATGCCAACTTCTGACAAAACCGAATATCTGCCACCGATAAAGTTTTTGTGTTCTATAATTTCCTTTTTTAATCTTAAAGCGTTATTTCTTAAATAATTGTTATTATTTTCAGTAATGTATAATTTATTATTGCCTGAAAAAATATTTTCGTTAACAATGGTTTCTAATGTATTTCCAGACTTTGATATTACTAAATTAAGACTTTTGCCTTTAGTTTTAACGATCTTATTTTTTGAGTCAAGATTGTCAAAAAAATAGAATCTTTTTTTGATTTTTGGTTTCATAAAATCATAAATTGCTTGAATACCTAGTGAAGAACCGCCCATCCCATATATCTGGAAAAAATTAAATTTTTTAAATTTTTTTAACTGTTTTTTAGTAAATGTGTAAGAATATGATTTGGAGAAACTTTTTATAACATTATCATGATAGTTATTTTTGTCGATAAGCTTCTTGAAAAGGACTTTCAAATTTTTATTTAATTTTTTTTTTGTAAAGTTTGTAAATCTAATATTTTTTGATAACATCAATTAGTCTTTTATCTGATCTAGTACAAATTCTTCTGTGGATGAATTACTTTTAGAATTTTCAACCTTTATTTCTAAATCTTCTTCAGACTTAATTGAGGAAACTATTTCATCAATTTCTGCCTCAATAGACTCTTCTCTAGACATGCTGACTGGGTCCTCAGGTTTAGGTAATTCATTAAAGTCTGGTGGAAGAACTAATGGATTTTTTTTAATAACTAAAAACTCATCACTAGACTCATATTTTTTTCCAGACAGAGCATCTTTAACACTTTGACAAGAATAAAGTGAGATAATTATTAAAAGTAAAAATAATTTTTTAATCATTCCTTCTATTTTTAAAAAAAAATTCATCTAAAATAAGGCATATAACCCCTAATGAAATAAATATGTCTGCAGGGTTAAAAATAAACCAGTGAAAATCTCCTATATGGAAATCAATAAAGTCTGGCACTGCATTGTATACAAATCTATCAAATAAATTTCCTAATGAACCCCCTAGT
>Ga0163109_10003703_pt1 | contig 11683 bp, 8 predicted proteins | sample CRUFie1St13metaG_FD_108704 | JGI IMG/M metagenome (GOLD analysis project Ga0163109, IMG submission 108704) | Marine microbial communities from the Costa Rica Dome - CRUD Field 142mm St13 metaG | ecosystem: Environmental > Aquatic > Marine > Oceanic > Photic zone | place: Costa Rica: the Eastern... | reverse complement strand
TATTTGGAGGATTTGCCTCAAATGAATTAGCTAGCAGAATTGATGATAGTAAAGCTAAAATTTTAATTACAGCATCATGTGGATTTGAGCCTGGAAGAACAGTTGAATATAGACCGCTTGTAGATGGAGCCTTAAAATTAGCAAAACACCAAATTGAAAAAGTAATATTATTTCAAAGAAAAGATCATGAAGTAAAATTAAATAAGCCATTGGAAATAGACTGGGATGAAGCGCTATCTGGAGCTAATGATAAAGATTGTGTTGAGATGGGCGCTAATGATTATGCTTACATCCTTTATACTTCAGGGACCACAGGTATTCCAAAAGGAATTGTTCGAGATATTGGTGGTCACATAGTTGCTCTTAAATGGACAATGAAAAATATTTATAATATTGATCAAGACGATGTTTGGTGGTCAGCGAGTGATATTGGATGGATAGTAGGACATTCTTATATTGTCTATGCTCCATTATTCAAAGGATGTGCAACACTTCTATTTGAAGGAAAACCTATAGGTACACCAGATGCTGGTGTATTTTGGAGAATTATATCAGAATATAAAATTAAATCTTTATTCACCGCTCCAACTGCATTCAGAGCAATTAAGAAAGAGGATCCAGAAGGTAAATTTTTTTCCAAGTACGACTTAAGTTCATTTGAATCATTATTTTTAGCAGGTGAAAGAGCAGATCCGGATACTATTAAATGGGCTGAGAATTTACTTAAAGTTCCTGTAATTGATCATTGGTGGCAAACTGAAACGAGTTGGGCGATAAGTTCAAACTGTACTGGAATTGAAATGCTAGAGACAAAATATGGATCTGCTTGTAAAGCTGTTCCAGGTTATGATGTAAAAATAATTAAACCTGATCAAACAATAGCAAAACCAAATGAGATGGGAGATATTGTAGTTAAACTTCCACTTCCTCCAGGAACTTTCCCAACTTTGTGGAATGCAGACGAAAGATATAAAGAAAATTATATGTCAAATTATAATGGCTATTACCAAACCTACGATGCAGGGCATATTGATGATGATGGATATATTTGGATTATGTCTAGAACAGATGACATAATAAATGTTGCAGGTCATAGACTTTCAACTGGTGCAATAGAAGAAGTTTTGTCTGAACATCAGTCTGTTGCTGAATGTGCTGTGATAGGAATAAAAGATCAACTGAAAGGACAATTACCTATTGGTTTAATTGCTCTAAAAGCAGGTGTTTCAAAGGATAATGAGACTATTTCAAAAGAGTGTGTGCAAATGGTAAGAGATAAAGTTGGACCTGTTGCAGCATTTAAAATAGCAATTGTTGTTAAAAGATTACCCAAAACCAGATCTGGAAAAGTTTTAAGAGGAACAATTAGAAAAATTGCTGACAAAGAAGAATATAAAATGCCTGCAACGATTGATGATCCTGCAATTCTTGATGAGATAAAAGAAGACTTAATAAATAGCAATATTTTAAAATAATGCTTAAGACATATCTTTTTTTAGTAGGAGCAATTATCTGTGAAGTTTGTGGAACAATACTTCTTCCTGTTACTCAAAACTTCACAAAAATCACTCCAACAGTATTTTTAGCTGGATTTTATCTTTCTGCTTTTTATTTACTTACATTTGTTGTTGATAAGCTACCTATCGCCATTGTTTATGGAACATGGAGTGGACTTGGTATTTTTACCATAGCAATATTAGGCTATATATTTTTTAAACAATCCTTAAGTTGGCAAGCTATATTGGGTATGTTTCTTATTGTTATAGGAGTGACACTTGTAAATATGTATTCAAGTAAGACTATATAACTTAATCAAAAAGAATTGGTTTACCAGATGGGTCTCCCAAAATTTCATCTTCTTTCATTTTAACATCACCATTAATAATTGTATAAATTGGCGAACCCTTAAATTTAAAACCATCAAATGGGCTCCACCCGCACTTGCTATGAATATTTTTGTTTTTGATTTCAATTGTTCGATTCATATCTATTATTGTAAAGTCAGCATCGTAATCTTTTTTGATGAAACCTTTATTTTTAATACCAAATACTGATACTGGATTTTCACAAAGAAGTTTAATAAGCTGATCTAATGTAAGTTTTTTGTCATTCACATGATTTAGCATAACAGGTAACAATGTTTGTACGCCAGGCATACCAGAAGGTGACTGAGGATATTCTTTTAATTTATTTTCTTTTAAATGAGGAGCATGGTCTGATCCGATAGTATCATTATAATTATTTCTAATTGCGTACCACAATCTATCATAATGAGACTTATCTCTTAAAGGAGGGTTCATCTGTGCAAAGGTGCCAAGTTTATCATAACAATCTGGTGCGTATATTGTTAAATGCTGAGGGGTAATTTCAAAAGTTATGTTCCCTTTATTTTGTGATAAGAAATCTACTTCTTCTTTTGTTGTAACATGCAGTATGTGTGCTTTTTTATTGAGTCTTTTCGCAATCCTTACAATCCTCCTTGTAGATGACATTGCACATTCTTCATTCCTCCATACAGGATGTGTGTGAACATTGCCTTTTTCAATTAATTTTTTTCTTAAATTAATTATTTCTTCATCTTCAGAATGAACTGCGACTATTTTTGAGGTATTTTGAAAGACCTTTTCAATATCTTCTTCTTTGTCAACCAAAAGATTTCCAGTTGACGATCCAGCAAAAAGTTTTACTCCACAACAACCATCTAAGCCTTTAAGTTTTGCCAAATCAGATGAATTATCTGGAGTTGCTCCAAAATAAAATGCATAATTTGAGTACATCCTATTTTTCGCAAGATTAAGCTTATTGTTAAATTCTTTCATATTTGCTGTTGGGGGATTTGTATTTGGCATCTCAAATACACTTGTAATACCACCAGCAATAGCTGCTTTACTTCCAGTGTGTAAGTCTTCTGCATTAGTTGACCCGGGTTCACGGAAATGAACTTGGGTATCCATGCAGCCAGGTAAAACTAGTAAATTACTTGCATCAATAGTATGGTTGCTTTTTTCGTTACTTAAATCACCAATTATTGAGATTTTTCCATTCTGAATGCCAATGTTAGTCTTATTAAGTTTTCCGTCGATATAACATTCTCCATTTTTTATTATAAGATCTAACATTTTATGAAATCGTTACTATATTATTCTCAAGTATCTATCAATCATGAAAAAAAATAATGTTTATATTTTAGAAGACAGAGGGCTTTTATATGTTTCAGGTGAAGACTGTAAAGAGTTTCTACAAAATATAATTACAAATAATATCAACAATGTAGATGAAAAAAATTCGTGTTACTCTGCTTTACTAACTCCACAGGGAAAATTTTTATATGACTTCAATATATTAAAACATAAGTCTGGATATTTTTTAGACACCGAGAAAAAAAATATAAATAATTTATTTAAACAATTAAATTTATACAAACTTAGATCAAAGGTAGAAATTTTAAATTTAAGTAATGAATTTGTAATTGCAGTTATTAGTAAAGAAAGATTTTTGGATATGGAAAACTCAAGTTCTAATGCTGGTTGTACAATTAAATTTAGAGAGGATAGTATTTTTTTAGACCCTAGAAATATAGAGCTTGGCGCAAGAATAGTAACTAATTTAGAAAAATTATATTTATCATTAAAAAAACTTGAACTTCAAAGTGCAGATAAAAATGAATATTTCAAATTGAGTCACGAAATCGGCATTCCACAAAATAATACTGATAAACTTCAAAATAAACTTTTTGGTATCGAGTGTAACTTTGATGAATTAAATGCAATAGATTTTAAAAAGGGTTGTTACGTTGGCCAAGAAAATACTGCAAGGATTAAGTTAAAAAATAAATTAAACAAACGTCTTCTGCCAATTGAAGTAATAGAGGGTGATATAGAAAATGACATTATAACAGTTGAGAAAGATGAAATAGGTAAAATATTAATAAATGACAATTATCCCTACGCTCTTATTAAAGTTAAGAATGAAAAATTAGATTTTGACAAAACTTTTAATTGTGGTTCTGCCAAAGTTAAAATCAAGAAACCTTATTGGCTACAACTTACTTAATGAATTTAGATAGATCTGGTTTAAAATAATTTGGACCTTTCATAACTTTACCCTGATCACTATAAATAGGTTTTCCATCATTTCCTAGCTTGCTCATATTAGAATTTTGAACTTCTTCAAAACAAGCATCTAAATTTATGCCAAATGCATGTCCAGCACCGTAAGTAACATATAATATGTCAGTTAAAGCATCTGCGGCCTCCAAAAGATCATTGTTGTCTAAAGCCTGCTTAAATTCATCCAATTCTTCTTTAATCAAATTGTACCTAAGCATATTGATTTTATCAGAACTGAAAGATGGTCTTGATTTAACCTCTTGCCCAAAAGTCTCCATAAAATTTTTTACTTTTTGAAAATTTGTCATTTTACTCCTGTAAGATTAATAAAAACTAGTATATAAATTATTTAGTTATTTTTTCAAACAAATGAAAACAAGAAAAGAATTTGATAGTATCGGTGGCATAAATGTGCCGAATGATAAATATTGGGGCGCTTCCACACAAAGATCAAAGAAGTTTTTTAATATTGGCAAAATATTTGTTCCCTCTTCTATAATAAAATCTATTGCAATTATAAAGAGATGTGCTGCGATAGTTCATAAAAAAGATAAATCAATTTCTCCTAAGATTGCAAATTCAATAGTACAAGCATCGAATGAGGTAATTGCTGGCAAAATGGATCAAAATTTTCCTTTAAAAGTTTGGCAAACAGGTTCTGGTACCCAAACTAATATGAATGTAAATGAAGTTATAGCAAATAGAGCTATAGAAATACTAAAAGGTAAAAAAGGCTCAAAGAAACCTGTTCATCCGAATGATCATGTCAATAAATCTCAATCAACAAATGATGTATTTCCGACTGCAATGCATATTTCTGTTGCTACTCAAACTATAAAAAAACTTTTACCAAGTTTAAAATTATTAGAGATATCATTAAAAAATAAAAGTAAAGAATTTAGAAAAATTGTTAAGATTGGAAGAACTCACCTTCAAGATGCTACACCAATATCTCTAGGGCAAGAATTTTCTGGATACCATGAACAGGTAAAAAAAAGTATTGATAGAATTAAATTTTGTTTGGAGGATATATATTTTTTAGCTCAAGGAGGTACAGCTGTTGGAACAGGAATAAATTCTAAAATAAATTTTGACAAGAAAATTGTCAATGAAATTAAAAAGTATTGTGGAATTAAATTCAAACCTGCGCCTAATAAATTTTCAGAATTAGCAGCACACGATGCAATAGTAAATTTTTCAGGTTCTTTAAATTCTTGTGCAGTAGCTTTAATGAAGATATCGAATGATATAAGATTTTTAGGTTCTGGACCTAGAGCAGGTTATGGTGAACTTTTACTTCCTGAAAACGAACCAGGATCTTCAATTATGCCTGGTAAAGTAAATCCAACTCAGTGTGAGGCAGTTACTATGGTTTGCGCAAAAGTAATCGGAAATCACACTGGAATTACAGTAGCAGGTAGTCATGGACATTTCGAACTAAATGTCTTTAAACCTTTGATTGCCTATAATATTTTACAATCAATAGATATTTTAGCTGATAGCGTTAAAAATTTTAGTATGTATTGTGTAAAAGATATCAAAGCTAATAAAAAAAAAATTAGAGAACATTTGGATAATTCATTAATGCTAGTTACTGCATTAGCTCCCAAAATAGGATATGATAATGCAGCCAAAATTGCAAAAAATGCTTTAAAAAATAATACTAAACTTAAACATGAAGCAATTAAATCTGGGTTAATAACAGAAAAAGATTATGATTTTATAATTAATCCTTTAAAAATGATTGGTCCTAACTAATCAACGATTTTGCTAATATGTGCCCTTAAACTTTGGATATTTTTTACAAAAAAAATTTCGTTAAATTTGTCTGGTTCATTAATATCATTAATTTTAACATTTTTTATAATGAAATCTGATTTTCCAATATCTCGTTCTATGTCAAAGTTAATCTGTTTTATTTTTTTTACTTTCTTAGAACTAACTTGGAACCTTTTTGCAAATTCAATATGATTTTTTATATTTAATTGATTTTTTGAATAGAATTTAATTGAACCTTGGTTTTCAATAATATCAATTTGAGATACTACATCACCAATTTTATCTAAATCAAAATTAATTTTTTTAAAATTTACTTTTCGTTCATTAACTGATATATTTATTTTTCCATCTTTTATTAATTTATTATTAAGATCTTCAAATTTTAACAATAAATTGCCATTTAGATTACCTAATAAATCTTCATTGTATAACATTAAATTGACTAGAAAATTATCAATTATGTGCTCAATTTTTTTATTTTTTATTAATAATGATCCATCAAAATAAAATGGATTAAGTTTAATAATACTTTTAATTTTAAAGTTAATATTTTTTTTATCAGATGGAGAAAATAGATTTATAATTCCATTATCATTATATAAATTATATTCTAATCTATCTTGTAAAATAGAATTTGAAGTTAAAACTTTAAATTTTTCGCTGTTTTCAAATTTATATTCATTTTTAATTTTAATATTTGGATTAAAGAAGTCTATAGTATGCAAACTTGTGTTGGGATTATTATAATTTCTTTTCCAATCTGATTTAAAATTTAATCCAAAAATTTTACCCTCTATTAGTAAATTTTTTACTTTAGTTTTATTATTTATTTTATTTGTAATTTTTTTTATTGGAGATATTAAGATAACTTCTTTATTTTTATTTCTCAAAAAAAATTTACAATTATTTATAATTATGGCGTTATTAACTTTTTTATATAAATGTTCTCTTAATTTTATTATTTCAGAAACTTCTAATTCGATATTTGAGTCTGAAATTTCTGTTGCTGAAAAATTTTTAAGTGTTCTTAAATAGATATCTTTTAAAGATATATAAATTTTTAAGTTTTTAATATTTAATAAGCCATCATTTTCATAAGTTTTAGATAAATTTATTTTTGAATTTTCTACTAGCAAGTGTGGCTTTGGAAATGGCTTGTATGAAATATTTCCTGATGTATTAAGATAAAGTTTGAAATTTTTATAAAAATTTTTTTCTATTATTGAAGCTTTTTTGTTAAAATTAAACAATGCTGGTAGGGATAGAATAGTTAATGATGAAAATAATACACCAAGGGAAATTAATATTAACGAAAATTTTACTTTATTTTCTCTAATTTTATTCATGAAATCTAGAAAAACTTATACAACAAATATTTATGTTAAAATCTAATAATTTGTCAAATTTAAACGAAAAGCAACAAGAAGCTGTAGAATATTTAGATGGACCTCTACTGATTGTTGCTGGGGCAGGGTCTGGTAAAACCAAAGTTTTAACATCTAGAATTGCTCATATTATAAAAACTCACAAAGCATTTTCCAGTCAGATACTTGCTGTTACTTTTACAAATAAGGCAGCTAAAGAAATGCAAATACGAGTATCAAAATTATTAAGTACAAATGCTACTGGCTTACCATGGTTGGGAACATTTCACTCAATAAGCTCAAAAATATTAAGAAAACATGCTGAAGCAGTTTCACTTAAATCAAATTTTACAATTATAGATCAAGATGATCAAGTAAGATTGATTAAAAACATTTGCAAAGCCGAAAATATAGATATTAAAAAAATTTCCCCTAAATATATTCTTGCAATAATAGACAAGTGGAAAAATAAGGGATTTTATCCTGAAGATGTAATACTTAAAAAAAAAGAGTCTTTGGAAAAAAATTTCCTATCAATTTATAAAATCTATCAACAAAAACTTTTAGAATTAAATTGTGCAGATTTTTCAGATTTAATTTTACACGCTGTCAAGATTTTTGAAAAATATCCTGATATCTCTTCAATTTATCAAAAAAAATTTAAGTATATTTTAGTAGATGAGTATCAAGATACTAATTTTATTCAAAGTGAATGGCTTAAATACCTGTCTAAAGAAAATAAAAACATTTGTTGTGTTGGAGATGACGATCAATCGATATATAGCTGGAGAGGAGCAGAAATAAAAAATTTTTTAGATTTTGATAAAATTTACGATAATACGAAAATAATCCGATTAGAAAAAAATTATAGATCAACTCAAAATATTCTAGGTGTTGCATCTAAATTAATCGAAAATAATCAAAATAGAGTTGGAAAAACCTTATATACAAATCAGGAAGAAGGCGAACTTGTAACTTTAGATTGTTTTAGAAACGTAAAAGATGAAGCCATTGATATTAGTTCTTCTATAGAAAAATTTAAAAAGAAAAACTCTTTAAATGAAATTGCTATTTTGGTAAGAGCAATTTTTCAGACTAGAGAGTTTGAGGAAAGATTCTTAAAAGTAGGTATACCTTATAGAATTATTGGAGGTATAAAGTTTTATGAGAGAGCTGAAATAAAAGATGCTGTGGCTTATCTTAAGTGTATCCATCAACCAATGGATGACTTATCATTTGAAAGAATTATTAATGTCCCTAAAAGATCAATTGGGGATTCGACTATCAAAATTATTACTGAGTTTGCAAAAAAAAATTTATGCTCATTGGAAATTGCATCCAAAAAATTAGTTGAACTTAATAAAATTAAACCGAAAACAAAAGTTGGTTTAAAATCTTTATTAAATTTATTGGATAAGTGGAGATACGATATTAGTCAGAAAATAAATCATGTAAAACTTTTGCAAACGGTTTTAGATGAATCTGGTTATAGTGAAATGCTTAAAAATAAAAAAGATTTAGAAAATGAAAATAGGCTTGAAAATATAAAAGAGTTATTAAGTGCTATGAAAGAATTTGATAATTTAGAGAGTTTTTTAGAGCACGTAGCGCTTGCCACATCTCTAGATCAAGATTGGGAAACAGAAAAAGTAAATCTAATGACACTACACGCATCAAAAGGTTTAGAATTTAATATAGTTTATCTACCAGGATGGGAAGAAGGATTATTTCCTCATCAAAAAAGCATAGAGGAGAAAGGTGAAAATGGTCTAGAGGAAGAGAGAAGACTTGCTTATGTTGGCATTACAAGGGCAAGAAAAATTGCTAAAATTTCTTTTTCTATGAATAGATTTTATCAAGGAGATTGGATTGACAGCATGGCCTCAAGATTTGTTGATGAATTACCAGATGAATTTATAAAAAAAAATAATAGTTTTTCTGAAGAACAAGAAACCGACTTTGAATTTAATCAAGACATTGATTTTGAGAATGAAATAAGAAGTCCCGGATGGCTAAGATATCAAAAAAAGTTGAAATGATTAAAAATATAAAAAAATTTATATCTGATAACAATTTGGATGGTTACATTATACCAAAAAACGATGAATTCTTCACAGAATATTCAAAAATAAATAAACTTGAAATAGTTGCAAATTTTTCTGGATCTGCAGGTTTTATATTAATTTTAAAGAACTCAAATCATTTATTTGTTGATGGCAGATATACAATTCAAGCTAAACAACAGTCAGGAAAAAAATTTAAAATTCATGAAATTCCTTACGTATGGCCAAAAGATATACTTAAAAATAATGTTTCACTAAAAATTGGTTTTGATCCAAAATTATTTACAACAGAAACATTAAAAACATATTTTAATAATTCTTGTAATCTATTTCCCATAAATTCAAATTTGTTCAAAAATAAAAATGAGATAATTAATAGAAATAATTTAGTTTATCTAATCAATACTTCAATCGCAGGGGAAAGCTCAAAAAGTAAAATTAAAAGACTAAAAAGAATTCTTGAAAATGAAAAAATAGATAATTTATTTATTAGTTCAGGAGAAAATGTTTGCTGGTTACTTAATATTAGAGGTAAAGATTTACCAAATTCTCCAATTGCAAATTTTCAAGCAATTATAACTAGTAATAAAAACATAATTTTATTTGGAAATATAAAAAAATTAAAAAATATAAAAAAAGAATTTATTAAAAATAAAATTTCTTTTTATGAAAAAAATGATTTCTTTAAAATACTGAGCTCATTGGAAGGAAAATCATTTTGCATAGATAACAAAACTTGCTCTGTAATTAACGAGAAATTAATTAGTTCAAAGTTCTTAATCAAAAAAAGAATTGATCCAATTAATTATTTAAAGTCAATTAAAAATAGAGTTGAAATAAAGAATATGATTGAAACACATATAAAAGATGGTGTTGCAGTTACAAAATTTTTATACTGGATTAAGAATGCAAATATTAAAAAATTGGATGAGATTAAAGTTGAAAAAAAATTGGAAAGTTTTAGAAAACAAAGCAAAAATTATCTATTTCCTAGCTTTAGTACAATTGCAGGATCAGGACCAAACGGTGCAATAATTCACTATAGATCAAATAAAAAATCCAATCGTAAACTCAATAAAGATCATCTTTTGTTAATAGATTCAGGTGGACAATACAAATGGGGTACAACTGATATAACAAGGACAATTTCTTTTAGTAATCATAGTAAGAAAACTAAAGAGCTTTATACAAGGGTTCTGAAAGGTCATATTGCGGTGGCAATGTCAAAAATAGATAAATTAAAAAATGGAAATAATTTAGATAGACTTGCAAGAAAAAGTCTTAACTCTGTAAATTTAAACTATAGACATGGAACAGGGCATGGTGTTGGATTTTTTATGAATGTGCACGAAGGACCACAAAGTATATCTAAAAACAACTTTATAAAACTTAAAAAAGGTATGATTCTCAGCAATGAGCCAGGTATTTATTTGGAAAATAAACTAGGAATTAGGATTGAAAATTTAGTTTATATAGATGGAAATAATAAAAATCTTTTCTTTAAAAACTTAACTTTTGCTCCTCTTGAAAAAGATTTAATAGATGAAACTATGCTAACAAAAATTGAAAAAGATTATATTTTTTCTTACCATTTGGAAACTTACTCGAAAATATCAGCATATCTCAATAACAAAGAGAGAAAGTGGCTTGCAAAACTAATTCAGTAAATCAGACCACTCTTTTTGTGTAAGTATTTTAATTCCTAAATTTTTAGCCTGTTCTACTTTTCTATTTGTTGGTTTCTCACCAGTTACTAAATAGTCTAATTTCTTTGTTACACTGCTAACAATACTACCAGAATTTTCCTCAATTAAACTTTTAGCCTCTGCACGACTAATGTTTTGAAGTTTGCCTGTAAACATGAAAGAAACATTTTTTAATTTACCTTTACTTTTAACTTCTCTATCTTTAATGCTCAGTATCTCACTTAATTTTTCTACAACTTTAATATTTGTTTTATTTTGAAAGAATTTTTCTAAAGATTTAACTTGAGTTTCTCCTATTCCATCAATGTTAATTAGTTCTTTAATTTTATCTTTTTTTAAAAGATTTAAAAAACTTTTTATATTTTTTGTAAAATCAGCAATTATTTTAGCATTTTCTATTCCAATATGTCTTATTCCTAATGAAAATATAAATTTATCTAAGGTAACTTTTTTTGAATTTTCAATTGAGAATTTAAGATTTGAAGCTGATTGTAATCCCCATCCATCAAGAGAGGAAATTTTCTGGTAATCTAAATTAAAGATATCTTGGGGTAATTTTATAAATTTTAAGTCCCAAAATTTTTCAATCACTTTTTTACCTAGCCCATCAATATTTATTGCATCTTTTGATATGAAATGTTTAATTTTTTCTATTGCAATTT
>Ga0163109_10003702_pt1 | contig 11684 bp, 11 predicted proteins | sample CRUFie1St13metaG_FD_108704 | JGI IMG/M metagenome (GOLD analysis project Ga0163109, IMG submission 108704) | Marine microbial communities from the Costa Rica Dome - CRUD Field 142mm St13 metaG | ecosystem: Environmental > Aquatic > Marine > Oceanic > Photic zone | place: Costa Rica: the Eastern... | reverse complement strand
GGTAAATGTGAAAAAATAGAAAAAACACCTGGATATGAAGGAGACTTGTATAAAACAATGCAAGGAACTGTTAAGCAACCTTGGGAAATAAGACAACAAGCAAGAGCACAAACTAGAGCAGATCGCCAAGTTAATAAAACTATGCGTAAAATGCAAAAGTATGGAACTTTTGGTCCAGATGGTAAATTTACAGCAAATCCAAATTTATCTCAAAGAGAAATGCGTAAACTTGTTCAAGCTCAAAGCGGATATAATCAAGCTAGACAAGCTTCTGCTAATGTTAGACAAGACACAGCTACAGGTAAAAGAGCAGGTGAAACATACTATAAAGGTCAGAGAAGAATGGACCAAGCTGAACTTGGTAGTGCTGGCCCAGATAATCAGGCGAATGAAGAAGCTCAAAAAACATTCTTAAAAAATAAAAGAGAATTTGATGCGAACCAAGCAAATGAAATAGTTCAGGAGCAATCTAAACAAGCTGACAAAGCTATAGACCCAGGAGGACCAAATGTTTTTGATGCTGTCAAATCAAGTATAGATGCAATGCCTAAATTTGAATATAGTACTGATGGCATGATGGATAGAGTTATGAATAATAGAAATAGTAACACTTACCAATTTGGAAATTATAGTCCTATGTTTAAAAAGAGAGCGCCTCTTAAGAAAAAATATTTCAACAATAAATAATTATGGCTTATATACAACCGCAAAAATCAATTCTTTTTAAAAGAGCGCATAAGCTAGATAAAGTTGTTGAACAACTAGAAGGCGCTTCAAAAAAGCATGCAAAACAAGCTGAAGTAGTTCAAGATTATATTGATTCAAGCCCTGTTCAACGAGGCAAAGCACCTTCAAGGAAAAAATCTTTAGGATATTATAATAAAGCGAATAAAGGTGGGACAGGAGCAGCAGCAGGTGGAGGTATGTCGCAAAAAGGTGTAAATAAATATAAAAGAGATAACCCTGGCAGTAAGTTAAAAACAGCTGTAACCACAAAACCATCTAAATTAAAACCAGGCAGCAAAGCTGCAAAAAGAAGAAAATCATTTTGTGCAAGGTCTAGAAGCTGGAAATCAGAAAGAGGACGCGCTGCAAGAAGAAGATGGAATTGTTAATATTATGAAATCAAAAGGATTAGGAGACACTATAGAAAAAATTACAAAAGCAACCGGTATTAAAGCTATGGTAGAAAAAACAAGTAAAGCATTAGGCAAAGATTGTGGTTGCAAAAAACGAAAGGAAACTTTAAATAGGATGTTTCCGTATAAAAACAAATAACATGGAGAATAATAACAAAAGTGGCGGGTCTATACCAATTACCGCTAAAATACTAAAAGGTACAAAGGGTGGTATCGTAGATCCACTATTAAATGTTGGTTCAGTAGCTCAACTAAACCCAGGCGTTGCCGCAAGAGCAGGAGCAAGAGCTCTAAAAGGTGCAAGAAAAGTTGTAAAAGGTGCTGTAAAAGGTGCAGCTAAAGGTTTAGCAGCAGGTGCAGCAGCAGCAGGGGCTTCAGGTGCAATGGCGGGTGCAGCAGCAGGGGCAGCAGCAGGTGCGGCAAGAGAAGCTGGAAGAAGAGCAGCGGCAAGAAAAAAGGCTAAAGATAGCGCACAACAAAAAGCTAAAGATGAAGCAAAGCAAGCTCCAGACGCAGCAGCAAAAATGATGAAAGATTCTAGCAGCCCAATGCCGGCTAGCTTATATGGTGGTAAATTAGCTGAAGGCTTGAAAAAAGGTATGTCAGAAGCTGAAGCTAAAAAATACGCTTATAAAGAAGTATCTTCTTCCCCAACGACAATGATGAATGCACCAGGTAGTCAAGATTCACCTGCTGAACTAGGGTCTGCTATTGGATATGGAGCTAGATTTGCATTAGGTGTTGCTAGAACACAAGGAAAAAAATTGCTGAAAACTGGTATTGGTAGAAAAATAAAATCTAAAGTATCTTCATTCATAACACCAAAGGTTGTTAAAGAAGCTGGTAAGAAAGGCGGAATGGTTCTTTATGGGTCTAAACCTTTATATAATACTGCCGGAAAAATTTTGAATAAAGCTAAAAAAATTGGTAATTTTGTTTTAGGAGGCAAAAGTGTATTAGGAAGAGCCGCTAGTTATGGTGTTTTCGGAGCTATACCTTTCGGAGGTATACCGTATGCTGTAAGTAAATTATTTCGTGGCGGTGGCGCTAGTGATATTATGGAAAATAAAGGTGGCCAAGGCAGTGGCCAAGGCAGTAGAAGTGGTGGTGGAAGCAAGAAAAGAGTTTCTTATGATACAGCTTATAAAAATAGAAGTAAATCATATTCTTGGATGGATAAAGATACTTATATTAAAGAAGCTAAAAGACAGAATGAAATTTTTAAAAGAACAGGTAAATGGGATTACAAAAACGCACCTAAGCAGCCAAGTGCCAATGTTGCTAGTAATGTACAAAAAACACCTAGTCAAACAACAAAACCTGTAGTAGTAAAACCTCAAACTACTAAAAAACCAGATGTAGTTAAAAAACCAGATTTGACTCCAGGAACAAACAATCCTAATATGAATCTTTCTCAAAAAGAAGAAAACACTATAATTAGAAAAAATAAATCTTATAACAAAAAGCAATCTAAGATAGATAAAGCTAGAGCTGCTGGAAATGAAAAGAAAGCTTTAAGAAAGGAAAAGTCTTTAAGAAATAAAAAGAGAAGAAACATAAATAAAGCAAGTAAAAATCAAGCTAGCAAAGCAATAAGCCCTAATAACAATGCTAGCTTTGATCCTAACGAATTTTTAATGTAATATGCCGTACGTAAGTGATGCTCAAAGAAAAGCTGTATGGGCAAGTCGTAATGAACGCGGCGAAAAAGCTCCTACAAGAATGATGAAAAAAGCAACTCCTATTACTAAGAAACCTAAAGAAAAAAGTTTGCTAAATAAAGCAGGACACCTTGCATTAGATGTACTGGGGTTAGCTCCTCTTGTGGGTAATATTGCAGACGGAGTTAATGCCGCTTGGTATGGTGCGGAAGGGGATGCTAAAAATGCAGCTTTATCTGCAGCGGCGGCTATTCCAGGGGCGGGCTATGCTGCTTTTGGGGCAAAAATGCTAGGTAAAGCGGCGAAGGCTGCAAAGCCAGTAGCAAATGTTGACAAAGTAGCTAAAACTGGAAAATTCGTTAATACTAGTAAAAGAATTTTAAAAAACCCAGACTTTTATACTCAAAACGCGAAGTTGCTTAGAGACGAAGAAAGTTTACCATATTTTGAAATTAAAGAAAATAGATCTATGGGTTCTAAAAGAATACCTCAAGGAAGTAGTGGCTGGAAAAAAGCTAATACAACCGCTAGATCAATGGGATTATCTTTAAAAGAGTTGGTTAATAGGAGAAACTCCGCAGAAAAGGGTAGTGCTGAATATTCAGCAGCTCAAAATGCAATAAATAGAGTATACGGCTCCAAAAAAAGATATTAATATGAAAAAAATTTTAGAGTGGTTAAGTGGCTCTATAATTAAAGATGTTGGCGGTGTAATAGATAGCTTAACAACTACTAAAGAAGAAAAGCTTGAAGCCCAAAGACAAATTACAGAGATATTAGAAAAAGCTGATAAAGAAGCCCAAGAAGCTGTTACTGCAAGGTGGCAGTCAGATATGGCTTCTGATAGTAAACTTTCAAAAAACATAAGGCCAATGGTATTAATATATTTAACAATTATATTTACCGCTTGTGCTTTTTTTGATGGTAATGTTGGGCAATTTAAAATAGCCGACGAGTATATACCTATATTCCAAACACTACTAGTAACCGTTTATGGCGCTTATTTTGTAGGGCGCAGTTGGGAAAAAGGTAAAAGTATGATGAATAATAATAAAAACAATTAAATTAAATAAAATGCAAAAAGTTACTGAACAAGAATTAAAATCTTTAAAAGAATCCGTAAACAAAGTAAATCAATTACAAATACAAATTGGTGGTATTGAGGTGCAAAAACATGAATTATTGCATGCTTTAGACTTAGGTGCAAAAGATTTACAAACTATACAATCTGGACTCCAAGAAAAGTATGGCGATGTTACCATAGATTTAGAAACAGGGGAAATTAAAGAAAATGAATCTAATAAGGAAGATTAGTATAGGTAGAGATTATAAAACTGATTCTATGCACTATGCTGTTGGCCAAGAAGTTTACGGTGGTCATAAAATTGATAGTATAGTTGAAGAAAAAGAAAGATACTCTATTTATATAAAAAAGAATAACGAAGTAATGCCATGGAAAGATTTTAATAAAAACATGGCAATATCAGTAGAATATAATTTAGAATATTAATGACAGGTATGTTTGATTTTATTGTTGAACCTTTTGAAGGTAGATACAATAATAGTAAAAGCATAGATGGTAATACACTAATATTAAATACAGAATTACAAAACCACATGTATGTAAGCCGAATTGGTAAAGTTATAGCTGAGCCGGCGATAAATAATACTTGTGTAAAAAAAAATGATTTAGTTGTATTACATCATAATGTTTTTAGAAGATTCAGAGATATAAGAGGTGATGAAAAAAACAGTAAAAGTTACATTAAAGAAAATATGTATTTGGCTGGACAAGATCAACTATTTGCTTATAAAAGGGCAGATGGGTGGCAGGCTCTAGACGGTTTTTGTTTTGTAAAACCTATAAAGGAAACAAAAATGTTTTCTATTAACTTTGAAAAACCTTTAACAGGCATACTATATTATAAAGATTCTAATATTGATTATGTAAATACCGGTGATTTAGTCGGTTTTACACCGGGCTCTGAATATGAGTTTGTTATTAATAATGATAGACTTTATAGAGTGCCTACTAAATGTATTACAATTAAATATGAATATCAAGGAAACGAAGAAGAATATAATCCAAGCTGGGCACAAGGCTGTTGATGAGTTAATAAAAGTTGCTAAAGAACCTATTGTTGATTCTGATGATGATATATCTGCTGATCGTTTAAAAAACGCAGCAGCTACTAAAAAGCTGGCTATATTCGACGCATTTGAAATTCTTAATAGAATACAAGAAGAAGAGAACTTGTTAGAGAATAAACCTAAAGAAGAAAATAAACCAAAAACTTTTTCTGGGTTTGCTGAGAAAAGATCTAAATAATGTATGACCAAAATTTATATAGGATTATAACTCCTGTAAAACAAAATACAATATCTAGGTTAAATAAATCTAAGAAGTGGGGGTACGGTTATAATAAAGAACATGATATAATTGTTATTAGTAAAACCGGACAAATAGGCGACATATATAAAATACAAAACATTAAAATAGCGCTGCCTAAACAACCTAAAAATATAAACAAGTCTAATGACAAATGGACTGTAGAGGATTATCCGAAAGAATTAAGTAAAATACAAAGTGTTTTTGATTGGCGTGATTATCCTGATGATTTTAAGGAAAGATGGGAGCCATATATAGATGAGCAATTTAAAAGAAGAGAAGAAGGCCATTGGTTCAATAATAGAGGTGTGGCTACTTACATTACTGGCACTCACTTTATGTACTTGCAGTGGTCCAAGATTGATGTTGGGAAGCCAGACTTTAGGGAAGCAAACAGATTATTCTTTATCTTTTGGGAAGCTTGCAAGGCAGACACAAGATGCTACGGAATGTGTTATCTTAAAAACAGAAGATCTGGGTTTTCATTTATGGCATCAGGAGAAACTGTTAATTTGGCAACCATATCAAGTGATTCTAGGTACGGGATTTTATCCAAGTCTGGAGCTGACGCAAAAAAGATGTTCACTGATAAAGTGGTCCCAATATCCGTTAATTACCCATTCTTTTTTAAACCAATACAGGACGGTATGGATAGACCCAAAACCGAATTGGCCTATCGTGTACCCGCGTCCAAACTTACGCGTAAAAAATTACTCAATAATGAAAGGACCGAGGAGCTCTCGGGTCTCGACACCACAATCGACTGGAAGAATACGGGTGACAACTCCTACGATGGGGAGAAGCTCGCGTTACTCGTCCACGACGAATCAGGTAAATGGGAGAGGCCGGACAACATCCTCAACAACTGGAGGGTCACGAAAACAACATTAAGATTAGGTAGTAGAATAATAGGTAAATGTATGATGGGGTCTACAAGCAATGCTTTAGACAAAGGTGGTGATAATTTTAAAAAGCTATATTATGATTCAGACGCTTCAAAAAGAAACCGCAATGGACAGACTAAGTCAGGATTATATTCTTTGTTCATTCCTATGGAATGGAATTACGAAGGATTCATTGATTCTTATGGAATGCCTGTATTCAATACCCCACAAGAACATTGTGAAGACCACTACGGAGAAACTATTGATCTCGGAGTTATCGAACACTGGAATAACGAGGCTGATGGTTTAAGGGGCGACCAAGACGCTTTAAACGAATTTTATAGGCAATTTCCTAGAACGGAAGAACACGCTTTTAGGGACGAAACTAAAAATAGTATATTTAATTTAGTAAAAATATACGAGCAAATAGATTATAACGAAGATTTAAGAAATAGTTCCGTTATAACAAAAGGCAATTTTCAGTGGCAAAATGGAGTTAAAGATACTTTAGTTAATTTTACTCCGAATCCTTCAGGTAGATTTAATATATCTTGGGTTCCTGACGTAAAATTACAAAACAATCAAATTTTAAAAAATGGAATTAAATACCCAGCTAATGAACACATTGGCGCACTCGGGTGTGACAGTTATGACATATCCGGTACAACCGACGGAAGAGGTTCTAAAGGCTCTTTGCACGGGCTAACTAAGTTTAGCCTTGAAGATCATCCGCCAAATGCGTTTTTTTTAGAATATATAGCTAGACCTCAAACAGCAGAAATGTTTTTTGAGGACGTATTAATGGCTTGCGTTTTTTACGGAATGCCTTTGCTTGCAGAAAATAATAAACCTAGACTTTTATATTATTTCAAAAGAAGAGGTTATAGAGGATATTCAATGAATAGACCTGATAGGCTTTGGAATAAGCTTTCAACTGCAGAAAAAGAAATAGGTGGTATACCAAATTCAAGTGAGGATATAAAACAAGCGCACGCAGCGGCAATAGAATCTTATATAGATCAATATGTTGGCGTTAAAGAAGATGGTCAATACGGTAACATGTATTTTAATAATACATTAAACGAATGGGCTAAATTTGATATAAACAAAAGAACTAAATTTGATGCTGCAATAAGTTCGGGACTAGCTATTATGGCTTGTAATAAAAATTTATATAGGCCAGTTCCGCAAATGCAAAAAAAGAAGTTAAATTTAAAAATAGCTAAATACACCAATAAAGGTGCGATTTCAAAATTAATAGAAAAATAAATATATGGCTGAGTCAGTTATAAAAACTTATTTTCCAAGTCAGATAGCAAGTGATCAAGAGAAAATGTCGCAAGATTACGGCAATAAAGTAGGTAGGGCTATTGAAAGCGAGTGGTTTTCATCAGATAATGGATTAGGTAGATTTAAAAGTAACCAAAATACATTCCACAATTTAAGATTGTATGCGAGAGGAGAGCAAGGCGTTCAAAAATATAAAGATGAACTTTCTATTAATGGCGATTTATCATATCTTAATTTAGATTGGAAGCCTGTACCTATTATACCTAAATTTGTAGATATAGTAGTTAATGGTATATCAGAAAGAACATTTGATATAAAAGCATATTCGCAAGATCCATATGGGGTTGAGAAAAGAACTAAATATATGGAGTCTTTAATTAGAGATATGCAGACTAAAGACCTAAACGATTTTGTAATGAAAGAGTTTGGTGTGAATCTTTTTGAAAATGCTCCTAATGTTGTTCCTGAAAATAAAGAAGAATTAGAATTACACATGCAACTTAGTTATAAGCAGCAAGTGGAGTTAGCAGAAGAGCAAGCATTAAATGTATTATTAGAAGGTAATAAATACGATTTAACAAAAAGAAGATGTAATTATGATTTAACAACAATAGGTATTGGCGCTGTTAAAAATACATTTTCTAAATCGCAGGGAGTTGTAATAGATTATGTAGACCCAGTAAATTTAGTATGGTCTTACACGGAATCACCTTATTTTGATGATATTTATTATGTAGGCGAAGTAAAAAGCGTGCATTTAAATGAATTGAAAAAAGAATTTCCATGGCTAACTAATGACGACTTAAAAGAAATATCTCAACAAAGTTATAGAAATAGCGGTTATTACGATAGAACAATACAAAACTTTGACGAAGACGATTCAAATACTGTTCAAGTTTTATATTTTAATTATAAAACATATACTAATGAAGTATACAAAGTTAAAGAGCTTGCTACAGGTGCTTCAAAATTAATACCTAAAGACGATCAATTTAATCCTCCAGAGGAAATAATGAAAGAGCATAAAATTGAAAAGCTTTCGCAATCACTAGAGGTTTTATATGAAGGTGTAAAAGTATTAGGCGGTAGAATGTTAAAATGGGATTTGGCTAAAAACATGATACGCCCAAAAAGCGATTATACTAAAGTAAAAATGAATTATAGTATTGTAGCACCTAGAATGTATAAAGGTCGCATAGAAAGCTTAGTATCGCGTATAACGGGGTTTGCAGACATGATTCAGTTAACGCATTTGAAATTACAGCAAGTAATGTCAAGAATGGTGCCAGACGGTGTTTATTTAGATGCTGATGGCTTAGCTGAAGTTGATTTAGGTAATGGAACTAATTACAATCCGCAAGAAGCATTAAATATGTTTTTCCAAACAGGTTCTGTAATTGGTAGGTCATTTACACAAGAAGGAGATATGAATCCTGGTAAAGTGCCTATTCAAGAAATACAATCAGGATCAGGTGGCGCTAAATTATCTAGCTTGATAAATACATATAATTATTATTTACAAATGATAAGAGATGTGACCGGATTAAATGAAGCAAGAGACGGTAGCACTCCTGACAGTAGAGCTTTAGTTGGTGTTCAAAAATTAGCTGCAGCAAATTCTAATACAGCAACAAGACATATATTAAATAGTAGTTTATTTTTAACTGCTGATTTATGTGAAGGTTTATCTTTAAGAATATCTGATATTATAGAATATTCACCAACAAGAGAAGCTTTTATACATAAAATAGGTAATCAAAACGTAGCAGTATTACAAGAGATGGCTGATTTATATTTATATGATTTTGGTATATTTATAGAATTAGCACCCGATGAAGAAGAAAGACAAATACTAGAAAATAATATACAGGCTGCTATTTCTGCAGGTTTAATTGATTTAGATGATGCTATAGATTTAAGAGAAATTAAGAATCTTAAAATGGCTAATCAACTTTTAAAAATTAAAAGACAAGAAAAAGCAAAAAGAGACCAGCAAATGCAACAGCAAAATATCCAAGCGCAAGCGCAAGCAAATGCACAAGCTCAACAAGTTGCCGCACAAGCTGAAGTTCAAAAGAATCAAGCATTAACACAAAATAAAATTGGCTTTGAACAAGCTAAAGCGCAAATTGATTCAAGAAAGCTAATGCAAGAAGCTGCATTAAAGAAAGAGCTAATGCAACTTGAGTTTGAAATGAATATGCAATTAAAAGGTATTGAGGTGGCCGGGCGTAAATCAGAATTAAAAGAAAAAGAAGATAGAAAAGATAAAAGAACTGAATTGCAAGCAACGCAACAAAGCGAACTTATAAATCAAAGAAAAAATAATCTTCCACCTAAAAATTTCGAATCCTCTGGAAACGATATACTTAGCGGAGATTTTGACTTAGGTTCTTTTGACCCTAAGTAATAATAATAGTAAACAATTATATAATATTTTATCATGGCAGAAAACCAAAACGAAGCTGTTGAGCCTCAAGTTGAGGAGCAAGAGCAAACTGTAGAACAACCAGTAGAGGAAGTAAAACCAGAAGCGCCTATCACAAAAGCTGATGATGGTGTAATTAAAGTAGATTTAAGTAAATTAAATAATCAAGAAAATGCCGTTCAAGAGCAAAGCACAGATGAGAGCAATGTTACTCTCGGACAACCCGAAGACACGCCAAGTAGCGAAGAAGTGGTTGAAGAAGTACGGGACACCGACAAAGAAGAAGTAATTTTAGAAGAAATACCAAATGAACCAACTGAAACAAATAATACTGACGAGGGAGGAGTGGCAGCAATCGCTGAGACTACCGACCCCACACCGGAACAAGAAGAAGTATTACAGGAAGACCAAACACAAGCACAATTACCTGAAGGATTAGAAAAGGTAGTTGACTTTTTAAATGAAACCGGTGGTAGTTTGCAAGACTATGTAAAACTTAATACTGATTATTCTCAACTTAACGAAAAACAATTATTAAGAGAGTATTATCAAAACACAAGGCCTCATTTAGAGCCTGAAGAGATTAGCTTCTTAATGGAAGATAATTTTTCTTTTGATGAAGAAATTGATGAAGAAAGAGCTATTAAAAAGAAAAAAATAGCATATAAAGAAGAGCTTGCAAAAGCTAAAAATCATTTAGATACTTTAAAGTCTAAATATTATCAAGAAATTAAATCTGGATCTAGACTAAATCCAGATCAACAAAAAGCGGTAGAGTTTTTCAATCGCTATAAAAAAGAAAACGAGGAAGCAACTAAACTAGCTGAAAAGCAAAGTGCTGTGTTTAACAAACAAACTGAAAATGTTTTTAACAAAAATTTCAAAGGTTTTGATTTTAATGTTGGAGACAAAAAATTTAGGTTTAATGTAAAAGACGCAGAACAAATTAAGACAACCCAAAGTGATATTAATAATTTTGTTAAGAAGTTCTTAAACGATAATAATGAAATGTCAGATGCGGCGGGCTATCACAAGTCTTTATTTACAGCGATGAATGCCGATAAGATAGCGAATCATTTTTATGAGCAAGGTAAAGCCGACGCCATAAAAGATTCAATGGCTAAAGCCAAGAACATTGATATGGAACCGAGAGGGGCCCATGAAGAAGTCAGTGCTCCAAATGGGTGGAAAGTCAGATCAATCGGTGGTCAAAGCACTTCTAAGTTGAAAATTAAAAACACAATTAAGAAAAAGTAAGTATAACTTAATATTTAAATTAGAAAATTATGGCCGCAAATGGATCATTTACGGGTAGTGCTTCAGCACTGGCGCATCTAACGCCTCGCCCGACACAAGCGTTGTTTAACGACAACTATTTAAGTTTAGATGACTTAAAGTTTACTCAGCAATTCTTACCAGAAGTTTATGAAAAAGAAGTTGAAAGATTTGGAAACAGAACTATCAGCGGATTTTTAAGAATGGTAGGTGCTGAAATGCCTATGGCTTCTGACCAAGTAGTTTGGTCTGAGCAGGGGAGATTACATATCGCATACGACCCAGTAGTAGTATCTGGTGGTGACACTGTAACTATAGCAGGTGTAAATAACAAATCAATCAACCTAATTGGCGTTGGAGCAACTATCGTTGTAGCTTCAGGTAACGGATTAGTAGTTGAAAAAGGATTTGTATCTGCTGTTGGTGCTCCTAATGCTAGTGGCGATGTAGCTCTTACTGTTGAAGGTTACAAAGGCGCATTAACAAATCATGCTTCAGGAAAAGTATTTGTATATGGTTCTGAATATATTAAAGGAACTTCAAACGCAGGTACATCTGTAGATGCTGCTTTCGAGCAATTTGATAATAAACCAATTATTCTTAGAGACAAATATTCTG
>Ga0163109_10003701_pt1 | contig 11686 bp, 12 predicted proteins | sample CRUFie1St13metaG_FD_108704 | JGI IMG/M metagenome (GOLD analysis project Ga0163109, IMG submission 108704) | Marine microbial communities from the Costa Rica Dome - CRUD Field 142mm St13 metaG | ecosystem: Environmental > Aquatic > Marine > Oceanic > Photic zone | place: Costa Rica: the Eastern... | reverse complement strand
GAAGGCACGGCGGATCTCCTGGACGACCTCGCCGAGAACGGTGGAGTGGTGCTGCTCCATGATTCCGATCGCGGGTATCCACTGCTCGATGATTTCACCCTCGACATCACGAGGCGGATCGTCGAGACCGCCCGTGCGAACGGCAAGAGGATCGTTCTACTCGACGAGATACTCGGTGACGGGTCATGAGGGCGGTGACGGTGATAGTCCCAGAACCAGACGGAATCGGATTCGAACGTCAACGCCTCGGAATGGGTGTTTGTCCGTGACATCGAATCACCGACAATGATCTGGCCCGTGGAGCCTTGCGACGAGACTGAGGACCATGTTCCAGAAGAGCAACAGCGAGAAACTGAGCGAAGCCGACTACGCCGACAGGGTAGGGACGAACATAGTCCACCCCCTCGGTGCCATCGTGTTCGGCTTCTGCGCGATATGGGCGATCCTGGCTCCGCGTAAGTACGTGATCTGGTCGGTGCTCTTCATAGCATGCTTCATCTCCCCCGCGCAGCGATTCGCCGTGATGGGAGCGGACTTCGACTTTCTTCGCGCGATCACCACGATCCTCCTCTGCCGGATCCTCATCCTCGGGGAGCTCCGCAACACCAGAATCAGAGCGATCGACTATTGCGTGCTTGCGTTCGTGGCGACGATGGTGATGGCGGTCACCCTGCGCACCGGTGGGGCGAGGACCGTCAACGAACTCGGTCAGACCGTCGATGGCCTGGGCTTGTACCTGATCGGCAGGGCCTTCATCAGAAATCTCGATGACCTCCGGGCGATGCTGCTCGGTGCGTTCATATGCTCCGTGCCCGTGATGATCTTCTTCACCATCGAGCAGGTCACCGGCAGGAATCTGTTCAGCATCCTCGGGGGCGTCACTGAATTCACGCAGGTGAGACAGGACAAAATCCGGGCCCAGGGCGCTTTCACCCATCCGATCATCGCCGGGCTCTTCTGGGCCACGTTCTTCGCGCTGTTCGTGGGTCTGGCGCGCTCCAGGGCGAGATCACTCCTGTACCGGATCGCTGGATGGGCCGGAATGCTGTCTTCGGCGATCATCGTGGTCATGACCAACAGCAGCACGCCGATCGCCGGCATCCTCGTCGCAGTCGTCGGATGGCTGTGCCTCCCATATCGTTTCTTCCTGAAGCAGATCAGGTGGGCCCTGCTGTTCGTCCTGCTCTTCATCCACTTGATCCACACGAAGGGCGTTCATTTCTTCCTCTTCGTGAACTTCAATCCCGTCTCGGGTTCGACGGGCAGACATCGTGCGATGCTGATCGACGGGGTGCTGAAAAACATCCCGGACTGGGCGCTCTGGGGGTCGAACCGACGTTACAACCGCTCGTTCCGTGACATCACCTGTGACTACGTCTACACCGCGGTGCAGGGGGGGATGATCCCGCTGATCCTGGAGTTGAGCATCATCACCCTCGCCTTCTACGCGTGCGGTCGGGCGATACGTGCCGCCTCCGACCGTGAGGAGCTCTATCTCGTCTACGGGCTGGGCGTCGCGGTCCTCACCGTGTGCGTGATGTCGACCGCGGTCACGGTCTACGGACAGGCGGAGGTCCCGTTCTTCATGACCTTCGGTATCGCGGCCTCCCTCGGCAACCTCGACTGGGTCTCGAGAAGAAGAACCGGCACATTGCCGACGGAGGGATCAACCCGGGAGCAGGCGTCATGAAGGAAGATCCGCAGATCGACGTATCGATCCTGATCGTCTCCTACAACACGCGGGAGATGACCCTCGAATGCATCGCCAGCATATACGAGCAGACCACGTCACACCGCATTCAGGTGATCGTGCTCGACAACGACTCGAAGGACGGTTCGGCGGAAGCGATCGCGGCGCGCTTTCCCGACGTGGAACTGATCGCGAGCAGGGAGAATCACGGATTCGCACGGGGGAACAACGTCGCTTCACTGCGCTCAAAGGGGCGTCGAACGCTGCTCCTGAATCCGGACACCGTCATACTCGACCGAGCCATCGACCGGCTGCTGGACTTCGCGGACGGGCATCCGGAGCACCGTCTCTGGGGCGGTCGGCACTGTTTCGCCGACGGATCGATCAACACCTTCAACTGCTTCAGGGACTATTCCGTGTGGTCGACTTTCTGCAGCGCGCTGGGACTCAACCGAATATTCTCGGGATCCAGCGCATTCAACCCGCGACCCTATCCCGGATACGACCGGATGAGCACGCGGGAGGTCGAGGTGGTCACAGGGTGCTATCTGCTGATCGACACCGAACTCTGGAAGGAACTCGAGGGCTTCGACCCCGAATTCTTCATGTTCGCCGAGGAGGTCGACCTCTGCCGCAGGGCACGTGACGCCGGAGCGAGACCGATCATCAACGCCGAATCCCTGATCGTCCACCATGGAGGCGGTTCCGCACCGAGTCGAAGCATCGAACGCAGGATTCAGCTGTTCAGGGCGGAGCGCCAGTACTACCGGAAGCACATGGGCGGCATTCGATCGTTCCTGGCCTGCATGTTCAGCGAGATGCGAATCATCCGACTCGCTATTCTCGGAAGCCTGATGCAGCTGGTGACCCGCAGGAAGAATCCCAGAGCGTCCCTCGAGCTGATCCGAAGACGTCGGGAGTGGTCCTGATCCGGACCGATCGAACCAGACCCGGAAGGTCACGAACAGGAGGACAGACGATGGCAAGACCCCAACGACTGAAGAACAAGCCGAGGAAGGTGCGCGCTCTCGGGGCGGTCATGTCACTGCTCGATCCTCGCACCTACGTGCACCTGATGAAGATGCTGCACTACTACAACTACTCCCACGCGAGTCAGTTGCGGAAGATGAAGGTCGGTTCGAACGTCCGGATCGCACCCACCGTCTCTCTGACCAATGCAGAACACATCACGCTCGGAGACAACGTGGAACTGAGCGAGTTCTCGACCGTCTGGGCCTCGGCGGACGGTGGCAGAATAACGATCGAGGACTGGGCCGGAATAGGACCGTACTGCTTCGTCACCGCGGCGAAGTACGACAACTCCGCGACGCGCATCGAGGAGAGACCGGAACCGGTCGGGGCCGGAATCCGAATCGGCAGGGGGGCACGGATCTACGCCAACTGCATGATCATGGCGGGAACCTCCATCGGCGAGGGGGCGATCGTGGGTCCGGGATCCCTGGTCAACTCCGACATCCCGCCATACGCGATCGCAATGGGGTCGCCCGCGAGAGTCGTCCTGCAACGCAGGCCGCCGTCAACCGAATCCGACTGATTGGAACGACGTGCCCGCAGTCATCATCCCAGCCCACAACGAGAGCAGCGTGATCACGAGGTGTCTCGACGCTCTCGCAGCCACTGCTGGTTCGGAGGAACTGGAGGTCGTCGTCGTGTGCAACGGGTGCACGGATGACACCGCGGTCGTGAGCAGGGATCATCCGATCGCACCCGTGGTGATCGAGACGGAAGTCCCCTCGAAGAGCAACGCCCTCAACCTCGGGGACGCTGCGGCGACGAGTTTCCCCCGCATGTACCTCGATGCGGACATCGAACTGCTTCCCGGCTCCCTGGAAGCCACCTTCGCGGCACTTCGGGACGGGGTGCACGCCAGCGCACCGAAGCCCGTCTTCTCGACCGGTTCCTCGTCCCTCCCGGTCCGCATGTTCTATGCGGCATGGAGACACGTCCCGTACTTCAACGACTCGATGATCGGATCGGGCGTCTATGCCATGGACCGGGAGGGCAGGAGTCGTTTCGACGCCTTCCCCCCGATCATCGCCGACGACGGATACGTGAGGCTGCTGTTCGCGGAGCAGGAGCGGCGAGCCGTCGGAACCGGTGGTTTCGTGGTGAAGGCCCCTTGAGGGCTCTCCGAACTCGTCAGCATCAAGTCACGCGTGCTCGCCGGCGCGGTCGAACTTCGCGAGCAATTCCCGGAACTGCATGACAACGAGGAGACCACGCGGGTCCAGTTCCTCGGGAGCCTCCTCCGCAGACCGCATCTCACGCCATGCTTCATCGTCTACCTGATGATCAAGAGGGCGATCCGCAAGCAGTTCCATGCCAAGCAGCGTGCCGGCACGGTCAAGGCATGGGACCGGGACGATTCGAGTCGTGCTGGATCCTGACGAATTCCAATCGTCCGCAGCGCCGGATATGACTTGAAAGCCAGGACTGCTTTCAAAGCGTTTCGGGCGCCAGCCTGCGGTTTGTCCCCAATTTGATCCGATGAGCCTTCAATTTGAGGCTAGGTATTGTTTCCGTGTTGCCTGTTTGCCAATATCGATATCGAGCATTCTCCCGCGCCCGTGATTGTTTATGGGCCACTTGATGCGTGCGCGACTCCGCAGCCACGAGTCCTCCGCATCAGGCAAGGGGATATTCCTCGTATCGAGACCTACCAGATGCAGAAGAAGACACTCTTTACGATCGGCATCGGATTCGGCATCGCCACCGGCACGGTCGGTGCCGATCAGGTCGAGATGACCCTCGACGACTACGGTGGCAAGATGATGATCAGCATCGGGCTCGATGGCCGCCATGGCTTCGACAGCACCGAGGACATCAACTACACCAATCCGATCACCGCGGGCGAACGTGTCTGGACGAACCATCATGGAGCCCAGGTCACCACGTACTGCATTCAGGTGTATGAACGCATAAACGTCGGAGAGACCTGTGACTTCACGGTCACGAGGGACCTGACGTCGGTGCCCGAGTCACCCCCGTACCCGGGTGCGATGAACAGCACCCAGGCCGGTCTGATCGAGGACCTGCATGCACGCTTCATCGACGGTCAAACGGGCCTGGTCGGCAAGAACCTCGACGGCTACGACCACGACACGGCAGCGGCGGCATTCCAGCTGGTCGTCTGGGAGATCGTCAACGAGTCCATCAGCGAAGGATCACTCGACGACGCCCGCGAACAGCTGGCGATGGACATGGGGGCATTCCGCGCGGACATCGGATCCGACAACGTGCTGTCCGCGGCGGTCGACAACATGCTCGGGTCCCTCGGCCAGGACGGATGGCGGGACACCGGTGGCAGCATGCGCGGCCTTTCCAACCCGAGGCGTCAGGACCAGCTCATGATCGTTCCGCTGCCTCTGCCCGGCGTACTGGCGGGAGTAGGTCTGGTGGGCGGAATCATCATGCGCCGCAAGCTCGGCAGGGGCTGATCGGCGCGCGGGGCTAGACAGAACGACCGAACACGCGAGGCGCCCGCTTCAATGCGGGCGCCTCGTCTTTCGCCCGGTCCGGTAGCCATCAACAAATCAGGTGAATTCCAAGACTGCGTGGGAGCGGGCCCGGGTTTCATGCCGACAAAGGAAATGCGCGATCAAACGGTCTTGAGGCCGCTGAAACGCCGATGAGCGTGCGTCGATCGCCCCGTGAAGGAGTCGACCGTGGCGATCGGCAATCAAAGGAGAAGACGAGTGCTGGCCATCAGCTCGGGAGGAGGGCACTGGGTCCAGTTGCTGCGTCTCCGACCCGCCTTCGAGGGAGCGGATGTCACCTACGCCACCGTTCTCGAATCGAGCCGGTCGGACATCGAGGGGGACTACGTCGCCTTCAGGCGGATCCCGGATGCGACCCGTTGGGACAAGTTCAAGCTTCCGCTGCTCGCCATGCGTCTCTTCGTGATCATCCTCCAGACCAGGCCCGATGTCATCATCACCACCGGGGCGGCGCCCGGTTTCCTCTCCCTGGTGATCGGAAGGGCGCTGGGGTGCCGGACCTGCTGGATAGATTCCATAGCCAACATCGAGGAACTGTCGCTCTCGGGCAGGAAGGCACGTCGGTGGTCGACCCTCTGGCTCACGCAGTGGGAACACCTTGCCGGACCATCGGGCCCTTCCTACGCGGGCAACGTGATCTCGGACGGGGAACCCCGCGAGGACCGGACGGAAGCGGAGGCGGAATGATATTCGTGACCGTCGGAATGCAGACGCCATTCGATCGTCTCTGTGACGTCGTGGACAGGTGGTGCGGGAGAACCGGACGACGCGACGTCTTCATGCAGACCGGACGCACCGAATGGACTCCGACGCACTGTGATTTCGTGCGCATGCTCGAAGCGGGTGAGTTTCAGGATCGGATGCAGGCTGCCAGCGTCATCGTCGCGCATGCCGGCATGGGCAGCATCCTGACGGCGATGCGTTTCGGCAAGCCGATCCTCGTCATGCCGAGACGATCCGCACTGATGGAGACCCGGAACGACCACCAGATCGCGACCTGCAGGCACTTCACCGATCTGAACGGCATCAACGTGGCAGTGGATGATGACGAGCTCATGAAAAGGCTCGACACCATCGATGAGACCGCGAAGCCGGGTTCGCTCCCGGCTCATGCGTCTCCCAAAATGATCAGTGCGGTGCGTGCGTTCATCCAGGGATGACCACCCGGGAGCGGTGGCAGGCACGGATAAAACCGGTTTCGAGTAATTCCTGACCGATAACGGACTCTGACGGAGAAGCGATTAATGCATTCTTGACCCGTCAAAATCAGGGGTACAATATTCAAATAAGGATCCATTCGAGCACCGAAACCACCAGGCGATCAGGTCTGCGAGCGCGTGTTGCGGCGGTCTGCACGTCACTTGGTGAGCGACGCACCAGTTGTATGTCCGTCGAGCAAGCAGATCCGTCCATCCACCAGAATTCCCGCCGATGTTGCTGAAGAAGACGAACACCAAGAGATGAAGCCGGCCAGCGCAGTCATTCTGGTCGGAGGCACAACGCCTTCACGCATCCGTTCCCAGTTCGGAATGCCTGTCTGTCTGCTTCCAATTCCGCCGAACACCCGGATCCTCGAGAGATGGATAAGGCTCATCGAACGCGTCGGTTCCGTCCGTGACATCTACGTGGTGACCGGCAGGCCCGAGGACGTCGATCAGATTCAGGCGGTCGTCGATGATTTCCGATCGGCATGCGGTTCCAGGATCAGAGTGACCAGGGATCTCAGGGAACACCGCGGAACGGCGGGAACGGTCAGGGACACCATCGCCCACTACGTCATCACTGACGACGTCATCGTCGTCGAAGGAACCACCATCCCCCCCGGGGTCCGGATCGACATCCATCGGCAGGCTGGTGACGATGAATCGATGGCCGGCGTGCTCGCATCCGATGCGAACTCCGAGCCGGCAGGCATCATCCTGCTCAGGAACGACGTCTTCAGACTGGTTCCGGAGATCGGTTTCTTCGATCTCAAGGAACAGCTCGTTCCGAAGATCCTGGACGGCGGGCGCAAGATCAGGGTCTGCAAGGTCGATGACGTGGTCCGGAGGATCACCTCCGTGCACAGCTACAACCGTCACATCAAGTCGATGGCCGAGGACGAATCGGGCTCGGATGAACGCGGTCCGTGGATCCACGAGACGGCGAGGGTGGACCCCTCCGCGATCATCGACTCGTCCGTGGTGGTCGGCAAGGACGTCCGCATCGGACCGGGCGCGGTGGTCATCGATTCCGTCATTCTCGAGGGGGCGAGGATCCGGGGCGAATCCGTGGTCGCGAGGTCGACCATCAAGGCCAACACCGAGGTGAAGCCCGGATCGCGCATCGTGGAATCGGTGAACGTGCTCGAAGACGCCCGTGTCCCCCTTCATCGACAGAGACGATTCGGAAACCCGGGCGAAGACGCTCCGCGATTCGTCGGAGTTCGAAAATGATCTTCGCCGACCGCAGAGGGTGGATGAAGCAGGACTACCTGATCCTGATGATGATGCTGGTGTTGTCGGTGATCGTCTCGAGGGGTGCGTGGGGAGACATGATCGCACGCGCATTCAATGACAGCGAGAATGGCCAGGCCCTGTTCGCGCCGCTGGTCGCCGGGTACCTGTTCTGGCTTCGCAGATCCAGACTTCAGTTCATCCGATACCGGCCGAACCTGCTGGGACCGGCTCTGGTCGCGGCCGGGATTGGCATGGCATGGTGGGGCGCCGAACGGGACGTGATGGTCGTATGGCATGCGAGCGCGATCATCATGGTGATTGGTTGCGTGTCGTCGATGACGGGAATCGAGGTGTTCAGGCAGTTCCTGCCCGTGATCCTGTGCCTGTTCTTCCTGATACCAACCCCGGGGGCGATCAGAATCGCCCTGGCCGCCCCCCTGCAGAGCTTCGCGACGGGGGTCACCATGAGCGTGCTCGACTTCGGAAACGTCCTTGCGGTCCGTGACGGTAACGTCATTCTGATCGGCGCGGACCTCCATCCGGTTGCAGTCGGAGAGGCATGCAACGGGATGCGGATGGTGTTCGCATTGCTCCTGGTCGTGTTCGGTTTCGTCTTCAGCATGCTTTTCAGACCGGGCATCAGACTCATGCTCCTGCTGTGCAGCCCCGTCATCGCGCTGACCTGCAACATCTTCCGGCTGGTACTCACCAGTCTCGCCTACTCGGTGGTCTCGCCCGAGGTGGCCGAGAGCTTCCACTGGGCAGCAGGCCTGGCGATGCTCCCGCTCGCGCTCGTCCTGCTCTTCGGAATCGTCAAACTGCTCCGGTGGCTGGACGTTCCGACCATGAGCTGGAGGCTTGCATCATGAAGACGCGAATGAATCCGAGAGCCGGCGTCGGCCTCAAGTTCAACAGGACCGCACCGATCGTGACCGTCGTGATCTTCATGTCGGGTTGGTTCCTTCTCGACGCTCCCGTCAGGGACAAGCCGGAACTGGTTTCGCACCGCTCGCGCATCGCCGAACGCATGGGCGAATTCCCCTATCAGCTCGCGGACTGGGTCGGTACGGACGTCCCCGTCCCGACCGAGGCGATGGACATACTCAATCCAAACTCGCTGGTCAGTCGTCGCTACCGTCGACTGGACTCGGACGACGAGGTGGTGATGGCTCTGATCCACTGCAGCGACACCCGCGACATGCAGGGGCACTATCCACCGATCTGCTACCCGGCGCGGGGATGGAACCTGAAGAAGGGCGAGTTCGACAGGGTGCGCGTGACTCTGGGATCCGAGGACGTGGACATGTCGATCTACCGCTTCAGGCGTTTCGACCGGTCGGGACTCGAGCAGACCCAGGTCGTGCTCAGCATGTTCCTGCTCCCGAACGGCATGATCATGACCGACATGGAGGGCATCAGGGGCAGGAGCGCGCAGGGTCGCGCCCTCTCCTCGACCGGTGTCGCCCAGCTCCAACTGGTGTTCGGGAAAGCGACCAGCACCGAAAGCGTGATCGAACAGGCGAACTCCCTGATGGATGCGATGCCCGAGGACCTGATCGTGGCTCTGCGGGCTCCGATCCTCGCCGGAGCAACAAGCAACCTGACCGAAGGTGACACACCATGAGCATGGATCTGAAACAAGTGAACAACGATGTGAACCGGTCGGCCGGACCAGACATGACCGAGAACGCCGTCAATCCGCTGGAACTGGTGCTCGACAGACTCCAGGGCAGATGGCTGTACGCCATCGGTTCCTCGGTGGTGATCGGCATCGCGGCCGCCGCGATCGCATGGTTCTTCGCACCGATCAACTTCAGTTCCGTCGGATGGCTTCAGGGCAACTCCCAGAACGACACCATCGTCCAGCAGATCGCCGAGACGGGCGAATCCCGAGGATTCGAGCAGTTCCTCGAGGGACAGGTGATCCTGATCAAGAGCTCCGGTGTCGTCGACCGTGCCATTAACGACCCCTCGATGCAGCAGTTGCTCGACGAGCGGGGACGGGTGAGGCTGTCGGTACAGATACAGACCAACCTCGTCGCCGATGTCTACGGAGCCACCGAGCTGATCCAGGTCACCTACTCCGACAGCGATCCGACGGCGACCGCGGTGATCGCCAACGCGGTGATGAACTCCTACATCAGCCTCCACGGATCCGAGGACGCCGACCGCCGAAATCGAACCAAGATGTCCCTTCGGGGGTACAAGACCGAGAACCGGAAGAAGACCGACGACCTCCGGCTGCAGCAGCAGCAACTGCTGCGTCGGAGCAAGTACGGGATCGCGGAGATTGGAAACTTCGCCGCCGAGAACGCCAACGAGATGGTCGCACTCGAACTCGAGAAGAAGAAAATCAAGGAGACCATCGCAAAGCTCGCCGAGAAGGCCGCACAACAGGGGATCGAGATCACCGGCAGCGAGATCCTCCCCCCGACCGATCAGGAACTCGAGGCCTTCGAGCCGAATCTCAAGGCGCTTCAGAACGAGATCGACGGGGTGAAGGTCCAGTCCGACCAGCTCAGGTCGAGGCTCTCGGACGAACACCGCCATGTCCGCATCCTCGACAGCACGATCAAGTCGATGAAGTCGAATCTCGAACGAAGACGCAAGGAGGCGGAGTCGCGCTGGATGACCGGTCCCGGCAAGGAGCAGTCCTACGCGAAGCTGGAGGAGAAGCTCCAGAAGCTCGGCGAACAGATCACGGAGAAGCGCTCGCAGATCGACGAGATGAACAGTCTGCGCGACAACTACGAAGACCTTCAGAGGAGCATCGACGATCTCGACGAGGAATACGCGATCCTCGACGACCGCCTCACCGGCATCGAGTTCGAGGAGGACGCTCTCAAGGATCGCATCTCGATCGCCCAGCTCGCCGAGCCGCCCACGACCCCCGCATCCGACAAGCGTGCGCAGATCGCCGTCGCGGTCTTCGCCGCGTCGGTATTCGGGGTGTTCGCCCTGTTCTTCCTGCTCGGATCCGTGGATCAGCGTGCCTTCGCGGTGCGACAGCTCCAGTCGGACAAGGGACTTTTCCAGTGCCTCGGCGTGGTTCCCGACACCGGCCCGTCCTCCTCGGACCCGGAGGCGCTCGAGATCGCGATGGGCTGCGTGCACCGACTCAGAAACAAGATCGAGTCCATGCGGGTGAAGGACGAGGAAAACGGATTCGTCATGCTGATCTCGAGCCCCTTCCAGGGTGACGGGAAGACCACGATCGCGACCCTGCTGGGATGGTCATACGCCGAGGCCGGGTATCGAACCTGCCTCGTGGACTGCGACTTCATAGGTCGATCCCTCTCGCACCAGTTTGGAAAGCTTCATGACCAAGGCCTCAAGGAGGCGATCAGAAGGGGGGGGATAGCAGACGAGGTCATTCCCCTCGGAAACGAGAACCTCAACATCCTCCCCATCGGGATGGACGAATCCGTCAACGCGGAACACGTTCCGGTCGATGCCGTACAGGAAATCCTGGACGAGGTCAGGGGGAAGTTCGAGATGATCATCATGGACACCGGGCCGCTGAGCGGATCGATCGAGTCGACTCCGATCGCAGGAAGCGTCGACGGCGTCCTGCTCACCCTGCGCAAGGGCCGGTCGAGGCTGCCTCTCCGGAGGTGCGTCGAAGAGTTGAGGGAGCTGGGAGCGCCCTACATGGGGGTCGTGCTGAACTACGCGGACCGTTCAGACTACAAGCACTTCTCGTCCACCTCGAAGTCGATCAAGGACCTCATCAGGGAGGAGGCCAGCGGCGATAGGAAGAGAAACCCGCTCACCGATCTCGTGGCATATCGAAAGGATGATCGACGGAGCTAGACGTTCCAAGACGCAAAGAGATGACCCGTGTCCATGAAGCACAATCCCAGGGAATGAATTCCGTGGCGCCGACTCCGTCGATGTGGGGGCTGTCTGCGGAGGAACTCCACGAGGCCTACTGGCGGAGCAACGGCATCCAATGCGTTCGACGTGGAGACGATTTCACGCCCCAGAGGGGTTGCGACCTCTACATGCTTCTGGAACCCGGCACCGCAGTGCTGTTTCCT
>Ga0163109_10003700_pt1 | contig 11686 bp, 13 predicted proteins | sample CRUFie1St13metaG_FD_108704 | JGI IMG/M metagenome (GOLD analysis project Ga0163109, IMG submission 108704) | Marine microbial communities from the Costa Rica Dome - CRUD Field 142mm St13 metaG | ecosystem: Environmental > Aquatic > Marine > Oceanic > Photic zone | place: Costa Rica: the Eastern... | reverse complement strand
GCGGTCGTGGCGGAATTGGTAGACGCGCGAGTTTTAGGTACTCGTATCTTCGGGTGTGGGAGTTCAAGTCTCCCCGACCGCACTTAAGGAAATTCTGATAGATAGTTTGTTTATCTATATCAACTTCTTATAATTTTATTAATTAGTTAATTTAATGAATAGTTTTATATTTTATTTAGGAACTTTTTATATCGTAATTGGGACCATTTTTTTATCTGTACCAATAATTTATCTTGAGCTAGGCAAACCAAAAGACTTAATAAAAGCTTTTTTAAATTTATTAATAGGTTTGATATTAATAATTAAAAATAAAACAATAGATGAATCATTTTTTGTAATTTTCCTCTTCTTAACAGTACTAGTTATTCTTTATCTAGTAGAGCTTTTTTTATCTAGATGGAACCAATTGACGGATAATGAAAAGAAAAAATTAACTACCTTTTTGGAATTTAAAAATAACTTTTCGAAAATATTAGAAGCTATTAATCTTGCATTTGGTAGTTTTACGAAACCTTCAAAAATTTTTAATTTTGTTAGCAATGATAAAAATAAAACCCAAAAAAAGTGGGTAAGAAATGATAAAAATGATAATATAAAAGTCTGAAATCAAAAAATTGGTTATTTGAAACATCTCATAAAAACTACAGGTCAATTAAGAAAGAATATAATGAACTAGATTTATTTAAATAATTCTTTTGATCACCAATATTTCTTATATCGTCGTATGAAATCTCAAAATAGTAAAGAACAAAAGTCAGACTTTTCTTATAAAGAAACTTTAAATTTACTTAAAACTGACTTCTCAATGCGTGCTAACTCTGTTGTAAGAGAACCTGAGATTCAGAATTTTTGGGCTAATAACAATATTGATTTCCAATTAGGTGCAAGGAACTCAGGCGAAATATTTACCTTACATGATGGCCCTCCTTATGCAAATGGAGCCCTTCATATGGGTCATGCCCTTAATAAAGTTTTAAAAGACATAATAAATAAGTATAAAACCTTAAGAGGATTTAAAGTACATTATGTTCCTGGTTGGGACTGCCATGGATTACCTATTGAATTAAAAGTTCTTCAAAATTTAAAGTCTGATGAAAGAAAGAATCTTGACGCTCTAAATCTAAGAAAAAAAGCAACAGAATATGCCCATATTCAAATTAATAATCAAATGAAGGGTTTCAAAAGGTGGGGCATATGGGGAGATTGGGATAACCCTTACTTAACTCTCAAGAAAAGTTATGAATCAGCTCAAATTGGAGTATTTGGGAAAATGTTTTTAAATGGCTACATATATCGAGGTCTCAAACCTGTGCATTGGAGTCCAAGTTCGAGAACTGCGCTTGCAGAAGCAGAATTAGAATATCCCGATGAACATTATTCAAAAAGTATTTATGTTTCTTTAAAAATCACTAAGTTGCCTGATGAAATTATTTTAAATTCTATCCAAGAAAATCTTAATATTAAAAAAGATTTTTTTCAAAATAATTCTTTTATAACTATTTGGACCACTACTCCTTGGACTATACCTGCAAATGAAGCAGTTGCAGTAAATCCAAAAATAAATTATGTTTTTGCTATCGATGAAGAGAAACGAATTTACCTTTTTGCAAAAGATTTATCTTCTGAAATAAGTAAGAAATTAAATAAAGATTTCAAGGTACTTTTAGAGGTTAAAGGCTCTAAATTAGAAAATATTGAATATCGACATCCAACTAAAAATAAAAAGTGCAGAATTGTAATTGGTGGGAATTATATTACTACAGAATCAGGTACTGGAATTGTTCATACAGCGCCTGGTCATGGGATAGATGATTTTAATGTAGGTCAAAAATATGATTTACCAATAACATGTGTTGTTGATGAAAAAGGGGACTTAAATGAATATTCTGGTCAATTCAAAGGATCAAATGTCCTGAAAGATGCCAATGATTTAATTATTGAATATTTAAAGGGAAATAATTTGCTTCTATTACAAGAAAATTATAAGCATAGATACCCTTATGATTGGAGAACCAAAAAACCAACTATTTTTAGGGCAACAGAACAATGGTTTGCATCTGTAGACGGCTTTAGATCATCTGCATTAAAAGCAATAGAAGATGTTGAATGGATGCCAGAAACTGGTAAGAAAAGAATTTATTCTATGGTTGTTGATAGAGGAGATTGGTGTATTTCCAGACAAAGGTCTTGGGGAGTCCCAATTCCAGTTTTTTATAAAAAAATTGGTAATGAAATTCTACTTAACAGCAAGATAATTAATCATATTCAAAAACTTTTTAGTGAACATGGAGCAGATATTTGGTGGGATTGGGATGTTATGAATTTATTGCCAGAAGATTATGTAAAAGAATCTGATCTTTGGGAAAAAGGAACAGATACAATGGATGTCTGGTTCGATTCAGGATCTAGCTGGGCCTCAGTGTGTGAACAAAGAAGTGAATTAAAGTATCCTGCTGATCTATATTTGGAGGGCTCAGATCAACATCGAGGCTGGTTCCAGTCTTCTTTACTCACATCTGTTGCGGTTAATAATAAACCTCCATATAAGAAAGTGCTAACTCATGGTTTTGCACTTGATGAGAATGGAAGAAAAATGAGTAAATCTTTAGGTAATGTTGTTGATCCCAATATAATTATCAATGGAGGTAATAATAAAAAAAATGAACCTGCTTATGGCGCCGATGTTCTAAGGCTATGGGTAAGCTCTGTAGATTATTCAGTAGATGTTCCAATTGGCGCAAATATACTCAAGCAATTATCAGACGTTTATAGAAAAGTTCGCAATACTGCAAGATATCTTCTAGGTAATGTTCATGACTATGATCCTAAAATTGATAATTTTGAAATTGATCAATTGCCTCTCTTAGATCAATGGATGTTAGGTAGATTGGTTGAGGTTGCAGATCAAATTTCAAATGCATATGAAAATTATGAATTTTCAAAATTTTTTCAAATTTTACAAAGTTTTTGTGTTGTAGATTTATCAAATTTCTATTTGGATATCGCAAAGGATAGATTATATGTAAGTTCTAAATCACAATTTAGGAGAAGATCTTGTCAGTTTGTGATGTCTCTAATTGTTGAAAATTTAGCCGTTCTTATTTCCCCAGTTCTTTGCCATATGGCAGAAGATATTTGGCAAAATATTCCATATTCAACTAAAGAAAAATCAGTATTCCAGAGAGGATGGCCAATTTTTCCGCAGTCATGGAAAAATGAAATTCTTAATGAGCACATTACGAATTTAAGAAATCTGAGAGTTGAAATTAACAAAGCCATTGAGAGTTGTAGAAATAAACAAGTAATTGGCGCAGCTTTAGAAACAGAAGTTAATTATTTGCCAAAAGATCAAGTTGTAAGAGATTCTCTGACTTGGCTAAAAAAATTTGGAAATGAAGAAGTAGATTTATTTAAGGATTGGCTTATAGTTTCAAATTTTCAAGAAGTAACTAATCTATCCGATAATTCTCTAATTATCGATAACAACGAGCTTGGGAAGATTCAAATACTAAAAGCTCATGGTCAAAAATGTGATAGATGTTGGCATTATCAAAAAGAAACTTTTAGTGGAATCCAAAATACAAAATTATGTAAAAGATGTTCTAACATCATTAATTCTGAATTTACTTAAATCCAGTTTTTTGGATTTAAAAAGAAAACTGAGTTTTGATTTTCTCTTATAAAGTTATCTTTGCATTCTGTAAAGGGTGCCTTATAAAGTTTAAAGTTTGTGGGAATATAGCTAAATTCTATAACTTTTTTTTCTAAATCTATTTCAATTGGATGAGTGGTAGAGCTACTGAAACCTTTGAAAATAATTATTTCTAAGTCTTCTTTTTGATTTTCTTTTAGAATGTAACCTTCTACTTTAAGTATCCTATTAGGTGTAACGGAACTTATTTTTTCTAGATTATTTAATAAATTAATTTCTGCCATTTTCAGAGAAGCAGGAGTTTCTTCCATTTTTAGGTAATTTAATTATGGACCATTGAATTAAGCCTAAAGTATATAGTAATAATGAAAATAATCCTAAAAATTTTGCTATCGGCTGAGTAAAGTTAGCCCCAAAGAAAAAATTAAATAAATTTTTGATAATAATATATAAATTTGAAGAAGGCTGAAGCCATATTTCACATTCGGCCGAATTAATAAAAGAAAAACAGCTAAAGTTTTGTAAACTTTGGAAAAAGAAATTCAGAAAAATAAATGTTAGCGTCCATCGCCATACTTTTGTGATTGTGGTAAGAGAGTAAGAAAAACTATATTCTTTTAATTCATCGTTTATATCGTTCCAAAACCATACTGAAATTGTCATTAATAATGTTGAAATATTTATAAAAATTAGAGAATAATTATACTGACCTATTAACAGTAAAAGGCTTATAAAAAATAAAAGGGACACTTTCCAATAAATTGATAAAAGTTTATTAACAGCTTTATTTCTTTTTTTAATTGACCAAATGAATAATGAAAAAGGAATACCAATAAAGAAAATTATTGAAATTTGAAAAGAGAGCCAAATAGAAAGTTGATTAAAAACGTTCAAAACTTTTTCTTTTTACATACATAATAATTAAACATCAAACTGCTACTTTTTAACTTACTATTGTCATAGTTATGAATAATATGCATCCTTTTATTATTGCCAAAGATTAGACTGATATTTGTATGAGACAGCACGTTAATCCTCTTAGTAGAGACTTCAATAAAAATGAGACAATCCCTTCTTTAAGTGAAATGTTTATCGATCCAAAATTGAATCTTCATTTGGATATAGGTTGTGCCGCAGGTGATTTTTTATTTGATTTAGCTTTAGTTAATACCAGTTGGAATTATTTAGCAATTGAAATACGTGAGAAACTAGTTAAAACTGCTAAATTAAAAGTGCGAAAAAGAGAAATCAAAAATTTATATTTTTTATTTGGCAATGCTAATAATATTTTGAATAATGCACAGAGCAAATTTATTATCGAAAATGTAAAAAGTATTTCTTTTAACTTTCCAGATCCATGGTTTAAGAAGAGACATCACAAAAGACGTGTAATTCAGCCAGAATTAATTAATATTTTCTCAAGTTCATTACAAAAAGGATCCCTAATTTTTATAAAAACTGATGTAAAAGATTTATTCGATCATATGAATCGCACCATTTTAAATAATTTTAATTTTAAGATAATAGGTTTAGAAGATTTTAATTATTCCAAAAGTTTTAATCCAAATAAAGTTAAAACTAATAGGGAGAATAATGTGATTATTAACCAACTTGCAATTTTCGAACGGATTTATATAAAAATATGATTGCTATTTATTTAGTTATTTTATCTATTTCTAAAGAAAGTTTGTTTGTTATTTCTCTTGAAAGAGAATTGACTTTTTTCTGATTTTTAGCCTCAACAAGAATTCTCATTAATGGTTCTGTACCGCTAGGTCTTATATAAATTCGGCAATCATCTGAGTTGTTTGCCTGATAGCCTTCTATAGTTTGATCAATTAAGATTTTGGTTTTTGGATTTATTTTATTAATATTAAGATTAATATTGGTTAGTTTCTGAGGAAAAGGGTCGAAACTACTTTTAAACCAATCATTTAAAGTAATACTTTTCTTTTTGCAGTATTTAGCAATTTGAATTGCAGTCAATATCCCATCACCAGAAAAATTATTTATTTTTGAAAGTATATGTCCTGACTGTTCTCCTCCTAAAACAGCTTTTTTTTCCTTAATTGCTTCATGTACGTATTTATCCCCAACATTAGTTCTATATAAAACCCCACCAATTTTGTTCCAAGTCTTTTCAAACCCCAAATTTGCCATATTAGTTGATATTAGTAAATTATTTGTAAGAATATTTTGATTTAAAAGTTCTCTGCCCCAGAGAAACAGAATATGATCTCCATCTATTACATTCCCTTTAGAATCTAGTCCAATTACTCTATCGGCATCGCCATCGAAACTGAATCCCATATCGGCAGGATTTTCTTCTAATGCTTTTTTTAATGGTTCAAGGTTAGTAGAACCACAGTTCATATTAATTTTTAAGCCATTTTGTGAATTATTGATAACTTTCACATCAGCTCCAAGATTCTGAAAAATTTTTTTTGCGCAGGTAGTTGCTGATCCATAGCATGTATCTAATATTATTTTCATGCCGCTTAAATTTACTCCGCCCATTGTTTGGATAAGGCTTTTCATATAAATATCCATAAGCTTTTTATTTGTCTCTAAAGAGATCTCTTTTGTGTGAAGTGATTGATTGTGTTTTTCAACTAGTTTTTGTATTTTATTTTCAAAATTTTTGGAAATTTTTTGACCATTATGATCAAAAATTTTTATGCCATTATATTCCGGCGGATTATGGCTGGCAGATATCATTATCCCACTGCTCATTTTTTCTTGTTTGATTAAAAAAGGGATTGCTGGGGTAGGACATATTCCAATATTTATAAATTTTTTACCACTTGCATTTATACCTTTTGTTATTGCTTGAAGTAGAATATCACCACTAACCCTAGTATCTCTTCCGATTAATATTGGACTGTTTTTTTTTAAATTTGAACCCAAAGCATATCCAACTTTATAGGCTAAAGAATAAGTAATCTCTTTATTAAATCTGCCTCTTATTCCATCAGTTCCAAATATTGATTGCATAATTAAATTTCAGAAATAAAAGATATTTTGATCATTATCTAGTTAATATTTTATCAGTTGATTAAAAGGTAACAGATTTAGATTCTCCGTACCTTTTAAATTTTCTTAAAATGTCTTTAATTAAGCAAGATTTTTATAATGCAATCTGAGAGTAGAGAGCCACTATTATCCACAAATTTTAAAACAATACTTGTTTTACTTATTGCCTTTGTTTTTACCTTTTTGGTGTTGTCTAGAAATCTCTTTTTTCAATCAACTTACCTTCTTAAAAGTTTTGGAGAATTATCTGTTGACCCTGAAATAGCTTTTAAAAACAATAAGCCTACCTTTCTTGAGTTTTATGCTGAGTGGTGTGAAGTTTGTAAAGAAATGGCTCCGAAAGTTGCCAATTTAAAAGAAGAATATGGAAATGATATTAATTTTGTTTTTTTAAATGTTGATAATCAAAAATGGGACAATTACATACGTAAATTTGACGTAAATGGTATTCCTCAAGTCAATCTTTTTGATAGAAGTGGTAATTTGACATCTACCTTTATTGGTAAACAAGAAGAAACAACAATAAGAAAATATATAGCCTTTTTAGATAAAGATCTAGAACCTAATGAAGAAATTCTTAATGCTGAATATTCAGCAATCAAAAAAAATATAAATAATAAGAATTCAACTTCTCGTAGTCATGGATAATTTCTACCATTCCAGAGATTTTGATACAATTGGAAAATTTTGTTTGAATATAGTCTTGCAATTATTGGCAATAGACTTGTGCTCTTCTTGAGTCCCATGGCCTGATCTTAAATGTATGTAATGTATCCATGATCTACATGATCCAGACATGTATATCCTTGTTGGAGTTGCTAATGGTAGAACAAATCTTGCGCATTCTTTTGCTATTCCTTCGGCAAGCAGATCTTCATACAATTCCGAAGCGGCTTTGAAATGTGAAGCGATTTTCTCATTGAATCTTTGTTTTAACTCATTGGGTAGGTCAGGAATAGAATTTTGTCTATTTTTAAAATCTTGTCTTCTCAAGTCTGGTACAGGAATATTCCCTAATTGAGAACTATCTGCATATCTTTGTGAAAATTCCTGGAAAGTAAATGATCTATGTCTCAAGATTTGTGCTGCAATTCCTCTATTGGTTTCTATTTTTAATGTCATAAATGACTGTTCAAATACACTCCAATGTTCATTTTTAATGCAATATCTCAATAGTTTTGAATAATCTTCATTTTCCTGATTTTTTGGATTGCTAACTCTCGCGATGTAAGCCATCGTTTTTTCTGCATCAGGAGTTAGGGAAATTAGTTCAACTTTACTCATTTTATATCTTTGCTAAAGTTACTTGTTCTGGTTGATTTTGATATTTACCTTTTCTGTCTTGATATGTTGTAGAACAAGGATCACCTTCAAAAAAGAGCAGTTGGCAGATACCCTCATTAGCATAAATTCTGCAATCTGCTCCTGAACTATTACTAAATTCTAAAGTTAGGTGACCTTCCCATCCTGCTTCTGCGGGGGTTGTATTAACTATTATGCCTAGTCTTGCATATGTACTTTTACCAATACAAATTACAGTTATATTCTCTGGCACTTTCATCTTTTCTAAAGCTACTCCTAAGCCATAGGAGTGAGCAGGAAGTATAAAATAGTCTCCATCTTGATCATGGTGAAGAACAGTTTTTTCTAAATTTTTAGGATTAAACTTTTTGGGATTCATGACAGTGCCAGGGATATGTCTAAAAATTAGGAATTCTTTTGAAGAAAGCCTTAAATCATAGCCATAAGACGAACATCCGTAACTCAACACTGGTCTTTGTTGATTATCCGGTTCAAGATGCCTTATCAAATTTGACTGGAAAGGGTTTATCATCCCTTCAGAAGCTTTTTGATTTATCCAGAGATCATTTTTTAGCATTGTTTTATGAGCGAAGTTGAGTAATTTGGTTGGCCATTAATAATAAATCTTTGGGAATATCTGTACCAGTAAGGATTACATCTCCAGATATAAATCGGTTTTCAAGTGTTGAAATCAAATCATCCTTATCAATAATCTTCATCTCAATTGCAAGAAAAATTTCATCAAGTATGATTTGATCGTTTTCACCAGAAAGCAATTCTTTTTTGCAAAAATTCCATAATTCATAAGTAGATTCATAAATAGATTCCTTTAAATTTGGATTATTTTCAATTTCTTCAGAATTATATTGATCAAAGGAATGTGATGATCTTACCCAAGTTAAATTGCCACAAAGCCTTACTTTATTAGCAACTCCTTGATTAACCCCTCCTCTCATAAATTGTACTAAAAGTACTTTCCTACCAAGAGCTGCATTTCTTAAAGAGTCTCTAATAATTGAAGAATAACTTCCCCTGTAGGAAGATTGATAAATTTGGATTTGACCATTTTGTCTAGATCTCTTTAAATTTATTTTGTTTGCAGAATTTATGTTTACTACATCAGCATTACTTTGAGAATAACTATTAGATGAACTAATTAGCATTATTTTAAGTTTTGTCTATATGCAGTATAATTTGAATTTAATTACACTGCATTTAGTGTAATTTTACTTAAAAAAAACTTTGAGAAAGATTAAATTAGCTGAGATAATTTCAAAGAGAAATAGATAAGAATTGAAAATTGTTACTGTTGATACAAGATATTTTATGGTGTCTTCTTAAGTTTTTTAATAGTCAAGATATTTATGATACCTTCTTCTCGAGGATTAAATCGCTTTAATTCGCAACAATCCGGACAAAGTAAAATCAACTCTGTTGGAGAACGTTTTCCAATCAATAGAACTTTAATGGAAGTAATTAAAGGTCTAGAGGGTGCAAGCACAGAAATGGTTGAAAGATCTAAAACAATATTTTTCCCAGGCGATCCTGCCGAGAGGGTTTATTTGATAAGAAGAGGAGCAGTAAGATTGTCAAGAGTTTATGAGTCAGGCGAAGAGATAACTGTTGCTCTTTTGAGAGAAAATAGTCTCTTTGGTGTTTTATCTCTTCTAACAGGCCATAGATCTGATCGTTTTTATCATGCAATAGCATTCACAAGAGTTGAGATGATAACAGCACCTGCGAATTCTGTTTTGAGAGCTATTGAGGAAGATGCATCAGTAGGTTTATTATTGTTGCAAGGTCTTTCAAGTAGGATCTTACAAACAGAAACAATGATAGAAACTCTTACACATAGAGATATGTCTTCTCGTTTAGTAAGTTTTTTGATGGTTCTTTGTAGAGACTTTGGAGTTGCAAGTGAAAAAGGCATTACAATAGATCTGAGACTTTCACATCAAGCTATTGCAGAAGCTATTGGTTCAACAAGAGTAACGATTACAAGATTATTAGGTGATTTGAAGGATTCTGGGCTGCTTAATATTGAAAGAAAAAAAATTACAGTATTTGACCCAATAGCTCTTGCAAAAAGATTTAATTGATTCATCATTAATTATGATGTATTGAGTGCTTGAAAAAGTGTGGCCTGGATTTTAATTGTTTTTTTAATATTACTCGGAGGATTAATTGCACCATTTGGGGATTTACTAGGTACAAAGATTGGTAAAGCAAGATTTAGTATCTTGAAATTAAGACCTAAAAAAACAGCGACAATTGTAACCGTTATAACTGGAGGTTTTATTAGTGCAATTTCAATAGGATTATTGATTTTAGTTAGTGAAGAATTTAGGCAAAGACTTTTCGTTGATATTCCTTTTTTGCAAAAAACTTTGGATGAAAGTAAAAAGGCGCTTCTTCCTCTTCAGGAAGAGAGGAAAAAACTTGAAGATAAGATTAAAAATAAAGAAAAGGAATTAAATAAATTAAAAAGTGATATTAAAGAATTTAGAAGAGGAAATGTAGTAATTAAAAGAGGACAAACTTTATTTATTGGACAAGTTATTTCTAATCCAAATATAAAATCAGATCTAGGAAAGATTTATAATAGTGCGGATAGATATGTTCAGAAAATTGTAATTCCTAGTAAAAAAGAAGTAAAAAATATTCTTTTGTGGAGATCCAATGATATTTCTGAAATCGAAAAAGTCACTGCAAAAGAAGGAAATTGGATCATATTGATTAAATCAGCTAATAATGTTTTGAAAGGAGATAATTTTGTTTTTGTATATCCAGAATTGCTACAAAATAAAACTATTGTGAGAAGAGCGGAAGTAATTACTAGCGAAATTCTTGAAAAAAAAGATTTGGATTTTGAAAAAATCAGTTCAAAAATCAATATTTTGTTGAAAAAAACTAGAGACAAAATTAAGTCAAGAGGGTCTGTCGTAAATGAAATTACTACAAAAGGGGACTTTATTAAAAAAATTAGAGACTATATAAAGACAAATCAAAATAATAAATATCTATTAGAAGTTATATCCTTAAAAAATAGTAAAACTGCAGAAGCAATAATAGTTGAGCTTAATATTACTAACTTAAAATAACTTATGTCTAAGTTAATTTCTATTGATCCTGGTAAATGTAAATGTGGGTTAGTATTAGTCGATTTAGATCAAAAAAAAGTTGAACAAGCAGTCGTAATAAATACTGAATTTCTCCCAAATTATGTAAAAAATCTAAATATTCATGAAAATATATCAAAAGTTATAGTAGGTAATGGGACAACGAGTAGACAAAACACAGCAAAACTTGATTTTTTAAAAAATGATCTAATTATTGTTGAAGAGAAAAATACAACTTTGAGAGCTAAAAAGAGATATTTTGAACTTTTCCCAGTTAGGGGTTTAAAAACTTTATTCCCAAAAGAAATTTTTATAATGAATAAAAACTTGGATGCTTTGTCAGCATTAATTATTCTAGAAGACTATTGTAATCATAAATTTATTTTGTCTGAAAATATCGATATTAAAACTTGGCTGAAATAATCAACTTATATTCATTCCCTGCTTCTAGTTCATAATCTTTTTTTAATAAAAATCTTAATAAAGCATTCTCAATTAATGCTCTTCCCAAAGGAGGATTTACCAATAATAAACCTTTATTAAATGACCATGTAAAAGTCCATTTAAATTGACTAGCTTC
>Ga0163109_10003698_pt1 | contig 11692 bp, 10 predicted proteins | sample CRUFie1St13metaG_FD_108704 | JGI IMG/M metagenome (GOLD analysis project Ga0163109, IMG submission 108704) | Marine microbial communities from the Costa Rica Dome - CRUD Field 142mm St13 metaG | ecosystem: Environmental > Aquatic > Marine > Oceanic > Photic zone | place: Costa Rica: the Eastern... | reverse complement strand
GGGCTCTGGCTTGGTGGCCTTTGCTGCCGCAACCGGGGTCATGCCGCTGGATATGCCCGAATCAGTACTGGTGCGCTTCAAGGGCGAGATGCAGATGGGCGTGACCTTGAGGGACCTGGTCCATGCCATTCCCTACTATGCGATCAAGCAGGGACTGCTGACCGTCGAGAAAAAAGGCAAGAAAAACATATTCTCAGGACGGATTCTTGAGATTGAGGGCTTAGAGTCCTTGACCGTTGAACAGGCGTTTGAGCTGTCCGATGCCTCAGCTGAGCGGTCTGCCGCCGGATGCACCATCAAGCTCGGGGAAGACACCATTGCCGAGTACCTGCGCTCCAATATTGTGCTACTGCGCTCCATGATGGCCGAGGGCTACGGGGACGCACGAACGCTTGAGCGCCGCGCCAGAAACATGGAGGCCTGGCTTCAGCACCCCGAGCTACTGCAAGCGGATGCAGACGCGGAGTACGCAGCGGTCATTGAAATCGATCTGGCGGAAATCGATCAGCCGATCGTCTGCGCCCCCAATGATCCCGATGACGCACGCCTGCTCTCAGAGGTACAGGGAGATCAGGTCGACGAAGTGTTCATCGGCAGTTGTATGACCAATATTGGCCATTTTCGGGCGGCTGGCGAGCTACTGGAGGCCCACGGCGCGCCGGTCAGCACGCGGATGTGGATTTGCCCGCCGACCCGCATGGACGAACATCAGCTTATGGAGGAAGGTTACTACGCGATCTTCGGGCGCGCGGGCGCGCGAACCGAAATGCCAGGTTGCTCGCTGTGCATGGGCAATCAGGCCAGGGTCGCACCGAAATCGACGGTGCTTTCAACCTCTACCCGTAACTTCCCTAATCGCCTTGGCGAAGGAGCAAATGTTTACCTCACCTCTGCCGAACTCGCCGCCGTCGGTGCGCTACTCGGCAAACTGCCGACCCCTGCCGAGTATCTCGAGTACGCAGGCAAGATTGACTCTATGGCAGATGATATCTACCGCTACATGAACTTCGATCAGGTGGTGGCCTTCCAGAAGCTCGCCGAGGACGGCGAGCGCATTGCGGCAACGATTATTGATGAGGTCGCTTGACCGGCGCCATGAATATGGCTGATCTCGCGGAACCGAAATGGTCGCAAGGCCGAATGAGGCTCCACTCAAGGGACCGTAGTGACCTAGCGACCCAGCGCCGCAAAACCGCGCAAACAGTCTAGCTTTAGATCCTCGAGATCCTCGAGACCCACGGCAATCCGAACCAACCCCTCGGATATACCCGAAGCATCGCGTTGCTCGGCTGTCAGGCGCCCATGGGTTGTCGACCCGGGATGCACGATGGTGGTCTTGGCGTCACCCAGATTGGCGGTGAGTGACATGAGCTCTGTCCCATTTATGAACTGCCATGCCGCCTCACGGCCACCCTTCACCTCAAACGCCAACACGCCGCCGAAACCCCGCTGTTGACTTGCCGCCAACCCGTGACCGGGATGATGTGGTAGCCCGCAGTAGTGAACGGCTTCCACAGAAGATTGCTCAGCCAACCATTCAGCCAGGCGCTGCGCGTTCTCTGAGTGCGCACGCATTCTCAGGTCCAGTGTTTCCAGCCCCTTCAGCATCACCCAAGCGTTAAACGCGCTCATTGTCGGGCCACATGAGCGGTTAAACGCCACGACCGGCGCAATCAATTCTACTGACCCCACCAGAGCGCCGCCCAACACCCTACCCTGCCCATCCAGATATTTGGTCGCAGAGTGGGTCACGATGTCAGCACCCAGCAGCAAGGGCGTTTGTAGCGCCGGCGAGCAAAAGCAGTTGTCGACGGCCAGTATGGCTCCGATGTCACGACTGATCTGAGCCAGCGCAGCGATATCTGCCACAGCGTTGAGCGGATTCGATGGCGTCTCGATAAAGAGCATTTGGGTATTCGACTTGGCCGCCTCACGCCACTGATCGGGATCAGTGAGGGGGACAAAGCCCACCTCAACACCGAATTTCTGGAGCGTATTCTGGAACAGGCCCACCGTAGCCCCGAAGACGTCGCGGGAGCACAGCACATGATCCCCAGCCTTGAGATGGGTCAGGCACAGCGCCAATACGGCCGACATGCCCGACGCGGTCGCGACTGCCGCCTCACCCTGCTCCAGTGCAGCCAGTCGCTCCTCAAAAGCCCTGACAGTCGGATTGGTGTAGCGGGAATACACATTCCCATCGACTTCGCCAGCAAACTTTGCGGCGGCGTCCTCGGGGGAATCAAAGAGGAAGCTGGAGGAGGTAAAGATCGGCTCTGCGTGCTCGCCCTCCGGGGTCCGCCTGATGCCAGAGCGGACAGCACGGGTGCGAGGCCCCGCATCATCAAGCCACTTCCCAGTCTCTTTCGTCATGATTCAGTTGTCGTTGTGCAGGCCGACAACCGCCCCATCACTGGCTCCCAGGAACGGACCCCGCCCTTTGGCGCCGTCGGCGCGCGCAGCCTCAATCGACTGCAGGTACTGATCATCGATGTTCCCCGCGAGGTACTGACCGTCAAATACCGACGACTCGAAACCGTCGACTTCGGGGTTACCCTCGCGTGAGCACTCAATCAGATCTTCAAGATCCTGATAGACCAACCAATCGGCACCGATTTCTTCGCGCACTTCCTCGACGGTTCTACCGTGAGCAATCAACTCGTTGGCCGCGGGCATATCGATGCCATACACGTTGGGGAATCGCACCGGTGGCGCCGCAGACGCGAAGTACACCTGCCGCGCCCCCGCCTCGCGGGCCATCTGAATAATCTGGCCGCAGGTCGTGCCCCGCACGATAGAGTCGTCAACAAGCAGGACGGTTTTATCCTGAAACTCCAGCGGCACAGGGTTCAGCTTCTGTCTCACAGATTTTTTCCGCTCACTTTGCCCCGGCATGATGAAAGTGCGCCCGATGTAGCGGTTTTTCATGAATCCTTCACGGAACTTGACGCCTAATTCGTAGGCCAACGACTGCCCGGCGACGCGACTGGTATCGGGAATGGGAATTACGACATCGATGTCGTTCTCGGGTCTCTCGCGCAGAATCTTTTTCGCCAGCGCCGCGCCCTGACGCATGCGCGTCTTGTAGACCGAGATACTATCGATGAGAGAATCCGGCCGCGCAAAATAGACGTGCTCAAAAATACAGGGGGTCAGCTTTGGCGAATCGGCACATTGCTCTCGATGAAGCTCACCCGTCTGCGTGACACAAATGGCTTCCCCCGGCAGCACATCACCCAACAGCTCAAAACCCAATACATCCAGCGCCACACTCTCCGAGGCGACCATGTACTCAGTACCGCCACCCTTACCTTCACGCTGCCCGACCACCAGCGGCCGAATACCGTTAGGGTCACGGAAGGCCACCAGACCAAAGCCGGAAATCAGCGCCACTGCGGCATAACCACCTTCGCAGCGTTTATGAACCACCTTGATGGCATCAAAAATATCGCTGGCGGTGGGCTGGAGCTTGCCCAGGCGATGCAGCTCATGGGCAAATACATTGAGCAGCACTTCTGAATCCGAGTCCGTATTGAGGTGGCGAAGATCGGACTGGAATAATTCCTCGGACAAAAACGCGGAATTCGTGAGGTTGCCGTTATGCGCCAGCGCGATACCGTAGGGGGAATTCACATAAAAGGGCTGGGCTAGGGCCGTGCCCGAACTACCCTGCGTGGGATAGCGAACGTGCCCTATGCCAAAGCGACCCAGCAGCTGGGACATATGACTGGCCCGAAAAACATCGCGTACCAGACCCTCGCCCTTGCGCTGCATGAGCTTGCCCTCTGAGCAAGTCATGATCCCGGCCGCATCCTGACCCCGGTGCTGAAGCATAGTCAGGGCATCGTAGATGTCAGCGGCGACATCCCGCTCTGCGACCAACCCTACCAGTCCACACATGTTGCCTCTCCGGCCCTAGAGCATCTCGCTCGAATCGATGGTGTCCTTCACCGCCTCAGTCGGCTCCGATTCCAACTCCCGATCAAAGTTCGCGCCAATCCACTCGGCGACCCATTCTACAGGCTCCATCAGCACTGCCGCGTCCAGCAAGTCCTCGTTGGAATCGGGCAGCGCCGCGCGCAGCAGGATACTGATTGCCGCGACAATGATCACCCCCCGAAGCAGGCCAAAAATACCGCCCAGCAAGCGGTTCCCGACATTGAAGCCTGGTTGTCGCATCTGCTTGGATAAGAAAGCGGCGATGACGCCAAATATCATTAGCACGGCAATGAAGGTCAACGCCCAGCCGAGCAGATAACGGGTTGTCGGCTCGTCGATCAGGTTACGCGCTAAATCAGAGACCGAGTCGGCCGCTATATTGGCCAGCAGAAACGCACTCACCCAGCCGCTGATCGAGAGTGCCTCTCGTGCGAAACCCCTTGCAATGCCATAGCCCGCGGACACCAACCAGACCAACACAATGAACCAATCAAACAGATTAAAGCTGCCGATCGCGGAACCGAGCTGATTCAATAGGTCCGCCACGTTACTGTTCGTACCTCAGAATCTGGGAATCGACCTTCAGTACCACATCAATCTCGGGCTTGATGCGCGTCAATGGTGCACGCTCTGCATTCGGTCCAATCTGTATGCGAAAAAGCTCATCGTCCACCCGGACATAGCGAGTCGAGAAGGCTTTGTAACCCCGCGCCTGCAAACCCTCTACCAGCTCATTGGCGCGAGCTGCGCTCCCTACCGTCGCGACTTGCAGAACGTAAAAGATCGCCAGCCCCTGCTCATCAATGAGCGGGTCCTCAGACGGAGGCGCCACCCTGGGTTGGGGCGCGGCGACCAAGTCGCTGGCGGGCAAAGCAGCAAGCGCGCCGCCCTCAGCGTCAGTCTGGGTCTGGGTATCGGCGGCCTCTTTAACCGACGGTGGGTTTTTCGGCGGCTCTGGTAGATTTGGAGCCACAGCGGGCTCATAACTTTCCGGCTCCGGGATCGGCGTCTGATCAATGGCAGGCCGCTGTGACATGGGCTGGAGCACAATCGGTTCCCGCGTCTCCGGCGTCACAAAGATCAAGGGCCAGAAGACGACCCCTAGCGCCACCAGCACCAGAGTCCCAACAACTCGTTGCCCGAATAACGGATCCACCTAGTTCAGCTCCCCGTCATGCTGATGCGCTGATAGGTAGGCGGTTGCTTCACCCACCGAAAAAAACGAACCAAAGACCACTATGCGATCACCGGTCGTGACTCGCGTCATGAGTGACTGCCATAAATCCGGGAACGGACCGTAACTGATTGCCGCGCCCATTGGCTCAAGAAACTCCGCTAAGCGATCGGTGGACATAGCTCTGGGCACATGGCAAAGATCAATAAGATTCCACTCATCAAACGCCGTTTCGCACAAAGACAGCATATCACGAATGGGCTTGTCCCCCATGACCCCGAACACCGCGACGGTCTTGCCAGATACCGGATGATCTTTGAGAAATTGCGCCAGCTGAGACGCCGATTCGACGTTGTGCGCCACATCCAGCAGCAGCTCGTAGTGCTCCGTTTGCATCCTGCTGAGCCGCCCGGTGAGGGACACCGACGCCAAATAGTCGACCAGAGACTGATCTACGGTCAACAGACCACTGAGCTCCAGCGCTTGAATCGCCGCGGCCACATTCACGGGCAGTAGACCGGTGTTACCCGGTAGCTGATAACGTTGGCGGGATGCCGTCTGCATCTCATCTTCAACGACAGCCCAATCACGGTTTATCAGAGAGGTCTGTGCGCCCTGCGCGTCGAGGGTCGAAAGCAGAGAATGAGGCGGATCAGGGTCAGCGACGACACAGGGCTGCCCCGGTCTTGCAACACCTGCCTTCTCGATCGCAATCAGCTCGCGGCTATCTCCCAGCCAGTCCGTATGATCGAGTCCAATGCTGGTGACAACGCTGAGATCGGCGTCGATAATATTCACCGCATCAAGGCGTCCCCCGAGTCCGACCTCCAGCACCTGAACATCAACGTCCCGCTCCCGGAAAATCCAGAGCGCAGCCAGCGTGGCGACCTCGAAATAGGTCAAGCTAATGGACGCACTCGCCTCTTCAATCGCCTCAAACGCGGCGATCAACTCAGCATCCTGGACCTCGAGGTCGTCGATGCAAATTCGCTCATTAAAACGATTGAGGTGGGGCGAGGTGTAGCGGCCTACCCGCTTGCCAGAGTGCACCAGTGCGGCGGATAGGACAGTGACAACGCTGCCCTTGCCGTTGGTACCGGCCACGGTCAGCGTTGTGGGAGGGGACGCGAGTAATCCCAGCTTATCGGCGACAGCAGAGACCCTATCCAGCCCCAGCTCGATTTCAACCGGATGATGTGATTGGAGACGTTCCAGCCACGCGCTCAGCGACATTGGGGCCATGCTCAGGCTAGGCAAAGCCCCCATCGGCTTCAATCACCTCGCCTTCCAATACCGGCGCGGGCTGCCCGTGCGGGGAGAGATTGGTGAGTTTCGCCAACACGCGGGCGAGGGTTTCACGCATGTCATTGCGATGGACAATCATGTCGATTGCGCCGTGCTCAAGCAAAAACTCGCTGCGCTGGAAACCCTTGGGGAGCTTCTGCCGAATGGTTTGCTCAATGATATTAGGACCGGCAAAACCGGCACGCGCATCGGGCTCAGCGATATTGATATCGCCCAGCAGCGCCAAAGACGCGGAAACACCCCCATAGATGGGGTCGGTCAATACCGAGATATAGGGCGTGCCTTGCCCCTTCAGACGCTCTATCACCGCCGATGTTTTGGCCATTTGCATCAGCGAAATCAATGCCTCCTGCATCCGGGCACCGCCCGACGCCGAGAAACAAATCAGGGGCAGGCCCTCTTCGAGCGCAACCGTTGCGGCACGGGTGAACTTTTCACCCACCGCATACCCCATCGAGCCACCATGAAAATCGAACTCGAAGGCCAGCGTCACCACTTCAACCCCGAGAATGCTGCCTCGCATAGCGATCAACGCATCTTTCTCGCCTGTGCTGCGCTGAGCGGCGGTCAGACGATCGCGATATTTACGGTTGTCCTTGAACTTAAGGTGATCGACCGGCTCCAGATCGGCAAACAGCTCCGTTGCCCCCCGGTCGAGACACAGTTCGAGCCGACGGCGCGCCCCAATGCGCATGTGGTGGTCGCACTTCGGGCATACCTCGGCATTTCTTTCCAGGTCGGGCTTGTAGAGGATCGCGTCGCATTTCACGCATTTTTTCCAGAGCCCCTCAGGGACGCTGGTGCGGTTAGCGCTTTCATCTTTATTGACACCGGACGGCAGGATTTTGTCAATCCAACTCATGGGATCCCCCAACGCGGAAACAGCAGAGTATACGAGGGTGCCGTTTTTCTATGAAGGTGAAGAGTCCACACCCGCGCGGATACTTTGTAGCAGTTGTACCGCGGCGCCATGGATCTGGATCTCTTCCAGATCGTCGGCAGAATGGGCTTTTTGCTCCATTTCGGCGATCAAGGCACTGCCGACGACCACCGCATCAGCCGAGGCCGCCACCGCACTCGCGCTGGCCGCGTCTTTGATGCCAAAACCGACCGCAATGGGCAGCGCGGTTTTATCCCGGATCAGGGACACACTGCGGGCCACCTCGTCAGTATCCAACTGCCCCGAGCCGGTGACGCCTTTTACCGCGACGTAGTAGATAAAGCCGCGTGCCCGCTCCACGATTTTCTGCACCCTCGGCTCGGGCGTGGTCGGCGAGATCAGGAAAATATTATCGAGCCCGACCGCCTTCAGTGCGCCGTCGATCGCATCGACCTCCTCGGGGGGCAGGTCCACGGTAATCAAGCCATCGACGCCGGCCTCGGCACTGGCCGCGGCGAAGGCCTCGTACCCAAAGCGTTCAATGGGGTTGGCGTAGCCCATCATCACGATCGGCGTTCGATCATTATCTTTGCGAAACTCCGCCACCATACCGAGCACCCGAAGCAGGTTCATGCCATTGCCGAGCGCGCGCTCATGACCCTTCTGAATGACCGGCCCCTCTGACATCGGGTCGGAGAATGGCACCCCCAGCTCAAGAATATCCGCGCCGGCATCAACCAGGCTGTGCAGCAAAGAGACCGTGCCCTCAGGACTCGGGTCGCCCGCTACCACGTAAGGGATTAGGGCTCTGCGCTTGTCAGACCGGAGATCGGCAAAGACCTGGGTGAGACGACTCATCGCGACGATCAGACCTCGATCCCGTCGAGGGCGGCCACCGTCAGGATGTCCTTGTCGCCTCGCCCGGACAGGTTTACCACGATGTGTTGCTCCGGCGTCATGCTGGCAGCGAGCTTCTCGGCATGGGCCATCGCATGCGCCGTCTCCAGCGCAGGCATAATGCCCTCAACCCGCGTCAGTCGATGAAAGGCTGCTAAGGCATCATCGTCGTTCGCCGCGACATACTGCACCCGGCCAATATCTTTGAGCCAGGCGTGCTCGGGCCCTACACCGGGATAATCGAGTCCAGCCGACACCGAGTGGGTTTCAAGGATTTGTCCGTCGTCGTCCTGCATGAGAAAGGTGCGGTTACCGTGGAGTACGCCCGGACTGCCGACCGACAGCGGGGCTGCGTGCTCACCGGTTTCGAGACCCTTGCCCCCTGCCTCAACGCCATACATCGCAACGCTCTCATCCTGCAAAAACGGATGAAAGAGCCCAATGGCGTTGGAGCCGCCGCCGACACAGGCCACCAGGGCGTCCGGCAACTTGCCGTGCTGAGCCAGACTCTGCGCCCGCGCTTCACGGCCAATGACGCTCTGAAAGTCGCGCACGAGCATGGGGTAAGGATGAGGGCCGGCGACCGTGCCAATAATGTAAAAGGTATCGTCGACATTCGTGACCCAGTCGCGCATGGCTTCATTCATGGCGTCTTTCAACGTACGCGAACCCGAAGTCACAGAGACAACCTGCGCTCCCAAGAGCTTCATTCGATAGACATTCAGCGCCTGTCTGCGAATGTCTTCCTCACCCATAAAAACGTGACACTCGAGACCCAGCCTGGCTGCAACCGTCGCGCTGGCGACACCATGCTGACCCGCACCCGTCTCGGCAATCACCCTCTTCTTGCCCATATATTTGGCGAGGAGTGCCTGCCCGATCGTGTTATTCACCTTGTGGGCACCGGTGTGATTCAAATCTTCGCGCTTGAGCAGGATGCGTGCGCCGCCGATGGCGTCAGACAGCCTGGACGCCTCATACAGTGGTGACGGGCGTCCCACATAGTGAGCGAGATCCTCGTCGAACTCTCGTTGGAATGCTGCGTCGTCTTTGAGGCGCGCATACAGCTGCTCCAGATCAGCCAGCGCCGACATCAGCGTCTCCGCGACAAACTTGCCACCAAAACGGCCAAACCTGCCATCCTGATCCGGCACCGACGCAAATAATTCTGGCGTTACTTCACTGGTCATAATTCACCTTCGCTCATCTCCGGCAAAGCGGCTTCAATGAAAGCCCTCATCCGGCCACTGTCCTTGATACCCTTGTCTCTCTCGACACCACTACTCACGTCGACCGCTGCGGGTCGCACCTGACGAATCGCCTCACCCACATTGTCAGCGCTCAACCCGCCCGCCAGCATCAGTCTATTTTCGAGCCCAGCATCGATCCAATCCCAGTCAAATCGCTGACCCGTGCCGCCGAACTGACCCTCGTGCGCGCTATCTAATAACAACCCGCGGGCGGATTCATACGCCTTACTCACCGCCGACAAATCTACATCCGCAGACATCGCCACGGCCTTTAGAAAGGGACGCTGAAACTGCTCGCAGAATGCCGGACTTTCTTGTCCATGGAACTGCAAAACATCCAAGTCAATCCGATCGAGCACCGCCTGCACCTGGTCGACAGTCGGATCAACAAACAATCCGACCAGGGTGCCCGCATTGCCAACGGCGATCTGTATGTCTTGAGCGACCTCTGCCGTCACGTGACGGGCGCTCTCAGCATGAAACACGCAGCCAACAGTGTCGGCACCGAGTGTCAAAGCTTGTTCAGCGTCCCCGGGTCTCGTGATGCCGCAGATCTTGATGCGCACGGCCAGCCCCCGTCTTCAAACGCCCATTCTAGCAGTAATCAGGCTACTTAAAGGCGTCCCTGAAGAAGGGTCGGCCCGTCTGGCGTCTCGGGCAGTCCGAAAGCTTCAGGATAGCTGACATCGACCAGATACAGACCCTCTGCCGGCGCGGTGTCGGCGGCCTGGGCGCGATCTCGATTTTCTAACACCGTCTCGAACCATTCGACCGATGACGACCGCGAGCCCACAGCCAGCAGCGAACCGACAATATTGCGCACCATGTGGTGCAAAAAGGCGTTAGCAGTGATGTCGACGACGACATAGTCACAGTGTCTGGTGATCGTGCAGGCTGTGACGCATCGGTTGGGTGAAGACGCCTGACAACTCGCCGCCCGAAACGCGCTGAAATCCTGCTCGCCGAGCAAGGTTTTAGCGGCGTCATTCATGAGCCCGATATCGAGTGCATGGCGATGCCACGTCACCAAGTCGTGCAGCAGCGCTGGCCGGATCGGCGTATTGCAAATGATGTAACGATATCGACGCGCCGTGGCGCTGAAGCGTGCATGAAATGCCTCACTCACTTCCTGCGCCCAATGGACCCTGATATCCGCTGGCAGGTGCCGGTTTGTCCCCATGACCCAGGCCTTAAGGCTTCTGCCGACGGGGTCATCAAAATGCACCACCTGAGCAAAACCATGCACCCCAGTGTCAGTTCGACCAGCGCAGGTTGTCCTCACAGATTCGCCGGCGATCTCCTGAAGGGACGCCTCCAGCGCCTCTTGCACCGTGGGAACAGTCAGGTGGGGCTGGGCCTGCCAACCATGGTAATGACCGCCGTGGTACTCAATTCGGGCTGCGACACGCGCGCCGGGAGACAGTGGCAAATTCGACAGTCTCAATGAATCAGGGTGCCTCCAGCCGCAAAAAAAGTTCTCGGGCCTCTGCCTGTTGCGCCAGGTCTCCCTCCTTGATGACCTCCAGCAACACAGGGCGCGCACCATCCTCATCCCCCATGTCGAGATAGGCGCGGGCGAGATCGAGCTTGCTGTCTGCCGGATTGGTCTCAGCCCCGTAAATCGATTCATCCATATCGACATTGTCTGCTGCCGGCGCCTCTGCAGCATCCGCATCGTCATCGAGCGGAGTGAGTGCCATTCCCGCATCGAGCAGCATCTGTCTTGCTCGCTCGAGCAATCCAGGGTTATCTCCCTGCTCCAAACGCTCCAGGAGTGCATCCGCTTCCGCAAACTGCTCCAGCTCGATGTAACACTCCAGTAGGCACATGATCAGTGCGACCGAAGTTAAACCCTCTGCCAGTGCATCATTCAGCACCTCCACTGCCTGATCAGTGCGGCCATAGGCAATATATGTCTGGGCCTCCTCAACCGCCTTCGATGCCATGATCTGGGGATCAGACAACCTCGAGGGGTCGCTCGCCTCATCGATCGCCTCAGCAGGGAGCGCGTCCTTTAAATCGGCATGGTCCAAAGGTGCAGATGCAGCATTTCGGCGCAGGCGCCGCCAAATCAAGAGTCCTGCACCGACCAGTAATGTTGCGAGCCCAGCCAGAAAAGGCCATAGCGGCATTGCTTGTAACACGCTGGCCGGTTGCGTGGTAGGCGCAGTCGGCGTTCCCACCACAACAGGAACAAGGGTGGCTGCCTGTTGTTCAGCCAGCGCAGACCTGAGCGAGTCCAGTTCT
>Ga0163109_10003697_pt1 | contig 11698 bp, 11 predicted proteins | sample CRUFie1St13metaG_FD_108704 | JGI IMG/M metagenome (GOLD analysis project Ga0163109, IMG submission 108704) | Marine microbial communities from the Costa Rica Dome - CRUD Field 142mm St13 metaG | ecosystem: Environmental > Aquatic > Marine > Oceanic > Photic zone | place: Costa Rica: the Eastern... | reverse complement strand
GAAGAAAACCAAGAAACAAACAAAGAAGAGGCAGCTAAGCGCCCTGAAGATGATAATCCAGGGCACGTGAGCTATCCACCGAATATAGAGGGTCAGCGTTCCGTTGTTTTCTTCAGTGCACCTAATGCCCAAGGTGAGTTTCCCTCCTCAGCCATGATGAGAGATTACAGCCCTGAGGCAGTGATTAGAGTCTTTCTACGCGATGAAGAAGCGGATTACGGTGAATTCCAAATTGTCACTAATCCTACATCTCAGCGTAATTTATTGGCGAATTGGGAGCATACGCTTGCCCATTTTGCCGTTCCTGTAAATCCTGAACATCCCGAACCAAGAAGTATAGAACTTGAGCGTGCTGGAGGAATTCGGGAAAGCCAAGGAGTTTGGAAAGTTGTACGAAAAGCGAAAGTGCGCTTTATGTAAGGCAAAATACTTTGCGAAGATTACCATACTTTTGACCTGCTCAACGTAGGAGGTTGAGGTAGACTAAATAAAAGACATGTTTAATACGCTTCAGGATCGCCTGGATAAGGCCTTTAGTATTTTAAAAGGCCAACACAAGATCACCGAAATAAATATCGCCAAAACGACAAAGGAGATTCGCAGAGCCTTAGTCGAAGCAGATGTTAACTACAAAATCGCCAAAACCTTCACCGATAGCGTAAAAGAAAAAGCCCTTGGTCAAGGTGTACTCAAGTCTGTACAGCCTGGGCAGATGCTCGTTAAAATCGTAGAAGATGAACTGCGAGATCTTATGGGTGGAGAGGTTGCGAGCTTTCAGATTACAGGAAATCCCGCAGTCATCCTGATCGCCGGATTACAAGGTTCAGGTAAAACGACCTTTACACACAAGCTTGCACACTGGGCAAAATCCAAGAAAGGTAAATCTCCGTTAATGGTCGCAGGTGACGTGTATCGACCAGCAGCCATCGATCAGCTCGCCAGCTTAGGGGAAAAAATCGATATCCCGGTCTTCTATGATAAAGAGGATAAATCGCCTGTATCTATCGCAAAGGCGGGAATTGACTTCGCCAAGAAAAATGGCCATGATGTTGTCATCATCGATACAGCGGGACGCCTTGCCGTAGATGAGGTGATGATGACAGAAATCCAAGAAGTCAAACGAGCCATTCAACCTCAAGAAACACTCTTCGTAGTGGATTCGATGACAGGACAAGATGCCGTCAATACGGCAGAGGCCTTTAATCAAACCATTGACTTTGACGGAGTAGTTCTAACTAAACTTGATGGGGATACAAGAGGGGGAGCAGCACTGTCCATACAATATACCGTGGGTAAGCCTATCAAATTTGCCTCATCTGGAGAGAAAGTTGATTCCATTGATCTTTTCCACCCAGACCGTATGGCACGACGTATTCTGGGAATGGGAGACATCGTAACCCTTGTAGAGCGAGCTCAGCAGGACTTCGATGAAGAGGAAGCAAGAAAGGTTTCGAAAAAAATTGCAAAAAACAAATTTGACTTCGATGACTTTATGGGTCAATTACAGCAGATCAAAAAAATGGGCAACATGAAAGACTTACTTTCTATGATGCCTGGGATGGGTAAAGCGCTGCGTGATGTCGAAATCAGTGATGATGCCTTCAAAAAAGTGGAAGCAATTATGCAATCTATGACACCTTATGAGCGCGCAAATCCCGATTCCCTTGATGGATCACGAAGAAAAAGACTTGCGGCGGGCAGTGGTAATTCAATCCAAGAAGTAAACCGATTTATCAAGCAATTCGAGGACATGAAGAAGATGATGCGCAAGATGCAAGGAGGCGGAAGTGCCAAAATGATGCGCTCTATGATGAAATCTCGTCGATAAAGCCTATATTCGCAATCCATTTAGAAAAACAATTCATTAATTACAAGCATAATTTAGACTTATGGCAGTAAAACTAAGACTTCAGAGACACGGGCGTAAAGGACGTCCTTACTATTATATCGTAGCCGCTAACGCATCGTCAAAAAGAGACGGACGCTATATCGAGCGTGTAGGAAGCTACAATCCAGTAAACAGTCCAGCAACTATCGATTTAGATGTAGATGCTTCGCTAAAGTGGCTTGAGAATGGAGCAGAACCAACGCCAACGGTGCGCAGAATTCTATCCTACAAAGGTGTCCTCTACAAAAAGCATCTCATGCGTGGAGTACGGAAAGGCGCTTTAACGCTAGAAGAAGCTGAAGCAAAATTTGCAGAATGGTCAGCGAACAAAGAAGCTGAGATTCAAAAGGCAATCGAAGTGAATGCTCAAAAAATTCAAGAAAGCAAAAAAGCTAAGGCGAAAAAAGAACTTGAAAAGAGCGCTTCAATTTTGGCAGCAAGAAGAGCTAAACTAGAAGAGGCAGCCGCTCCTGCAGAGGAGGAAGTAACTGCTGACGACGAAGGCGCTCCTTCAGAGGAAGCAGCTGTTGTCGAAGCTCCCGCTGAAGAGGCTCCTGCTGAAGAGGCAGCCGCTGAGGAAGCTCCTGCTGAAGAGGCTCCCGCTGAAGAAGCTGCTGCAGAAGAAGTAGCCGCTGAAGAAGCTCCTGCTGAAGAGGCTCCCGCTGAAGAAGCTCCTGCTGAAGAAGCAGTCGCTGAAGAAGCTCCTGCTGAAGAAGCTCCTGCAGAAGAAGCTCCCGCTGAAGAGGCTCCTGCAGAAGAAGCAGTCGCTGAAGAGGCTCCTGCAGAAGAAGACAACAAAGAAGACGAAGCTGCAGAATAATAAGCAGACCTTCTTTCAACTTTTGATCAAAAGAAAAAGGCCTGGGAAACCGGGCCTTTTTCTTTTTTATATATCAGTGGTTTTAGAGGTTTCCTCGTAAACCCTGCTCACGCTCAATAGCTTCAAACAATGCTTTAAAGTTTCCCTTGCCAAAAGATCGCGCCCCTTCTCGCTGAATGATTTCAAAGAATAGGGTTGGTCTATCTTCCAAGGGTTTAGTGAAAATTTGAAGAAGATATCCCTCATCATCTCGGTCTACCAGAATATTAAGTGAACGCAAAGCATTTATATCTTCATTAATCTCTCCAACTCTTTCGAGCAAATCGTCATAGTATGTATCAGGTACATGTAAAAACTCTACTCCTCGATCCCTTAAGGCTTGTACGGTAGTCAGGATATCTTTTGTAGCAATAGCAATATGTTGTACACCTGCTCCTTGATAGAACTCCAGGTATTCGTCGATTTGTGATTTGCGTAATCCTTCAGCGGGTTCATTGATTGGAAATTTAACATAACCATTTCCGTTTGATACCACTTTGGACATCAAGGCAGAGTACTCCGTTGAAATGTCTTTATCGTCAAAGGTGAGGAGTAAAGAAAAGCCCATAACCTTTTCGTAGAAGGCAACCCATTCATCCATTTTACCCAATTCCACATTACCGACACAGTGATCGACATATTCTAAACCAACAGGGCTCACCGGTGCCGTAGAATTTCGTGGCTGATAGCCTGGCATAAAAATCCCGTTATACGCTCTTCGTTCAACAAACTTATGAATGGTCTCACCATAGGTTTTGATTGCAGAGACCACCACAGAACCATGTTCATCACTGAATTCTTTTGCTTCCATTACTACCTCTCCTCCTCGTGCTCGAGTTTCCTCTAAAGCTTTACGAGCGTCCTCTACTTGAAGCGCAAGCACTTTAACACCGTCACCATGAGTGCGCACATGATCACTTATCTCGTGATCAGGACGTAATGCGGTAGAAAGGACAAAGCGCAACTTATTCTGCTGAAGAACATAAGAAGCTTTGTCTCTAACTCCTGTCTCAGGACCAGCATAAGCTGCTAATTCAAAGCCAAAAAGGTATTGATAATAAAATGCTGACTGCTTTGCATTACCGCAGTAAAATTCAATATGATCGGTACCAAGAAGCGGTAAAAAATCTTCTGCCTCTACTAATCGATCTTTACTACTTGATCTAAAACTTTCCATAATTTTTGTTCTTATCCCTTGCTCTAAAGATAGGGCACTATTCAATTCTATAGACCTTGCATTTAGTGCCGGATTAATGGCACGATACGCTCTGGTTTAAACGACACCCCTTGCAGATATACCCCACCTGCATTTTCAGCTAGTGTTTTTAATTGGTTTACATATTTATCCTCAGCAAATGTTGTTTGAACCACATGCAAAATACAGTTCAGCGAATCGATTTCAGAAGCAATCGCATCCAATCGATCGTCATTGGGAGCAAGTCCATCACTTAAGAGCACGATGACACTTTCGCGAAGTTGATCAGGATTTCTCCAATTGTGTGCCTCGAGCGCCAGGGATAGTCCATCATAAACATAGGTCGCCAAGGTGGGAGTTATATCTTCAACAACGTTGAGCATAAACTGTCTGTGATGGACAGGTAAAAACGGAACACTAACCTTTGCATAGTTTGAAAAGGTGATGATGCATAGGGAATCGCCATCATTAAAGTAGTCAATCGCCGTATTAGCCCAAGACTTCATAATATCTAGCGAATTGTTTCCACTCATGGTGTAGGTTCCATCTAATACAAGGATGACACGCTTAGAATCAGCATGCTGAGAGAATGCTACGTCCTTTGAGAAAAAGAAAACGAGGAAGGTTAGAATGAGGGATCTAGTGATTTGCTTCACACCCAACTTTTGTGGTATCCCTCATCTTCTATGGATAAGGCTTGTTTTGTAAGCTTTAAGGGATGAAAGGTGTCGACCATTACGGCCAGTTCCTCTGTTCCTTTTTTACCAATACTATTTTCAACCGCCCCGTGATGAGGACCATGAGGAATTCCTAATGGATGTAAGGTTAACATACCCTCTACAACGTCATTTCGGCTCATAAATTTTGGCTCTACATAATAAAGTACTTCATCAGAATCTACATTGCTATGATTGTATGGCGCTGGAATACCCTCTGGATGATAATCATACAGCCTTGGCACAAAGGAACAAATCACAAAATTGCGACCGCTAAATGTCTGATGAACCGGAGGGGGTTGGTGAACACGGCCTGTTATAGGTTCAAAATCATGAATGCTAAACGCATAGGGATAGAGGTAACCATCCCAACCAATAGCATCAAAAGGATGGGATGCATAGACCACATCATAAATAAATCCATTTTTCTTGATGGAAATCACAAATTCCCCTTTTTTGTCATGGGTGACTAGGCGTTCAGGTTTTCGAAAGTCGCGTTCACAAAACGGAGAATGCTCAAGATGCTGACCAAATTGATTTCTATAACGCTTTGGGGTTACAACAGGTCCCGAAGATTCAATAATTAAGCATTTGTTTTCTTCTGTTGTCCATCGCATTTGATAAATCGTGCCTCGCGGAATAACCACATAATCTCCGGGCTTAAAGGGAAGTTCGCCATAAATCGAGTGCATGACTCCTTCGCCATGATGGATGAAAATTACTTCATCTGCTGTAGCATTTTTAAAGTATTGATCAACCATAGATTCCGTGGGAGCTGCCATGCTAAGTTGAACATCATTATTGACCATTAAGGGAATTCGATCTGCAATATAATTCGGACCAAATGCCAGGTTAAAGCCAAAGAATTTTCGATGTGCAATATGTTCATCGACTGCAATTTCAGGACGCACATCCCGTCTTTGTCCAATTTCCTTGATCAGAGTGGGTGGATGGCAGTGATAGACCAAGGAATAGATATTATCAAATCCTTCGGTAGAAACTAGTTCTTCGGAATACAACACACCCTCCTTGTTTCTAAACTGAGTATGACGTTTTGATGGAATGTCCCCGAGTCGATAATAATGTGGCATACAATGGCTTTATATAAATTTAAGAAAATGAATAGGCTCAGGAGATTACAGAAGGTGTAGTTTTGTGGACAATTACAAACGCCATGGACATCAATGCACTCCTGACTGCAAGTCTCACCTTATTTGCCGTAATTGATATTGTAGGCTCAATTCCTCTGTTAATCGATATCAAAAAAACGCAGGGACATATACATTCTATGCAAGTAACCCTGTATTCAGGCCTTTTGATGTTTCTCTTTCTTTTTACGGGAGATAAACTGCTTACACTACTAGGAATTGATATTCCCTCCTTTGCCATTGCAGGATCCATTGTGATTTTTATTATTGGGCTTGAAATGATTCTTGGACATCGCCTGTTTAAAGAAGAAAAACACATTATGTCGTCAGCGATTGTACCCATAGCTTTTCCTCTTATCGCCGGTGCAGGAACTATCACAGCGATTCTTTCATTGAAAGCGGAGTTTTCTAATCAGGTATTATCCTTAGCCATTGGACTTAACTTATTGATTGTTTTTCTTGTCCTAAAAATGATTCCTTTTATTGAAGGAAAAATTAAAGAAGCTGGACTATCTGTTTTACGGCGAATCTTTGGCGTTATTCTATTAGCTATCTCCGTAAAGATCTTTACAACAAACCTCGGCAATCTCATTATGTTATGGCAATAGGTTTTCCCGCAAAGTTTAGCGCTCGTTGTACCCATAGTTTCACAGCATATGAAGCCTTTTCTGAGATGATGAAAAAAGCGCTCGCCACGAAGGGATGGAAACTATTAAAGGAGGACCAAGAGCGTCAACAAATCATCGCACAAATACCTGCTAGTGGTAGCATGACATTGGGTGAGCTATGTAAGATTCAATTCGATACGACGCAGTATGTTATTGAAAGCCGATGCATCCTTTTCACTCAATTTCTCGACTTCGGCAAGAACAAAAAGAATGTAAAAAGCTTTTTATCTACAGTTAACTCTCTTTAGATGTCGAAAATTTGGCCTTGGCAAAAACCTGTAGAACCCACTCCTGAATTTATTGAATCAGAACCTGCCAATGCCTGGTCGCATGGGTTAGCCTTTCTCGCCGTATTGATTAGCCTGCCCTTTTTCTTTTCTGCAGTTCAATGGGAAAGCTTCAACCGATCAGTAGTCATAGGTGTCTACGTAGCTTGCCTTTTGCTTATGCTTTTATCCTCGACGCTCTTTCATGGATTTAAGTTTACAATACATGGGAAGAAACTCATGATTCTAGATCATATCGCCATCTACGCAATGATAGCAGGCACCTATACAGCACTACTCTATCGCTACATCAATACGGATTCCGGGCAAATCCTCATGATTATTCTATGGGTGATTACTGCCGTGGGCTCCGTATTTAAGATTTTTTTTGCTGGGAAGTGGGATACACTGAGTGGCTTGTTTTATCTCTTTATGGCAAGCCTAATCTTCTTTATTTTTCCTGAGTTTCTATCATCAGTTCCTATTGACATTCAGCATTGGATTTACATAGGAGGAGGGGCGTATGTAGTCGGTTTACTCGTATACTTTCTAAACCATATCCCCTACAATCATTTAGCGTGGCATTTTTTTGTAATTGGCGGAGCCTTTAGCCATTACTACGCTATCTACAAAGCCTATGCGTAATCAATAGTCTTTTTAGGCTCTAAAAAGAGCCCGCATATTTTCGCAGAACCCACTCAGCGCCAAAAAACAACAAGGCAAGGCACAACCAAAGTATTTCATTGACCCTGGGTTTTACAGAACGAATCACTTGATTTTTCTTCAACCCACTAATCCAATTCATGACCTCAGACACAAGGTTGTCGATCTCCTCCTTACTGTGATAAGCCCCTTGATTAGCCTGTGCAATATGTTGAAGGAGTGCAGTATCTCTTCTTGTTACATGGTATTCGCGCAAATCCTCTTCGACAACAATTCCAGCTTTTGTTGTAAGCTTTTTGTTATCAACCAGTGCACTTGCTTGCACAAGATACATTCCCGGACGAAGAGCTATAGGATCAGAACTTACGACTCCTTCATTATTGCTTTTAGCCATAAAGGTTGTATCCCAATCACTCTTACTATCGGTTAAATTTATTTCTATGTTTTGAGGAATAACCCTTGTGTAGTTCTCTCCTAAGGCATCAAGCGAAAAGGTAACCTCTTCCCTTCCCTTGGGACGACTAGGTGTCCACGAAAGCATGAGACGTTCCTGTGAAAAGTCCTGAATCAACTCATTGGTTAGCTGCTGAAAAAAGGTATTAAAGGCATCCGCATTGCCATATGCTTGGCGTTCTGCCATTTGCCATTTCCACCACCCCTCGCCAATCAGCGTAAAGATCTTTTTTCCTCCCCTAGAGAGGTTGGACAACACAGGCTCTTGAAGTCCCTCGGTAAGCATAGTTTGGGCCGACATATTAAGGTCATGAACAACACCACTAGGATATCGAATGGATGGCATCTCCGCGAGACGCTGAAAAATTTCACTTGTAAAAATCAAGGGTATCGATGATGGTTGAAAAACCGCTTTTCGATTAGCTGCCCAAGCACTTCCCGTGGGAAGTACAATGCCGTCAACCAACGCATTATACTGCTCTGCTGAAGTCGCTGCCCCAACGATAAACAACTGTGGAATTCTGCTATCTCGACTAATGGCTAATTCTCCATAACGCCCATCAGGTACATTATGCCATATTATGCCATCTAGGCCATTCAATGTAGGTGGGCCATCTTTCATAAAATGCAGCGACACATTCATTGTCTGATACTCAGATAATGCCTTGTGTATGGCACGAATATCAGGATGAGGGCCTGCTGCACAAAGCAATACATTTTGTCTACCATCTTTTACCTCCATGAAAAAGGAAGCAGTATTGTTGGCTTGTGTTAATTCATCCATTGTACAGTTTACCTCAACCGTGAAGGCCTGTATTCCTTTTTCTTGAGGACGAATGGTTAACGTTATGGTGGTATCAACAACATCCTGAGAGAGCGTGAAATCAACCGAAGCTAATGGAAGACCACCGTCATTATCTGATATTTCAAGACTTATCGCTGCACCATTGAGCAAATTGGCTTGGCAATCTATTTGCACCTCCACTTCATCTCCAGCATTTACCACTCTAGGATGACGGACATCAATGATTTTAAAATCTTCTACTCCGCGTACTTCGCCTAAACCCAGTGTATAGATTGGCTTTTTACTTAGAAGGGAATAGGGATTTACCGCTGCATTATGTATCCCATCACTTGCTAAAATGATCGCATCGGAAGAAGAAAAAGTTCTTTCGGCATCTTCTAGGCTTTGAACAATGTTTGTTTCATAGGGATTCAGTAAACTCCCTCTTTCTTTGCCAACCTCATTGGAAAAATAGCTTATCTCAAGCATTACTGAATCTGCAAATTCTTCTTTGAGGCGATTAATCAGATAACTGGTTGTGGAAGAGTCATCCACAAAATCAACGGACGCTGAGGCATCAATTATCAGTTGCACGGCAACCTGGCTCTCTTGAATCTCTTCTTCTTCCAACCATGGACTTAGCAACAGAAAGACTATGATTCCTGTCGACGACGCTCGAAGAAAAGCGCTTGCCAGGCGAACGCGCCGAGCTAAAGTATCCTCACCATCAAAGGTAGACTCCCTCCAATAGAGAGCTAAGGCAAAGCCAACTCCCGCAAGAATTGAAAAAAAGATAGCTGGACCAAGCGCTAATGACATCGATCACTTAACGGTGAAGCCCTCCGCAAACATTAATTACCTGCCCATTGATATATCCCGCACTGTCAGATGCTAGAAAACTAATCAACGAAGCAACTTCTTCGGGCTGTCCTAAGCGACGAGCAGGGATGGCATCCAAATATTTTTGGCGTACATCTTCTGGAAGCACTTCGGTCATCTTCGTCTCAATAAAACCAGGAGCTACAGCATTCACCGTAACATTTCGAGCAGCAAACTCAGCAGCCAATGATTTTGTCAACCCAATCATACCTGCCTTAGAGGCTGCGTAGTTGGCTTGGCCGGCCTGCCCCATTCTACCTACAATAGAAGAGATATTAATGATACGACCAGACTTTTGACGCACCATTTGGTATCCCGCATGCTTGCAAAGATTATAGGCAGACTTTAGATTAATATTAATCACTGCATCCCAATCCTCCTCTTTCATGCGCATAATTAAATTATCACGCGTTATTCCCGCATTGTTCACAAGCACATCCAATCGACCTTCTTCTGCCACAATGTGTTTGACCGTTTCTTCGCATGATACATAGTCAGAGGCGTCTGAGGCAATAGGCTTTATCGCGGGATTAACGTCTTGGAAATCTTCAATACTTCTTGAGGTGGCATAGACAGTATGTCCTTGATTGAGAAAAAATTCTGCAATGGCCAAGCCGATTCCGCGGCTACCTCCTGTAATTAAAATGATCTTAGTTGGGTTGTTCATGCCTCAAAGGTAATAAATGGTAAGGTGGAGTGCGGTTGTTCCAAGTGTAATTCCTTATTTTGTTAACATTTACTTAACATAGATATGAATCGCTACATTTCTCTTTTATTATTCGGAATTCTTCCATGCTTACTTCAAGCACAATCATTCAATTGCGACGATGACCAATACCTCCTGCCAGAGTTTACCGTAGATGAAACACCAGGTATTCTCTTTGGCAATAATACAGGGGTTAATGGACAAAGTGAAGACCTGCTCTTAGACATCTATGAACCTAGCGGTGACACCTCTGCAGTTCGCCCCGTTATATTATGGGGGTTTGGAGGAAGTTTTGTAGGCGGTAGTAGGGGCCAAGTCGGATTTCTCTGTGAAGATTATGCCACACTAGGTTATGTTGCCGTTGCCTACGATTATCGCATTGGATTTTTTATTCCCTCTTCCATATCGACAGCTTTAGCAGTACTTCGCGGAGCTCACGACACAAGAGCCGCGGTACGTTGGCTCTATAAATCAGCCCAAGAGGGAAATCCATATCGTATTGACACCAATCGAATTTTTGTCGCGGGTGTTTCAGCTGGAGCCGTTTCGGCCATTCATGCAGCTTACCTCTTTGAAGGAGATAGCGTGTTTGATTACTTCAATCCTCAAACATGGAATAATCTTGGAGGCTTTTCAGGACTGAGTGGGAATGATGGATACTCAGAAAAAGTTCATGGCGTTGTGAACTATAGCGGTGCTGTTGGTTTAAACGAATGGATTGATGGGAATGAAGTCCCTATGATTTCCTTTCACGATGTGGGCGACAATATTGTACCCTATGACCGCCGTGAAGTCAATGTGTTTGGGATACCCACTGGGCTCATTGCAAGTGGAAGTGAAGTCATGGCCCGAAGATTAGACACTTTAGGTCTTACAAACTGCCTTCAAAGTTATAACTCTAATTCACACGTATCCTATCTGTATGACAGCGAACCTATTGAGCGTTCAGCAAGATTTTTAAAAGCCGTTATGTGTAATAGATATTATGACTGCGAGGCGGACAGTATTGGTGGGGAACTTCCTCCCCCGGTGTCGATTGATATCCCTTCCGAAGACAACAATCTTTTGATTGACATCCGTGATGGTGTGTTATTCATCGATAATGCATCTGTTCAAAAGATTGAAATCTATGACTTGCTCGGACAGCGCCTTGCCTCATGCCAAGGAAATAGCCTTTTACTACCCTCCTATAACGGAGTTATGTATGTTAGAATATTTAACGGAGTAAAGTGGGAGAGCTTTGGACTTAACGCTCGAAATCAATCTCGAAATCGATAAAGCAACGGGAACTACGCCAATGCTTTATGCATAGTTTCTCCAATATCTGCAGGAGATTCTACTACGTGAATACCACATTCAGCCATGACCTTCATCTTGGCTTGAGCTGTATCATCCTTACCGCCGATGATTGCTCCAGCATGGCCCATTTGACGACCTTCAGGAGCAGTTTGCCCTGCGATAAATCCAACAACG
>Ga0163109_10003696_pt1 | contig 11700 bp, 7 predicted proteins | sample CRUFie1St13metaG_FD_108704 | JGI IMG/M metagenome (GOLD analysis project Ga0163109, IMG submission 108704) | Marine microbial communities from the Costa Rica Dome - CRUD Field 142mm St13 metaG | ecosystem: Environmental > Aquatic > Marine > Oceanic > Photic zone | place: Costa Rica: the Eastern... | reverse complement strand
CAAGGCATCCGGGAAGGCACTGTTCGAAGTGAAAGGTCCCGTCGCTGTGATCAGCACCAAGATGGCCTGCCCCGATGATCAGCCCACCCGAACGTCTTTCCTGTCGATGGGTAAACAGCCCTACCTGGTTCCATACAACGCCTCCTGGCCGATTGTTGTGGATCTGCCCGAGGACGTTGAATTGCGTTGGCGGGTCTGGAAAGCCGAGACACGCCAGCAGCCAGGGCTCAAGCTCTGATCAGAGTTGTCTGAGTGAGTCAGTCTTGCTCTGGAAGGTGTTGAGCAACAGCTGCAAGTAACTGACGCTGCGCAGCTTGATATTGGCTGTGAGTGACATTCCTACCTGAAGAGGCAACTCTTTTCCGCTGCTGAGCTTCAGTTGCTGACTCGCCAGTTTGATGACTGCAGGGTAGGTGTACCCCTCACGCATTTGTTGTGGGTCAGGCGGTAAGGCGTTTGCTCCGACGGATTCAATTGTTCCTTCAAGAACACCGAAGTCGCTGGCTGGGAATGAGTCGATGCTGATGTCGGCTGCTTGCCCCTGTCGTACAAAGCCGATTTTGTTGCTTGGGATCAACACGTCGGCCTCCAAGGTGTTGAAAGGCACCACCTTCATCATGACTTCCGAGGACATCGATTGAGAGACGTAGCCGGGATTGTTCAGCTTGAGGTCGAAGACGATTCCGTCGACGGGTGCCCTCAAGGTCTGGTTCTTGTTGGTCACCCGAACTTCCGTGAGGTTGGCATTGAGCTGAGCCCGCTCGCTGCGGAGACCAGCCAGCTCTGCATCGATCTGTTCAATCTGTTGATCGATCTGGTTGACTTGCCGGCGTCCGTCAATCTCGAGCTTGGTGAGTTCTCCTTTGAGCTCCTGCACTTTGTTGCGCTGCTGCAGAAACTGGATGTCCTTCACACCACCTTCCTTGGCAAGACTGTCAAAGCGACCGAGGATTTCTTGTTCGAGTTGAAGGTTGGCTCGAGTACTAGCCAATTGCTCTCGATTGAGCTCATTGATGCGTTCGCGTTCCTGCTTCTTGAGCTGCAGTTGCTGCTGTTTTTGACCGATCTGGGTTGATTTCTCCTCCACTCCCTTCGTGAGTGATTTGAGCTGTTCGGAGCTGCTTTCCTGGTCTAGCTGGATTAGGGCCTGGCCCTTGCTGACGCGCTCGCCGTTCTTCACCAGAATCGCTTCCACCACTCCTCCAGGAGGTATGCGCACGTTCTTGACGTTGCCCATGGGTTCAAGCTTTCCAGTGGCTACGACCACTTCTTCGGTTCGGGCAATGGCTAGCCAGCCAATGCCGATCACGGCGGTGCCAATCAGGCCCCACGTGACCGTCTTCATCCAGAAGCGGCTCTGTTGCAGAACGTTTTCCTGATCGGAAATGGTAGTAATGCGGCTCTCCAATGCGGAGCGAGCCTGCTTAACCAATTTGCCGGCGGGCGTGTTCTTGTCGTTTCCGTTGGGTTCCTTTGTCATCTCAGCTGGCCTCCTGCTGTCGGTAAAGCGCGTAATACCGACCGCGCAGGTCCATCAACTCTTCGTGCGTACCTTTCTCCACTACAGCTCCTTGATGCATAACGACGATGAGATCAGCCCTGCGCACTGTCGAAAGACGGTGAGTGATGAAGAAGACCGTGCAGTCATGTAGCGATTGAATCAGGTTGTCGCAGACCTTGCGCTCAGTCTCATAGTCGAGAGCGCTCGTGGCTTCATCCATCACCAAAAGCTTGGGGTTGGCCAACAGGGTGCGTGCAATGGCGATGCGTTGGCGTTGTCCACCGCTCAAGGAGGCACCTCGTTCGCCGACCGGGGTGCTGTAGCCAGCGGGCAGTTCCATGATGAAGTCATGGGCACAGGCGACTTTGGCAGCCATCACGATCTCCTCACTGGAGGCGTCTGGTTGTGTCAGAGCGATGTTTTCATTGACGTTCCCTGAGAAGAGCAGCGGATCCTGAGGAACAATCCCGATCTGGCGCCGCAGTGAATAAAGTTCCACCTTGTCGATGTCATAACCGTCGATCAGAATCCGGCCCTGATTGGGCGAGTAGAGACGTGGAAGCAGTTTCATGAGCGTGCTTTTGCCACTTCCGCTTTGACCGACAATTCCCACAAAGGTGCCTGACTTCACACTCAGCGATACATCATTCAGAACCGGTGCCGTTCCAGGTGAGAAAGCGAAGCTGAGGTTGTCAAAGCTCACGTCACCATCGATCGGAGGCAGTGGAACCTTGGCCTTGTCCTGTTCGTCTGACTCCTGGGGCGTGTCGATCACATCAGCCAGTCGTTCGAAGCTGACCCTGAGCTCCTGAATTGTTTGCCAGATCGAGGAGAGACGTAACAACGGCTGTGTCACATAACCGGAGATGATGCGGAAGGCGATCAGCTGGCCAAGGGTGAGATCCCCTGAAAGCACGAGCGAGGCACCTACCCAAAGAACCAGTAATTGAGAGATCTTCTGCAGAACTTGAGAGGTTTGGCTGAGGGCCGTGCCTGTGATGGTCTTCTCGAAACTGCTGTTGATGTACTTCCCATAGCGCTCTTGCCAGGTCCAGCGGCTGATCATTTCCACGTTTTGGCTTTTCACCGTTTGAATACCGGTCAGCACTTCAACCAAGTGGCTCTGAGTTGAGGCATTGGCCTCGGCAGACTTCCGGTACTGTCGACGGAATAGAGGAGCTCCCAGCAGTGTGAGGCCCACCTGAATGGGGAGTACCGCCAGAGCGATCAATGTCAGCACCCAGCTGTAGAAGAGCATCACCACGATGTAAATGACGGAGAAAGCCGCATCAAGCAGGGTGGTGAGGGCTTGACCGGTGAGGAAGTTGCGTATTTTCTCGAGTTCGCTGATTCGTGAACCCAACTCGCCGACTGGTCTGCGATCGAAATAGCCCAGCGGCAGTCGCAGCAGGTGATCTATGACTTCGGCACCGAGTCTCTGGTCAATGCGGTTTGTGGTTTCTGAGAATAAATATGTTTTTAAGCTTCCAAGCACACCCTCCAGCAGTGTGACTGCAACTAGGGCGATGCCAAGGACCTGAAGAGTGTCAAGGCTGCGCTGGTTGATCACCTTGTCGATGATTACCTGGATCAGCAGCGGATTGGCCAGCGTGAAGAGCTGCACAACAAAACTGGCAGCTAGTACTTGAATCAGAACGCCGCGATAGCGCTTCAGAGCAGGCCAGAACCAGGCTGGTCCGAATTTCTGCTCTGGGGTAGTGCTTGTGCGGTCCATCAGCAGAAGGTCAATGCCTTCGGGGAAGGCATTTTCCAGCTGATTGGAATCCAGCTCCACAAAGCCTTGACTCGGTGATGCCAGAAGCAGCCCGCGCTGATCGCTGCGCACTGCTAAGGCAAAGGCCTGTCCCCAGGGAACCAGGGTGGGGGTCTGCAGACGCGTCCCCATTGTTGCTGCCACTTTGGCTCCTGAAACATGCAGGCCTAGGCCCGCAGCAATCTGGCCACAAACTCTCAAAGTGGGTGATTGCCCCCGTCGTAATTGATCTCGAAGCACCCGTTCGATCGCATCACGGCGGAACGGAAGATTCATCAGTTTGGTGAGCATCTGAAAGCAGGCCAGGGTCTCTTCCAGGACTCCTTCGCCGGCAATGAAGAAATCTCGATTCTCATTGCTGCTCTCATTGAACCGGCTGACGGGCGGGCGCAGAGGGGCCTGTGGAATTTCGACGGGCGCTGAATCGGTGCTGCCCTCTGTCGTGATGACTGCTTCATCGGGCTGCAAGGATTTTGGTGTTTCCTCAGGTTCGAGGAGTTGAATTGCTGCTGATGGCAAGGCGATCAATCGCGCTGGAAGACCATGAATGTCTGCCGCCAATGCACTGATGGTTTCTTTATCGCTGAGTTCATCCCCAAGCAGGGCAGCCTCTGTATCAGCGAGCTGGCTAGCGAGGAATAGTCGCTGTCCTTCCCTAAGCGCTTTGCTTATCGCAGTGGCATCTGATGCATCCAGCATCTTGGCCATCGGCAGAAGCTCATTCAGCAAGCTGCTCAAAGTATTTGACAGTTTGGCTGAGCGTTCACGTCGGCTCTGCAGTAAAGCTGCCAGCTCTGCTTCCCAAAGATGATTGCGACATGCAGCAGCAATTGATTGGTCATTTCTGACCAATTGCATCAGCTGATCATCGCTGAGGCTGTACGCGACCAGCTTTGAAGCAGCGCGAACTTCTTCGCAGGGAGCACTTCGCAAAAGTGAGGCCACTCCAACAAAATCTCCAGCTTTCAGGCGTGTCAGGGTGCTCAACCGTCCGTCCTGTTCACCCAGCAAGCGGGCAATACCGTCGTCAATCAGCAGAACTTGGCCAGGTATGAATCGCCTTTCACAAAGAGGTTGGCCTAGCTCGTAACGCTGAGCTGTTCCTTGTTCGCGGAATCTGGTACGCAGGGCTTCCAGTCGATTTGAAGATGCGTCTTCCAGGGCAGAGATGGGTCATTCAAGAGTTTTCTAGCGAGCAAAGGAATTTAACGGCCTCATTTGTTTCATTTTTAAGCCAGTCTTGAAGTAGTTCGCTGGCCATCCGATGTTTCATGGCGGCGTCAAAGCTTGCCTCGTGACGCTCTTCCAGACGAGTTACAACCCACCAGTTCTCGATGAGAATTGGCTCGAGAACAACGCCAGGTGTCGCTGTGCGTAAGCGATGACGGAGCTGGGGGTGGGCACGCATCAGGCTGCCGGGTCCAATGCGTCCGCTGCTGCGCTTTTCAGGCCCTTCACTGTGGTCGCTTGCCAGGCTCTCGAAGTCAGCTTCACCGGCCTCCAACTGCAGATAAAGCTCATGGGCCATGCCGGAGTCTTTGACGCGCAGCAGGCTGTAAGTCGCCTGATCGAGTGATTCCTTGCGTTGCAGGAATCGTGATTCTGCTTGGATACCGAAATTGTCCAAGGCCAGCTTGGAAAGCCTGAGGGGCAGACTTAATTGATGGAGCAGTTCATTCCTGCTCAAACAGCGCTCTTCCAGCCAGCCTTCAAGAGCACGTTCGTCTGTGAGTTGTTCTTGCTGGCAGTGATTGATCATCGCTTTCTTTACGAGATCTTCTGGTGGGTTTAATGCGGCAGTCGCCTGCTCGATCAATTGGCGGCGAACCAGTGGCTGGAGCAGATCGGTGCGTCGCAGCAGATCCAGGGTTTTGGTACCCAGACCCGCTAGGGAGGCTTCAACAGTGGGCCGAAAATCATCCATGGCTCAGAATTTAGCGGCAGTTTCTGTTGTCTCTCCAGCTGCGTCTTTAGTGAGGTAGGAGCGGACCAAGGTCCAGAGCAAAGGCCTGGCGTCCTTCTAGTCGCCTGAGCTCCACATGTAGATGGTTGGTGCTGGCTGAGCCGCTGCGACCGACGCGGCCGATGCGGTCACCGGCACGCACCAGCTGACCAGCACGAACGTCCGCGCTCTGAAGATGGGCGTACACGGTCTGCCAGCCCCGGCCATGGTCCAGCAGCACCGTGAGCCCATATCCGTTGATCGACTGCACTAGTTGTACCCGCCCAGAAAGCATGGCTTGAACCGGAGTTGCCGCAGGAGCGATCAGGTCGTGCCCCACGTGCATGCGCCAGCGTTGGAGATCGTTGGAGTAGCGCCAGCCATAGGGCTGAACTTCCTCTGCAAGTTGCGGTAACGGATATTTGAGGCGAAGTGTTTCGCCTTGGCGGAATGGTCGGTGTGTGTCCGGTAGCCGTCGCGGGCGGGATTGGCTTAGTAAGGCCAGATTTGAAACACCGGTGCGTTCAGGGACCTGTTGTGGAGGGAGATCTTGTGCACGCATGGTGGGTGCACAACCTAGAAAAGCCCATGCGCACCCAATCACCTTGTTTTTTAACGGCAGCAGACTGTTGCGCTGCATGACAAGCGGATCTGATTCTGCTGTTGTATCGAGTCAGCGCACGCCAAGCCACTTGTGGTTCTGCAGGCTCAGTCGCCAGCGTGCGTCAAACTGCGCTTTGGACACCGCCAGCTCCTGACCTTTCTGGCTGTCCCATCCCGGTTGCACGAGCCAGTGAGCCTGAGGAGCCTGGGCGGCCACCTCATCGGCGAACAGCAGATCTGCATCTTCGTGAATTACTACCTTCAGTTCATGGCAGCAGGAAAGCAGATCCTGCCTTGGTGGTTTGTGTCGTTTCGGTGAGAGTGTGATCCAGTCGGGGCTGCCACTGAGCGGATCCACTCCGCTGGTTTCAAGATGAATGGGAAGGGAGCAACTGCTGCGGATGGCGTTAGTTAGCGGTTCAAGCGGGTGATGCAAAGGTTCTCCACCAGTAATCACCACGAACGCGGCTCCCGCCTCTGCAGCCTGCAAAGCATCCTGCGCGAGGGCTTCGACGCTTCGTTGCGGATGCACGTGTACAGACCAAGAATGCTTGGTATCGCACCAATTGCAGCCCACTTTGCAGCCACCAAGGCGGATGAAAAGAGCGCTGCGACCCGCATGCAGACCCTCTCCTTGCAAGGAGTGGAAGGTTTCCACAGTTGGCAATAAATCGCTCAAGGCTGTCGTTGAGTCTGGGCGGGCAATTGTCTGAAGAATTTTGGCAAAAGATGGATTTCTGAAAACTGTGGCTTTGGATCAGCTCTTTAATTCTCGACTAATAGAGATTTGCTTGATACTCACTCTAACTTTTCGTAAATGGCATATGAATTATAGGACAATAAGCCATGATGTTTTGCTGTCTGCCTGCTAGGTTTTTGAATATAAAAGGGATCCAAAACTTTTGCTTCTTGTGCGCATGAATGCCAATGCTTTTTGGAATATCTTTGGCGAATGAGAATCCATCATTTTGTTTAGTGGTGTCTTCGGAGTTTTTCTCAATTATTTGAGCAACATTCCTGGTTCTATTGCTCTATTCACCTTGTCTAGGAGTTTATCGTTTAATGGGTAGATTGTTGCCGAAAATCCCTTGCAGTGACCTTGAGCTCTTCGAATGTTAGTTTCTTGGGCATGACGCTGGTCTTTGGTATTAAGTTAGTTTGTTGAGTTAATGATAATCACTACGATTATTTCAATGTCTGCATTGGCTGATTGCTCATTAGCGATCCAAGCTGATCAGTATCGTGATATAGACATGTTGGATAAGGATGGTCTATTTTTAACCTTTATTTGGATGTTAGGGGTCAGGATTGACGGAATTACTTTAGTCGCTAGCAATTCACTGATTTGTTGTTCATGCTTGGAGTTGCGTTTCTAGATTAATGATTGAAAAGTTTCGACTTGCATTGTTAGATAATCTGACTGAGGACTTGGGAATCGGTCGTCAGATAGGAAGTTGTCTGCTGGTTTGCTTTCGGTGAGAACATTTGTCGTTGCAGGATTTTTTTGTAAAATAGAAGGTGTAAATTCAGCTATTTGGTTGTTGTTGATTTCGTAAATATTTTTTTTCGTTGAATTTCTTGTGGTGAAATCTTTGTCTTGCTTGGTTAGAAGATCAGATGCGCGCATATTGGCGATCTCCTGCGAAGTGGTGTCAGCGATTTCAGGTATTTTGATTTTAATTGGGTCATTGATTGGATCCCCAACCTTTCTATGATCGGCAACTTCAGGGGCTGTTACGAGGCTGTCAATTTCGAAATATTCGAATTGACCAGAGCTTAAAAGCGCTTGCATGTAATTAGTTTTTTTTGTTGGATTGTTGAACTCGCTTAAGTCTATAGATACAAATTCTGAATCATTGGAGCCGATGAAGTCTATGACAGGGCTTGTTTGATTTTGCTGTGTATTATCAAGCCATTGAGAAAGCAACTCGCTTTCTTCGCTTTCATCTTCTTTCAGGCGGCCTATGAGCTTGTCAGGGAAATCATTGTTGTTGAAATGAATAATGTTTTCGAGTGAAATCGTGTTGTTGACTATCGAGCCCACTGTGCTCACTTCCGATGCTGAAGTTTGCACAGCATTGCCCGCAGTTTCTATTAATAGATTTTCAATAGCTTCTGCTGTTAAAGTGTTATCATAGCTTTTTAGCAGTGCAGCAACTCCTGCGACATGAGGAGTAGCCATTGATGTCCCGCTGAAGATGTCATAGCCACCGGGTACTGAAGAATATATATATTCTCCCGGAGCGGTAACATAATCCATAACGGTATTGCCTGCTCGATTTGAGAACGATGCCATGTTTCTGTATTGATCGACTGCCCCGACGGCTATTCCATAATTCAATGCATGTGCGGCTGGATAATCGGGAGAACTTCCGCCGGAGTTCCCCGCCGCCATGACAACCACTGTTTGATTGTTAGTGGCATATTCAACGGCATCAGCCATTGCTTGGCTGTAGCCACTTCCACCCAACGACAAGTTCGCAACGTCCGCATCATTATTGGTCGCCCATAACAGTCCTTCAATGATGTCGGATGTGTAACCGTAGCCGTCATCATCTAGAACTCTGATTGGCATGATCAGAGCATCAGGAGCGACGCCTGAAATCCCATATCCATCATCATTATTAGCAGCAATGGTTCCAGCTACGTGAGTTCCATGCCCGTTGCCATCATCTGCATTGGTGTCATTATCAACAAAGTCATACCCATCCACAATTCGACCTATGAACTCGGGGTGATCAAGATCAACCCCTGTATCGATCACTGCAATGGTTGTTCCTACACCGGTGACACCGCTAAATCCAGGGCTGCTTGCCCATACTTCTGGAACATTTAAATTGTCTAGGCCCCAATAATTGCCTCCAAGATCTTCCACGGAGGGAAGATTGATATTTAGTAATTGTTCAAAAGCTCGACTTGCGCTGATTTCTCCCCATCCATCTCTGCTGCTGAAACCAGCACTTGTAGCAGGCACTTGTTGACCACTTATGGAGTATGTCCCAATTGCATTTCCATAGGCACCTGCGTCAAGATAATATGGCCCTGAATTTTCAGCGGTAAATGTAATTTGTGAATTAAGCCCGGAGCCACCATCATCATCGCTCGTCAGAATAAATCCCCCTTCGTTTCGCAGGTATAAGTAGGGATCACTAAGGGAATCGCCAATCTGATCGAATATATAGGTATTACCCTCTGTAAGGCTTACTTGGAACCAATCACGATCTCCGGCATCTTCCAGTTCGCCAAGTGTGGTCCCGCCCATGGCGAGTCGTCCTGTTGTATTGATGTCGTCACCGAAGTCGTCGTCACTGCTAATGGCGATGGTTACAGAATTAGTAAATGTGGTCTCACTAAATCCCTGTTGATCTATGTAAGTGATTCGATTTTGAATAATGTATCCCTCAAGCTCATTGCTAACATCGATCGATTCCCCTGTCATGATCTCTGTCCAGCTTTCTGCATCTATTGAGGATCTCCACGAATAATTAAATGTCCCATTACCGTCTGGATCGTTGCTAATAAGCTCTACAGTTAAGGTTTGTCCGGATTGTGGCAGTCCCGAAATGTTGAATTGTGCATTCCCATCATTTTGGTAGGAGACAGTGACAGAGTCGGTGTAGACAGCTTCTGAAAATCCTGCCCCGTCTGTGTAACTGACCAACCCTCGAATTTGATTTCCTTCGAGGTCCTGGCTCACCAGCAAGGATTCATTATTGCTGATGCTCGACCAGTTGGAATTGTCTATAGATGACAACCAAGAATATGAAAAATTCCCGTCACCATCGGGATCGCTATCAATTAAATTGATTTCTAGAATACTCCCTATCCTTGGATCTCCGGCAATAGAAAATTCTGCACTGCCATTGTCGCTGTTATTAGTGCTCGTAACCAACGTCCCCGAGGTTCCGCTTAATGCCAAGTACGACAAGGACTCAGTTGTATGGAATATTTCGTCATCAAGAGATTGCTCTTCTTGCACCATGGCCGTAAAGCCATCTGCACTAATGGATTGGATTCTTGAGTTGGCAGTGTCTGGTTCGTCAAAGGAAGCCAGCTTGGTCAGCAAAATCGGAGCTGAGAGAAAGTCCGCACCGAAAGTATGTGAATTGATTTGATCAGTAAATGCATCTGCAGTGGTGCCGCTTTCAATAATGGTGTCTCCATCAGTTGAAATCCCTTGTTCGATGGCAAGCCAGCCGATGGATTCACTTTTATGATTTCCCCCGTTGAGCGTCTCCTCCTCCTGCATCATCACCTGAAAGGAGTTGCCTGTGATGTTGTCTGTTCTGGTGGTGACCCAGTCACGACCGTTGAAGGTCTGGGTCTGTGTCAGAACAGAAACAGAAGTTTCAGAGCCGAAGTTATCATCAAGTCCGATGGTTTCGGATCCTGTTGACGAAAGTTTGTCTGTATTGAGTATGCCTGCTTCAAGAATAGTGCCGTCAGTTATCTCCCATGTGCCTTCTTCTATGACGATATAAGAAATGGTTTCTGCGCTATGTCGACGATCTCTGCCCACTTTGTAATTGGGCTCCTGAAGTTTGATCTGGAATGAATCAGAATCGATCCCACGCAGTCGTACAACAGCAGGATCACTATCTATAAGTGTTGGATCTGATGTGATGACAACAGGGCTGGTGTAGTCGAGCTCCAATTCGACATTCGTCCATTTATGCGTGACTAGAACTGAGCCAAATTCGGCAAATTCGTTGGTACCACTTTCTGGCTGTGGCTGTGGCTGTGGCTGTGGCTGTGGCTGTGGCTGTGGCTGTGGCCGTGGCTGTGGCTGTGGCTGTGGTTCTGGTTCAGGTTGTGGTCTTGGTCTTGGTCTTGGACCTGGACCTGGTTCTGGTCTTGGCCTTCTTCGCCTAGTAGGCCCGCTAAGAGCCAATGCTTCTCTCCCCCATTGTTCGCTTGTGATGTCATGAAAATGGGTCATGGCTAGCAGACGCTGGAATTTTGCAGTTAATCAGTTTTGTTGCATTTGCAAGCAAAACAATTCATTCTTCAGGCTTTATATGTTGAAGATAGTGTTTTAGTCGCTGAAGATTCAATCGAGCTTGTGTTGAGGACAGGCTTGAGTTTGTTTGTTTTAATTTCATAGGGCGATTGACTTGAATGGGTATTTGTTCAGGTTGCGTTGGCGTGATATTGTTTAATCTCTTGAAATGTGTTTTTGTTGCGCCTAATCATTTGCTAGCTAGAACATGCGCTGATCGCAAGCTGCGATCTAGTTATGACAAGCGCCGAGAGATTTGTTCTGATTTGTGTGTGCATTGAGGCTTGGTTCGCTGGGTTTCTTGCAGCCTGAAATGGTTCTGGCAAAGAATCCTACTCTTCGGAGGTTTTTTTTACCGATAGAAAAATGAGGGATAGTTGCGTGGGTCTTTGACTGGACCAGAGCGTTGTTGAAATAGGAATTTCGCTGATTTTGATTGACTCTGAAAGACTTATAACTAGGTGTTACGGCTGGCTTCAGGGAAGTCACGGCTGCCGATGCCTGAACCCTGTTGACGCAGTGCTTCGCTTGGACTCGAGGGCAGGCGCTGCTGGGCCGCCTCAATCAAGCCCCGGAAGAGTGGATGTGGCCTGCCCGGTCGCGACAGGAACTCCGGGTGGTACTGACAAGCTGTGAAGAAAGGATGACCCGGCAACTCGATCAGTTCCACCAGCCGGCCATCCGGTGAGCTGCCGCTGATGCGATAACCGGACTCGAGGAAGAGGCTTCGGTAGGCGTTGTTGAACTCATAGCGGTGTCGGTGCCGTTCGTAGACCACCTGATCGCCGTAGAGGCGTGCTGCCATCGAGCCTTCCGCGATTCGGCAGGGATAAACGCCAAGGCGCATGGTGCCGCCGAGATCGACGACGTCCTGCTGCTCT